>ERZ772977.563-NODE-563-length-24191-cov-7.652262_pt1 | contig 24191 bp, 18 predicted proteins | sample MGYA00511131_ERZ772977 | MGnify/ENA primary metagenome ERZ772977 (study PRJEB29015, sample SAMEA2737935) | human oral metagenome | biome: human oral; feature: human-associated habitat; material: dental | place: China | collected 2151 ...
CAGCCGGAGCAGGAAACGTAGTTATAAATAACTCAGGAATTAATGCCGGTAACAACAAAATTACTAACGTTGCTGACGGTACTGTCGCTGCAGGAAGTAAAGATGCAGTTAATGGTGGACAGCTTCACGATGTTAAGACTAGTGTAACTAACAACACTACTGCATTAAACAACTTAAAGAACAACACAATCTCACTTGGTGGAGATACTGGAACTACAAATACTCAATCTTTAGACAAAACAGGTGGAATCAAGTTCAATGTTAAAGGTGACGGAACATACTTGACATCTAATGCAACAAATGATGATGTAACATTAGACTTGACACAAGCAACTAAAGATAAAATAAATAACGCGGCTACTAACAAGCTGGATAACTTAGATCCTGCCGGAGTACAGAAAATTAAAGATACTGCCGCTTGGAATGTTGTTGCTAATAGTGGAACTGCTGAAAAAGTACAAGGTGGAGACACTGTTAAGTTCATTAACGGAGATAACATTGAAGTTACACAGGCTGGAAAGGACTTCACTTTCGCTACTAAGAAAGATGTTACTTTTGACAGCGTAACTATCAACAACGGACCTAAATTAAGTTCTACTGGTATTGATGCTGGTAACAAGAAAATATCTAACCTGGCTGATGGTACTGCTAATAACGATGCAGTTAACTTAGGTCAGTTAAATACTGCAATAAATAATGCAGGAGCAGCAGCTACAATCAAGTATAAAGCAAATGGTGGAGCACCGGAAACAGTTAAACTGTCAGACGGACTTGACTTTGTAAATGGAAGCAACACAACAGCAACAGTTGGACCAAACGGAGTTGTTAAGTACGATGTAAACTTAGGAACACTGGCAGTTGGAGCTGACGGAAAAGCCGGAGCTGATGGAAAAACTGGAGCTGACGGAACTGTAGGAAAAGATGGAATAGCGACTACACAGGATGTAGCAAAAGCTATAAACAGTTCTGCATGGAAAGTAACATCAACTGCATCAACAGGAACAGTTAATACTCCTTCAGTTGAAGATGTAAAAAATGGAGATACTGTTAAATTTGATGCAGGAGACAACATTGAAATTACACAAAATGGAAAAGACTTTACTTTCGCAACTAAGAAAGACGTTAAATTTGACAGCGTAACTATTAATAATGGTGGACCAAAATTAAGTGCTACCGGAATAGATGCGGCTAACAAGAAAATAACAAATGTTGCAGCTGGAGATGTAACAGCTACAAGTAAGGATGCAGTAAATGGAAGTCAACTTTACGGATTAAGCAAAAATACTGTAACTGTTTCAGGAGACAGTACATCTACTACGCCTCAAACTCTTGATCAGACTGGCGGAATTAAATTAGGAATTAAGAGTGGAGATACTAACTTCTTAACATCAACTGCAACTGGAACTGATGTAACATTAGACCTGACTCAGGATGCTAAAGATAAGATAAATAAAGTAACTACTCTTTCAAGCAATACTATCTCACTTGGAGGAGATACAGGAACTACAAATACTCAATCTTTAGACAAAACTGGCGGAATCAAGTTCAATGTTAAAGGTGACGGAACATACTTAACATCTAATGCAACAAATGATGATGTAACATTAGACTTGACACAAGCTACAAAAGATAAGATAAATAACGCGGCAACAAACAAACTTGACAACTTAGATCCAGCAGGAATACAGAAAATTAAAGATACAGCGGCATGGAATGTAGTAGCTAATAATGGTACTGCAGAAAAAGTTGAAGGTGGAAATACTGTTAAATTTATCGATGGAGATAATATCGCAATCACTCAAGCTGGAAAAGACTTTACTATAGCTACTAAGAGAGATGTTAATTTTGACAGCGTAACAGTTCCAGCCGGAGCAGGAAACGTAGTTATAAATAACTCAGGAATTAATGCCGGTAACAATAAAATTACTAATGTTGCTGACGGAACTATCGCCCCAGGAAGCAAAGATGCAGTTAATGGTGGACAGCTTCACGATGTTCAGAACACTATAAACGCCGGAGCATTTACTGTTAGTGCAAACGGAGGAGCAAAAGATAGAATTGCAAAAGATGAAAACATTGACTTTGAAAATACTGACGGAAATATAGCAATAAGCTACGATGCAACTGGAAACAAGTTTACTTACAACTTGTCGCCTAACCTAAACCTTGGACCTGCAGGAAGCTTAAGAATTGGAGACGCTTTACTGAACAATGGTGGATTAACTATTGTAAACGGACCTAGTATAACATCTGCTGGAGTAGATGCAGGTAACAAGAAAGTAACAAATGTTGCAGACGGAACTATTGGTGCTGGAAGTAAAGATGCAATAAATGGTGGACAACTTCACGATGTGCAGACTAACCTTCAAACTTCTATAAATAATAATGCTCAGAATATTGCAAACAATACAAATGCAATTAACAATCTGAATACTGCTGTTAATAATCCTATAACATTTACAGGAGATAGCGGTAACAATATTGATAGAAAACTTGGAGAAACTTTGAATATAAAAGGTGGAGCAACTGGAAACCTTACAAGTGGAAATATCGGAGTGGAAGCAGACAGCACTACAAACACTCTAAATGTAAAACTTGCTGAAAATATTGATTTAGGAACTAACGGAAGCGTTAAAATGGGAGACACTAAGATTGATGATAACGGACTTACTATCAATGGTGGACCTTCAGTAACTAAAGCAGGAATAGACGCAGGAAATAAAAAAGTAACAAATGTTGCAAACGGAGATATAACAGCTACTAGTAAAGATGCTGTAAATGGAAGTCAACTTCATGGTGTTGCTGACAGTATTAAAAACTCAATTGGTGGAAACACTATATTGAATCCGGATGGAACAATTACTACAAATAATATTGGTGGAACAGGACATAATAATATCCACGATGCAATAGCTTCAGTAAATAACGCCGCAAACCAAAGAACTACAGTTGTAGCAGGAGACAATATTGATGTTACAGTATCTACAAATGCTACTGGTGGAAATGAATATACAGTAGCTACTAAGAGAGATATTGTTGTAGATAGCGTAAGCGTTGCCAACAACGGACCTAGCATGAATTCTAACGGAATCAATGCAGGCGGAAAAACTATAAGTAACCTTGGAGCAGGAGTAAATCCGAATGATGCAGTAAATGTGGCACAGCTTGATGCAGTTAAGAATTCTCCAATTACATTTGGAGCTGATACAGGAACTGATCATGCGGCTACTCTTGGAAGTAGAGTTAGCATAACTGGAGATAATAAAAATATTACTACATCTGTAAACGGTAATAATATTCAGGTTGCTATGTCTGACACACCTTCATTCGGTACAGTAAACGTAAATGATGCGAATACTGGAACAATTACAGGAGCATCAAATGTTACTCTTGATAATTTAGATGAAGATGGAACTGTTGGAAGAGTAGCTACTGAAGCACAGCTTGCAGCTGTAAGAAACGAAGTAGCGGGAACTAAAGATATTGATAATAAACTTAGAGGATTTAAAAGAGGTGCTGATGCAGGTACAGCTTCAGCTATGGCAATGGCAGGTATACCTCAGGTAATAAACCCTGGTGAAAATGCAATAGGAGCTTCAATAAGTGCTTATAAGCAGCAGACAGCGGTTGCAGTAGGTTATACAAGAGCCTCTAAAAATGGAAGGGCAGTACTTAAAATAAGTGGAAGTGTGAACTCAAATAGTGAATTAGGATTCTCACTTGGATTTATGAAAGGATGGGATTAATAAAAATATTCAGGGAAGCTAAAAAAAGGGTTTCCCCCCTTTTCTTGCCAAAAATAATAAAATACATTATTGGATAAAAAAATTCGATATCCTGAGAAAGCTAATTAATTTAGCATTTCTTGGGTTATCGAACTTTTTTTATTTCTATCTCTATAAATAATTAATATATATTACTTGAAAGATCTAGAAGACAGTGTGTCAATCTTTGAAATTCTCCATCCTTAGGAATATTTTTTCTTCTCATGTCACTTATATCAACTGTACTGTCAAAATCCATTTTTTCTCCAACTTTTAATTTTCCCGGTATTGATATTCTGTATCTATTTCTTATATTTTTTCCATCATAATCTTCATATCTTCCGTAACATGGAAATTCTATATAAATCTTCTTATACTTATGATCCTCTTTTATTTTTTCAAGAGTTCCTGTTATTCTCAGTGTGTCATCATCCCTAATCTCAAAATTTACATCATGAACAATGAAAGTTTTCTCCCACTGATATTCATCTTCATTGTCTCCTATAACTTTTCCAAAATTTAGAAAAGATACTGCCATTAAAAGCATCATCATTAAATACATTTTTCTCATTCTCATTATTATTCCTCCAAAATTTTTTTAATTACTTATTTTCAAACTACTGTTATAATCAACTATTGGCAATATTTCAAATATATTTTTACCATTGTTTTGAACATCATCTTCATAAACTTCCAGACCTGCAGATTTCATAACAGATAGAATGTTGTCTGATATTCTGTTGATAATGGAAAATCTTCTTCCAAAATTTAGAAAATAATTTAAACATGGAATTATATTCCAATTTACCATTTCCCCATCAAAATCTGAAACCATTCCGCCATACATCCAGACGTCATTGTATTTTATATCTTTTGCAGAATAAGGATTATGAACTTTATAAAGCCGTTTTTCTGTTTTATCCTCATCATTATCTTCATAGAGTTCTTCAGAAAATTCTAAATCCCCCTCATATATTTCATTTTCATATAATACACGTGGTTCTCCCTGCTCAAGATCGTCAAATTCCATCTCATCCCCAAATCTGACTTCTATAGTATCAGCCCCCGAGATTACTACTCCTGTTTTTTTTCCTGTAAACATGTTTGTTAAACTCCTTACTTAATTTATATCAAATTAATATAATCAAAATAAATATACCCATCAGTCATAATTTTCATTTTTGTTATTTATTATCTACTTAAAATTTCCAATAACCAAAAAATTTTCAAATAAATAATATCCTGGTAAGATGTGAATTATTCCTATATGGGCAACTAATTTTTTAGATTATATCTTATTATTATATCATATTTTTGCTCTAATTCGAATATTAAATAACAAAAATATTCAATATTTTTCATATATATTAAGTGTTATTTTAAAAGAATGGGTGGATTTTGCTTTGTGAATTAAAAAACGTTTAATTAGTTTGAAAAATCTCCTTCATTGCCTCAATAACCCTATCATTACTTGCTCTATCCTTTATTGCCAGCCTGAAAAATCTTTCATCCAGAAATTTAAAATTTGAAGCATCCCTTATAAGTATTCCCTGTTCAAGCATTTTTTCCCTCAGTATCTTCACATTCAGTCCTTCTAAAAACAGTTTTTCATCTATTTTTCCGGTAATAAAATTTACTTCTGTTTCATAAACCTTTATTCCTGAAATTTCATTCAGTTTTTCATACATATAAATTTTCTCTTTTGTTATCCATTTTAATGTTTTTTCTATATATTCGGTATCATCAAGCACTGTAAGACCTGCCATTTCTGCAATATTATTTACACTCCATGGCTCTTTTTTTTCAGATATTTTCTGTTCAAGTTCCTTATCAAAATACATTCCATATCCCAATCTTAAACCAGGAATAGCAAAAAACTTTGTAAAGGCCCTTGTTACAAATAAATTCTTTTTATTTTCCTCAGTATTAATAATACTTTCCTTCATTCCATCTGCCAAAAATTCAATAAAGGCTTCATCTATAAACAATTTCGTATCGTATTTATTACATTCCTTCAATATTTCTTCTGTTTGAGCAAGTTTTAAAAACTTTCCTGTGGGATTATTTGGATTACATATTATTAATAAATTATATTTCTTCTCAAGTTGATTTTTCAGATTGCCTATATTCAGCTTAAAATCATCACTTTCCTTAAGTTCAAAATATTCTATTTCAATTTCTTTATTTTCAATATTCTTATTATCATCAGAACAGCTCAAATCAATTGAATTTCTAGACGTTTCTACTGCTTTTACTGCCCTTTCATACTCTCCAAATGTAGGTGATACTATTAATATTTTTTTTGGATTTATTACCTTCATAAATAAAAATATAATTTCAGTTGCCCCATTTCCCAATATAATATCCGACAGATTAACATTATTCAGATTAGCCAGCTTTTCCCTCAGCTCAACATAATCAGGATCCGGATATCTCTCAAGAATTTCAAGATTTTCAATTATTCTGCTTTTTAAACTTTCAGGTATGCCATACGGATTTATATTGGAACTGTAATCCAGTATTTCCTTTATATTTTTTTCCCTGAATACTTTGTAAATATTTCCACCATGAAAATCCATTTTCATCTCCTTTTTTGTAATGATTTATTTTACTCAAACTCTGCCTGCAATGTGAGTGTACTTCCCAGTTTTATTTTCCTGAAAGTAAGAAATAAATCCCCACAAATATTGCTGAAAATACTACCAAACTCAAAAAACTTGTAGCATACATTATTTTTATATTTTTCTTTATATCTTCTATTTCAAATTCCTTTTTCTTATCTCCTATTGTCGGTTTATCAACTTCTTTTCCAAAATAGGAAACTCTTCCTCCAAACTGCACTCCCAAAGCCCCCGCTACACTCGCTTCAGAATGGGCAGAATTAGGACTACTGTGGTTTTTCCTGTCCCTGAAAAATATTCTCCATGCTTCCTTGCCATTATATCCCAAAATCATACTTACTAAAATTATAAAAATTCCTGTAATTCTTGCAGGTATAAAATTCGCCACGTCATCAACTTTTGCAGAAAATTTCCCAAAATCAATATACTTCTCATTTTTGTATCCCACCATTGAATCCAGTGTATTTATAGCCTTATATGCCATTGATAACGGCAAACCTCCAAGAAACATGTAAAACATAGGTGCAACTATTCCGTCAACCGTATTTTCAGAAATTGTTTCCATTGTACTTCTTATAATCATTTTTTCATCCATTGCTTCCGTATCTCTGGACACAAGATATGACAGGTCTTTTCTCGCCCTCTCTATATTCCCTTCCTTCAGTATATTGTAAACCCTATTTCCTTCCCTAGCCAGAGAATTTATTGAAAATATTGTATACATCAGATAAATTTCAGCAACCGTAAATATTATTGAATTTTCTGAATATTTATAAATCAGATAAGTCACTGCATAAGTTACTGAAATTAAAGTAATATTAAGTATCATTCCTGCAAAAAATTTATATTTTCTACTTAAGCTGCTATTTTCCCCTAATAAAAACTTTTCTCCTGAACTTATCATTTTTCCTATAACCTGAACAGGATGAATAATATTCTGGGGATCGCCAAATATCAGGTCAAGCACATAGGCAATCCATATTTTCATTACAAGTATCAATTTATTCACATCCCATTATTTCATATATTTTCTTAATATCAAGATTTTCCCTCAGAACCTCTGCCAGCTTGTCATATTCCCTGTTCTTGTAGTCACTGTAACTGAAATTTTCGTCTATTCTATCAAGTCCCTTAAGTTTTCTGACTTCATTAAGAAAATGACTTGTAAACTCTGAATTATCAAATATTCCATGAATGTATGTCCCTGCAACATTGTCTTTTACTGCTCCTTTTAGATTTTCATCACCAAAAAGACAGCCTGTATCATTTTTTAATATATTTTCTGAATTATTGTTTTCTTCATTTTTTTCATTTACAGGATAACTGTATCCCTGGTGTATTTCATATCCCTTTATTTCCATTCCTTCAGTTCCTGCCAGTATTCCTGATACATTCTTTACTGTATTTTTATACTGGGTTGTTGTTTTATCTGACTTCATCACAGTTTCAATATCCAGCAGTCCTAATCCTGAAATTTCATTCAAGTCTGACTCTATTTTCTCCGGATCCATTATTTTCTGTCCCATTATCTGAAATCCTCCGCAAATTCCAAAAACTGGAGTTCCTTTTTTGGCAATCCTTACTATTTCCCTGCCTATATTCTTTTCAATCAGGTCTTTCATATCTTCCACAGTATTTTTAGAACCTGGAATTATAATAATGTCTTCATTTCCCAGTTCAGAACTTTTTGTTACATACTTCAATGAAACATCATTATAATGGCTGAGTGCATCTATATCAGTAAAATTTGATATATGTTTTAGCTTTATAACCGATATCCTTATTTTCCCTTCTTTCTTTTCGTTGTACTTGTCTATTCCAAGGCTGTCCTCCTCTTCAATTCCCAGAGGAACAAAAGGTACAACCCCAAGTACTGGAATATCTGTCAGTTTTTCTATCATTTCAATTCCGGAGGTTAGAAGGCTCTTATCTCCCCTGAATTTATTTATAATTACACCTTTTATACGTTTTCTTTCATTTTCCTCAAGGAGCATAACCGTTCCATATATGGCGGCAAATACTCCGCCCCTGTCTATATCCGCAACCAGAAGTACTGGTGAATCTGCCATTTCCGCCATTCCTGTATTTACTATATCATCTTCCTTCAGGTTAATTTCTGCTGGGCTTCCTGCACCCTCAAGGACACATATATCAAAGTTTTCCCTTATGTGATTATATGCTGTCATTATATCCTTTTTCAGATTATGCTTGTAGGCAAAATACTCCCTTGCATCCATATTTTTATATACTTTCCCATTTACAATAACCTGGGATTTCCTGTCTGTTGTAGGTTTCAGCAAGATAGGATTCATAAATGCTTCTGGCTCAATATTAGCCGCTTCAGCCTGTACCACCTGTGCCCTCCCCATTTCCTTTCCATCTTTTGTAATATATGAATTTAGTGCCATATTTTGTGATTTAAAAGGAGCAACACTGTAACCGTCCTGATAAAATACTCTGCAAAGTCCTGCTGCAATTATACTTTTTCCCACATTCGATCCTGTTCCAAGCAGCATTATATTTTTATGATTTCTTTTCATAAATCCTACTCCTATTTTTAATTTATATAAAAAATTCCAACCTATTTATAAACAATTTATCTGTTTCCACTAGAATAATTATAACAGATAAAAATGCCATAAACAAATTGGATTTATAAAAAATATTACTTTTTTCTTTTAAATTTTATTCTGTCTAGTATTTTTTTAACTTTGTCGCTATAAAATGCTCCAATTGTATAGAAAATATGTGAAGTTGTACAGAAAATGTGTACTTCCCGTGCTGTTGGTACAAACATTGTTGTATTCTCATCTGTTTCTGTAAAAATTTAGATATTAGTTTCTCTTATTGATTTTTATAAAAAAATATTATAAAATATACAAAATTTATTATTCAGGAGTGATTTTATGAAAAAAATTATACTTACATTGTTTTTACTAACTTTTAGCTTAAGTTTCTCTAATTCTGATATCGATATAATATCCAAAGAACTGTGGAGATGTCCTTATTCTGTTGATAAAACTTTTAAAGGGCTTACCTATGTGAAATTTCTAAATGAGAATGGTAACCCTTCTATTACATTTAGTATACTGGATAACCGTGCAGCATTAAAAACAGGAACAGTTACCCTTGAACTTTCACAATTGGATTATGAAGTGAAAGAAGATGAAAAATCTATCTATCTTATAAATTGGAATGAAAAAATTAAAGATTTTTCCAATTACAGACTGTCTTATTCATTTGACAAAAAGAATAGACCTAAAATGGATTTATATCGTATTTCAGATAACAAGAAACTTTGCAGTCTTATAGCAAATTAAATTATCAAAAACATAAAAATCTATCAATAATTTTTAAGCAACGAAATCATTAAGAAATCGTTGCTTAATTTTTTTCCGACGGTTTTTTCCGACGGTTCTATTTTTTTACATATTTTATATTTCTAGTTTTCCCTAATTTTTCCAATATGTTATTTTCTACTGAATATCTTAATAATTCTCTCGCACGGCTTTCTTTTATATTTAACATATTTTCTAAATCTATCCTTGTAATTTCATTATTTTTTTCAACAAATTCAATTATTTGTTTTATTTGTATTTCTAAATTTTTTCTTTTTTTAGTTTCTGTTTTACTTACTGATTTTTTTACTTTTTTCTTTTCAATATAGTTATAATTTAAATTTTTCATTATTACCTTAAATTCATTAAAATCTGAAAAAAATTCAACAGCTTTTTCTTCCGTGTAGTTAAAAGAATTCTCAAAATCATCACAAATTTTCTTTAACCCGCTTCCACGCCTTTCCATTAAGTGAATTCTGGCAAACAAATCTGCAATTATAGGATTTCTTCTTTTAGAAGAAATTGTATCTGTATTTCTTTCCTGAATGAAAGTTCCATCAAACATTCCACCTTGTACAAAATATTCTTGATTGATACAATAATTTTTCATCTGCTAACAATGCTCCTGCATTAGTTAATTTTCCTTCTTTTAACAAACCAAATGATTCAAAATCCGAATTTAAAAATTCTTGTTTTGTATTCTGATAATAACTTGCTTTTAATTTAGAAAATGATGCTTTCTCATAGTCAATATTTGAACTGATACTGTCATATGTCTGATTACATCCTTTTAAAATTAAGTTATTAAGTTCATGATTCTTTGCAGTTACACTTTCATTCCCAATTTTCCCCCCTTGTTATATTTTAAATACTCTATTATATTTTATAATTTCAACTTTTATTTATATTCTATGTTGTTAAATCTTTTTTTATTTCTTCTTTTTTATTTTAGGCATCGGCAGTTCCTCATACATTTTTTCAAACAGGTCCGCCAGAAGTTCTTTACTTTCAGAATTATCGACTAACAACATCCCTTTTGCCCCTTCATACGGTATTTCTATTTTAGCATTTGGTATAATTTTTTCTGATGATTCTGTTATTTTCAAGAGAAATCGGTTATCATATAACCCTCCAATAACTTTATTTTTATAGTACAGTATATATTCACCCATCATTGCCCTGTAACTTATACCTTCTATTCCAGTCAGCTGTTCCAGTATAAAATCCAGATATTCTTTATTAGAAGCCATATTTTTCTCCCTATTTTATTTTATGATAAATCTAATTATAATAAAATATTTTATAACTTACTTGCTTCTCTTTTTACAGTTTCTTCAAGTCCCTTTAAAGCCTCTCTCGCCTTTTTCACATCATAAGTTTTTATTTTCTTGTTTTCCATTATAATCTTACCATTTATAATAGTTGTTTTTACATCTGTAGGAAGCATGGAATAAACTATTGCAGAGTAAGGGTCATAAATTGGCTGCATATTCAGCGATTTTGTATCAATAATTATGATGTCTGCCAGTTTACCCTTTTCCAATGAACCTATCTTATCTTCCATATGAAGGGCTCTTGCTCCTCCCATTGTTGCCATTTCCACTACTTTATAAGGAGGCATTGCCGCTCTGTTTTTATTTGCAAGCTTGTGCACCTTTGCAACATATCCAAACTGGCTCACAAGATCCAGTGTATTTCCACTCATAGGTCCGTCTGTTCCTAATCCTATTCTTAATCCATCATCATACATTTTTAGTGCAGGAGATACACCCTTTGCAGATTTTATATTTGCAACCATATTATGTGCGATTCCTGTATTAGTTTCCTTTAAAATTTTTATGTCATTGTCATCTGCAAAAATAACATGGGCTGCAACTACTTTATCTGTTAAGAAGCCTATTGAATTTAAGTATTCCACAACTGTCATATTATATTTTTCCTTTATCTGCTTAACTTCATTTTCTGTTTCGGCAACATGCATAAGTACAGGAACATTATATTTTTGAGAGAGTTCAGTAACTTTTTTTAGGTGTTCCTCATCCACTGTATATGGTGCGTGTGGTGCAAATGCAGGAGTTACTAGTTCACTATTTTTATACTGTTTAATGAATTTTTCCGCATATTCTATTCCACCATAAGGTTCCTTTGCATCAGCAACAGGATTTTTAATAACTGTTTCCCCTAAAACTCCACGTACTCCTATAAGTTCAGCAGCCTTTGCCACTTCATCCTCAAAATAATACATATCAGCAAATGTTGTTGTTCCTGTACTTACCATTTCAAGTATTCCATATACTGCACCTTTATAAACTAAATCTCTGCTGACAAGTTTATTTTCAAGCGGGAATATATATCTGCTCAATCTGTCAGGAACATCATCAGCCAAAGATCTGAAAGCTACCATTGACACATGAGTGTGTGTATTTATAAATCCAGGCATTACTATGTCATTCTCTGCATCTATTGTCTTTTTACCTTTATATTTTGACAGAAGCTCCCCATTTCCCACTTCCACAATCGCATTATTTTTTATAGCGACAACTCCATTTTCAATAACAGTTTTTTTAGCATCCATTGTCAGAACAGTGGCATTTTTTATAACGATATCCACATTTTCAGAAAACGTCATAGTCCCAAAAATTGTAAGCAGTAAAATTAAAATTTTTTTCATAAAAACCATCCTTATATTATAAAAGTAGTAGTTTTTTCCGACCCTCTCCAAGGTCTTTTTAATATTTCCCTATATCAAGCCTTAACTGGCTGTTTTTCACCTGCTCCACAGTTTTCAGTGCAGTAAGAGCCGCAACCACATCAGATATATTTATTATGCTTTCTTCTATATTTACTGTAATAAAAACAGTATCATCAACCCGATGCTTGTTTATCTGTATTATTCTTATAAGCTTTTTGCTGAGTATTTCAAATACATCCACAATTCCCTTTTCATAGTCCTTTTCGCTTAAAAATTTTATTTCAAAATTCAATGATATAATTTTTTTTTCAATTTTAGATTCAAATTTTTTGAAGAGAACCAGTATAAGAAGCATGAATACTATTGCCGGAATAGCAAGATTATAAAATCCCCATCCTATTCCCAGTCCTGCACATCCTGTTGCCCATATTCCTGCTGCAGTGGTCATTCCACCGACAGTTTCACCTTTTTCCTTCATTATACTTCCTGCACCTAAAAATCCTATTCCACTTACAACCTGTGCTCCAAGTCTTCCTAAATCAGTCTTTACAACTGATGCTATTTCAACATTTGCTCTTGCCAGTTCCATAATATTCAATCTTAGCTGATCTTGTACCATCGATATTATAGCGGCACCAAAACATACCAGTATATGTGTTCTAAACCCTGCAGGTTTATTATTTCTTTCCCTTGTATATCCTACCATTCCTCCAAAAATCACTGCCAGTACCAGTCTTAAGGATACTACTTTTACTGTAAGGCTTTCTGCAAAGCCTTTTTTTAAAAATTCATCTAATATTTCCAGTCCTATCATTCATGCTCTCCTTCTGTTATTCTTCCCTCTGAAATTTTCCATTTTTATGTCAATTCTGTTTTTTATTTAATATTTTTCCCGTTTACTCCAAAATAGATGGCTATAACCTCCTTCCATTTAATCAAGGCATTATTTTTCTCTCCCTATAATTATATTCTGAAAAGTGAAAAAATCAAATTATAAATTGTATTTTTTATTAATATTAATTACGATGACATTATTATCAGATATTTTTATAAAAAATTCTTTTATAATTTTACTAAAAAACCAAAACCATTATTTACGTTATTTTCTGCAATTTTATTTTAGTTTATACAATAACATATGTAATGTAATTATTTCCATAAACCTTTAATATCCTTTTATTTGAAAATAGATAAAAAACAAAATATTTGATAATCAATTGAAAAATAATTTCTTTTGAAAATAACACCTCCAATCCCTTTATATTCAATAAAAACAAAGAATACTTGCATTTACAAAAAACAAGTGATTTTTATAATTTGTTGACTACTAATAAAAGCGGGGTATAATTAAAATATAGGAAACACTTTAAAAAAACAAGGAGGACGAAAATGTGTAACTGTACTAATAAAATAAAGGATCAGGGCTTCAAAGAACTGAAAGATTTTATTGATTCATTGGACACAAAGGAAGGTGCTTTAATTTCTGTTTTGCATAAGGCTCAAAGTATATTCGGATACTTGCCTTCAGACGTACAGGCGTTTATCGCTGAAGAGCTGGATGAGTCTTTAGCCCATGTTTACGGTGTAGTCAGTTTTTATTCTTACTTTACCATGATTCCAAAAGGAGAACATCCTATTTCAGTATGTATGGGAACAGCTTGTTATGTCAAAGGGGCAGATAAAGTGCTGGAAGAATTTGAAAAACAGCTGAAGATAAAACCTGGTGAAACAACATATGACGGAAAATTTTCAATGGATGCACTAAGATGTGTAGGTGCATGTGCGATAGCTCCTGTTGTTCTTGTTGGAGACAAGGTTTATCAGAAAGTGAAACCTGGAGATGTGGCAAAGATTTTAGCAGAATATTAGAATTAATAACTATACTTTAAATCGCTGTAAAGATGGAGGGAAATTTTATGTTACGAATTACTTCTGAAAATGATTTAAACAAGATCATAACAGATGTGGAGAATAGCAGAACTTATCGAAAAGAAGTTATAGTATGTGGTGGGACAGGATGTATGTCTTCCGGGAATGATAAGATATTGGAAAATCTGCAAAATAAAGTAAAAGAACTTGGTTTAGAAAATGAAATAAGAATCGTTAAAACAGGATGTGTCGGTTTCTGTGAAAAAGGACCTATCGTTAAGATAATGCCTGACAATACATTTTACGCAGAAGTTAAGCCTGACGATGTGGATGAAATAGTAGCAAAAGATTTGATTGCAAATGAAACAGTTAAAAAACTTTTATATAAGGATCCGGATACAAAAGAAGTTATCCAGAATTCAGATCATCTTAATTTTTACAAAAAACAGAGAAAAATAGCTTTACGTAACTGTGGTTTAATTAATCCTGAAGACATAAATGACTACATCTGTCATCAAGGATATAAAGCTCTTGAAAAGGCTGTAAGAATGACAAGCCAGGAAGTAGTAGATATTATAAAGGATTCAGGACTTAGAGGTCGTGGTGGAGGTGGATTCTCTACAGGATTGAAATGGCAATTTGCATTAAACAACAAATCTGACCAGAAATATATTGTTTGTAACGCAGATGAAGGAGATCCGGGAGCTTTCATGGACAGGGCAATTCTGGAAGGAGATCCGCATTCAGTAGTTGAAGCTATGGCAATTTGTGGATATGCCATAGGTGCAAACAAAGGACTTGTATACATAAGAGCTGAATATCCTCTTGCTGTAAAAATTCTTCAAATGGCAATAAAAGCGGCAAAGGAAAGAGGACTTCTTGGAAAAAATATATTTGATTCAGGATTTGACTTTGACATAGAAATTAAATATGGTGCAGGAGCATTTGTCTGTGGAGAAGAAACTGCACTTATACACTCTATGGAAGGTAAAAGGGGAGAACCTACTACAAAACCACCATTCCCTGCTGAAAGTGGTTACTGGGGAAAACCTACAAACGTAAACAACGTTGAAACATTTGCCAATATTCCATTTATTATAAATGATGAAGAAGGCGTGTTTAAAAACATGGGAACAAAAAGTTCACCAGGAACAAAAGTTTTCGCCCTTGCAGGAAAAATAAACAACATAGGATTGATAGAAATCCCTATGGGAACTACACTTAGGGAAGTTATATATGAAATTGGAGGAGGAATCAAAGGCGGTAAAGCCTTTAAAGCTGTTCAGACAGGAGGACCTTCAGGAGGTTGTCTGACTGCAAAAGATCTTGATACTCCTATTGATTTTGACACTCTAAAGGAAAAAGGCTCTATGATGGGTTCAGGTGGAATGATAGTTATGGATGAAGATGACTGTATGGTTTCCGTATCTAAATTCTATCTTGACTTTACAGTTGATGAATCATGTGGAAAATGTACTCCTTGTAGAGTAGGTAACTTAAGATTGCTTGAACTTCTTGAAAAAATAACTTCCGGAAATGGAACTGACGAAGATTTAGATAAACTTCAGGAATTATCTCATGTAATTAAAGATACTTCACTCTGTGGATTAGGACAAACTGCTCCAAACCCTGTATTGTCAACTATGCATAATTTCTGGGATGAATATGTTGCTCACGTTAGAGACAAAAAATGTCCTTCAGGTAAATGTACTGCTTTAGTAAGATACATGATTAATGAAAAATGTATAGGATGTACTGCATGTTCAAGAGTATGTCCTGTAAGCTGTATAAGTGGACAAGTAAAAGTTAAACATGAAATAAATCAGAATGCTTGTATAAAATGTGGAGCTTGTTATAACGCATGCAAGTTCAGCGCAATAGATAGAGCTTAGTAAAGGAGCAGATATATTATGGATGATAAAAAAATGGTAAATGTTATTATAGATGATAAGCATGTACAGGTTCCGGCAGGAACTACGATACATACGGCCGCAAAAGAGGTAGGAATAAACATTCCTACTCTATGCTACCTAAATTTAAAGGATTTTGGATGTGTAAATAAGGTTGCTTCGTGCAGAGTCTGCGTTGTTGAAGTAGAAGGAAAAGGAAATCTTGCACCAGCATGTTCAACTCCTGTATTTGAAGGAATGAAAGTTTGTACTAACTCTATAAGGGTACTGAATTCCAGAAAAACAGTTCTGGAACTTATGCTTTCAGATCACCCTAAAGACTGTCTGACTTGTCAGAAATCAGGAGAATGTGAGCTTCAGAATCTTGCAATATCTTTTGGTATAAGAGAAATAAAATATCAAGGTAAAGAATCTACTTACAGAAAAGATGCTACAAAATCAATTATACGTGACAGGGATAAATGTATAATGTGCAGACGTTGTGAAACTATGTGTAATGAAGTACAGACTGTCGGCGTTCTTTCAGCAATTGACAGAGGATTCAACGCTGTTGTTTCTACAGCTCTTGAAATGGATCTTAAAGATTCAGTATGTACTTTCTGTGGACAATGTGTTGCTGTATGTCCTACAGGAGCCCTTGTTGAAAGAGATGCAACATGGGATGTACTTGCTGCACTTGCAAATCCTAAGAAAACAGTTATTGTTCAGACTGCCCCTGCAGTAAGAACTGCTTTGGGAGAAGAATTTGGATATCCTGCAGGTACAGGGGTTACTGGAAAATTGGCTGCCGCACTTAGAAAACTTGGATTTAATAAAGTATTTGATACAGATTTTGCAGCAGATTTAACTATAATGGAAGAAGCTTCAGAATTACTTGACAGACTTACAAGATACAAAGCTGGAGATAAAACTGTAAAATTACCTCTGCTTACTTCCTGCTGTCCGGCATGGGTAAATTTCTTTGAACATAATTTCCCTGATCTTCTAGATATTCCTTCTTCTGCAAAATCACCAATGCAAATGTTCTCTGCTGTTGCAAAGAATATATACACAAAGGAATTAGGAATCGACAGAAAAGATCTTGTTGTAGTTTCTGTAATGCCATGTCTTGCAAAAAAATACGAAGCTGACAGGGAAGAATTCTCAAAAGATGGAAATTATGACACAGATATCGTTATAACTACAAGAGAATTGGCAAGACTTATAAAATATGCAAATATAAACTTCCATGCACTTGAAGACGAAGACTTCGATAAACCTCTTGGTGAATCTACAGGAGCAGGAGTAATATTCGGAAGAACTGGAGGAGTTATAGAAGCTGCCTTAAGAACTGCTGCTGACTGGTACACTGGAGAAAGCCTTGAAAAAATAGATTATAAGGAAGTAAGAGGACTTGAAGGTGTAAGAAGTGCAGATGTTAAAGTGGGAGACCTTGATTTAAAAATAGGAATTGCCCATGGTCTTGGTGAAGCAAGAAAGCTTCTTAATGAAATAAGGGCAGGAAAATCCCAGTATCATGCAATAGAAATTATGGCATGTAAAGGTGGATGTATCGGTGGAGGTGGACAGCCTTATCACCATGGAGATACTGAAATTCTTAAAAAGAGAATATCTGTAATCAATTCGGAAGATACTTCTAAAACATTGAGAAAATCTCATGAAAACCCTTATATCAAGCGTTTATACGAAGCATATTTTGATAAACCTATGAGCCATAATGCTCATGAACTGCTTCATACACGTTATTTTGAAAAGAATAAGATTTAGGACTGATATCCTATAAAATACAAATTTATTGATATACTAGTTAATTACCTCGCCTAAAATATAGAAAAACGATATTTATTCAACATAAATTTTATAAATATCGTTTTTTTACTTTTTAATTTCCTAAATTTTTTTAATTCATTCAATGAATATTCTGCCACTTCTGAAACTTCCTTATCATTTAATAATTTCATCAGAACTTTCTCCAACTGAAAATTTTTGAATTTATAAAGTCTATAGATAATTGGAATTCGTGCTTCTCCATACATTCTATTTCCTATTATTTCTATTAAATCTTCCAATATATTTTCATCCTGTATGAGAGATAATGTATTTGCTATTGTAAATCTATAAATAAAATCTTTTGTTTTATGAAATTCTTCCAAAAGAAATTTACTGGCACTAACAAAACCTTTAACTCCTAAAAACCTTACTAAATGCTTTTTGATATCCAGTTCAAATAATTTTAAATATTTTAAGAAAACTGGAACTATATTTTTATCTTTTTCATCCAATAGCATCAAATCATATATTGAATTAAAATTGTATCCTGATTTATTTATTTCTTCTAAAAAATTTCTCTGAAGAGAATCTTCACTTACTCTTTTATATAAATAACTACTGTCAATATATTTTCCATTAAAGACCGATTTCATTTTTTTAGATATAATTTCTGTAATTCTTTCTACTCTATCAATAAAAGACAAGACTTCTTTTTCAAATTTTTCCATATTTACAAAAAATCTTCCTTTTAAATTAGTAAATTCAATTTTGTAATTTTTATTATCTTTATATTTATTTCTACTATCCCATGAGATTTCTATATTGTTTTCAATTCTCCTAAACATTACATCTGGATATATCATTTCAAGCCCTGAAAAAGTCCATAAATGTCGTTCACTCCATTCATAAACAGCTTCAAACCATTCAATTTCTTTATTTTCCTTAATTCCAATGGCATAGGCTTTTTTTCTTATTTCAATTCCTGAATTCCCATCTACAGCTAATGGAAATTCATCATTTTTATTTAGAATGAATTTCAAATTATTTTTAAACCAGTCAGATAAAAATATTAAGTTACCTGTATCTTCTTCTATTCTTCCATCAACTGTAAATTCACAAATATTTTTATCATCAACATATACTTTTAAAATCCAGTCTTCATAAGATATTTCAGGTCTATAATAAAATTTTATTAAAAATATGTTTTTTTTCATATCTTTTTTACTCTATCTTTCAATTTTCATTAATCATCATCTTATTTCTGAATATAATAGAAATCATCATCAGGAACTTTTCCACCAATTATTTTTGGATTTCCTTCGTGTAATATTCTTAAGTATTCAGAAATTTTTTCCTTCATTTCTTCTCCGGCAACAAAAGTAATATTAGTATTAGGTATTGCTTTTTTAGCTATAGGTTCAGGAATTATATTGTATTTTCCAATAAGTTTTGCTCCTTCATCTATATTTTCATTAAGATATTTTACTGATTGTTCATACTCTTTCAGGAAATTTGCTACTTTTTCAGGATTCTTTTCTGCAAATTCCTTATTAAATACTATTACTCCTGATACTTGCGAACCTTTTTTAGTTCCTGGAACTTTATCCCATTCGTCAGCCAATGCAAATGCCACCTTCAAATTAGGATTTTTAGCTTGTGCAACTGTTACAAAAGGCTGATTAAGAAGTGCTATACCTTTAGGATCGTTTGCCAGTGCACTTACTACTTCCGCAGCTTCTGATTTGAATTCAAGCTTGACATCTTTTCCAGGCTCAAGACCATTTCCTTTAAGCACGTAATTAAGCACTATTTCAGGAGTTGCTCCCTTCCCATTTAGATATAATGTTTTTCCTTTCAAATCCTTCACACTTTTAACTGTTTCTCCACCATTTTCAACAACATAAAGTATTCCAAAAGCTATAATTGATGCCACCTGAATTTTCCCTTCTGTCTTATTGTAAAGAACTGAAGCCAGATTTGACGGTATTGAAGCAATATCAACTTCACCTTTTCCTATCATTGCAATCATTTCATCAGGTGTACTCACTATTTTAGTGTCATACTTGTTTAAAGTCTTTCCTTCTTCATTGTCAGCAAAAAGTTTCACAAATCCCATTGCAGGAGGTCCCTTTATTGCAGCAACTCTAATAACACCGTCTTCTTTTTTCACTTCCTGTGTTACCTGTGTATCCTGTTTTTTCTCCTCTTTCTTTTCCCCACAGCTGATAACTGTGAATATAAGCACCATAATAAGTGCAAAAACATTGAAAAATCTCTTTTTCATCTACATCACACCTTCCTTATTTTAAGTTTATTATTTTGCAGTTTAATGCCAACGCTTCATCTATATCATGTGTAACCATTATTACTGTTCTGTCCTTTAATTTTTCCTTCAGATACTCAATGACAGTTTTTCTGGTTTCCACATCCAGTCCCTTAAAAGGCTCATCAAATATTACAATATCCGAATCAGCCATAATGCTCCTTATTATTGCCACCCGTCTTTTCATTCCACCGCTCAGTTCCTTAACAGGCTTTTCTGTACTCCCTGAAAGTCCTATATTTTCCAGTTCCTTTCGTATTTCCTGCAAAGTAACATTCTTTTCACATACGATGGCAACATTTATCACTGCCGGCAGATTTTCGCAGAGCCTGTCTTCCTGAAAGACTGCACTTATTTTCTTGTTTTCCAGTCCTTCAATACTGCCTGCATCATACTTTTCAAGACCCATCAGTATTCTCAGAAGAGTTGTTTTTCCAAGTCCTGATTTTCCCATAATTGCCGTTGTTTTTCTTTCCTCAAGGTCAAATGACCTGTCTTTAAAAATTACATTTTCTCCATATTTCTTTGAAAGATTTCTTATTCTAATCATACTATCTTCCCTCTATCTTTCTTACGCAAAGTTTTATAAGATATACAAAAATCTTTTCGCTTATAAATCCCAGTATAATAATCACAATCGCCCATGAAAAGAGGTTTACTGTATTCAGATAGACTTTTGACTCGTATAGTACTTCCCCTATTGAACCTGTCGGAATTCCTATTACTTCCGCCGCAATCCCTGATTTCCATGCTATTCCGAGGGCATTGAGTCCTCCTGATTCAAAATAGGGTAATATCTGGGATATATAAATGTAAATTATCTTTTTTAATGCCGTTATCCTGAAAACCTTTGCCATTTCAAGAAGATTTTTATCCACTTCTTCCAATCCCTTGAGAATGCTCACATAAATTATTGGAAGTGTCATAAATACCGAAACAAGGATGGAAAGATTTTTAACATCTGTCCATATGAGAAACAGTATTATCACAGCTGCAGTAGGTACTGACCTTATGGAAGCAATAAGCGGATGAAGAAGTATCTTTACTGCCTTAAAATTATACGACAGTACTGCAAGTATAATTCCTGTAAATATTGCAATGAAAAAACCTGCCATTATGTGAAAATAGGAAAAAAATACCCTTTCCCAGAAGTTCCGTTCAAAAGCAGATAACACAGTCTGCTTCAGTACAGCCATAGGAGATGCCAAAAGCAGCTCCTGATTTATTTTACCGGCAATAATCTGCCATAATATTATCCAAAATATGAGGGATAACCCCTTCACTAAAAAAGTTTTCCGTTTCTTTATCATTTTTCTCCTGACATAATTTTTTAGTTATTTTCCCAAATCATATTTTCTCTCCAAAATTTTTTAAACTATCCTTGCCGCATCATCCTTTAACTTTGATGCGTACTCACTTGCCGTCTTGTATGTAGTTATTATTACAAGCTGATTTCCGCTCTTAAGAACTGTTTCTCCATCAGGAATAGTTTCCTTTCCATTTGCCCTCACACTTACTATAAGCAATGTCTTTGGCAGTTTCAGTTCCTTTATTTTCTTATTTTCAAATTCCGAATTCATTCCAACATGGATAAGCAGTGTTACAATCCTGCTTTCTTCCTTGGAATTCTCTGTCTTGGCTTTTTTATCCGCAAACATATTTTCAAATAATGTTTCATAAATTGGTTCCATTTTAAACAGTTCCGTTAAAACATAAGTCATTGTAACTACGATAATCAGCATAAACAGATAGGAAAAATTCCCTGTCATTTCCAGAATCAGAATAATACCTGTTATCGGTGCCCTTACTACTGCTGTAAAATATGCAGCCATTCCAAGCAACATAAAATGTACTATAAATTCCTCAGGTAATGAAAAATATATATGTAGCACCTCTCCGTATATTTTCCCTACTAATGCTCCAATAACAAGCATCGGAAAAAATATTCCTCCCGGAAATCCCGTTCCGTAGCATAACATTGTGTAAAAAAACTTAAGGAACAGTATCAGTACAAGTATTTTCAAAGGGGCACTTTCCTTGAACATACGGACTATGAGCAGATGCCCTCCACCGGTAACATCTTTGAAAAATACCGCTATAAGAAATGGTATAACCATAAAAATCGATACTCTTAAATATCTGTTTATCTTTATATTCTTATATTTTTTCTGAAAAAATACAAGAAAAAATGAAAATGCTTTTCCTGAAATTGTTATAACCAGTGCAAATACCACTGTTATTATTAATGTAAATATCGGAGATGTTGTTTTAGGTAGGATAAAATTATACTGAAAGGTTGTTTCTGAACCTAGAATAAGCCTTAAAACATAGTTAGCTCCTCCGCTTGCCACCAGTACACAAATCAGAAGTAACGGTGAAAAGAATTTGTGCAGTTCCTCCAGTGCAAATACCGTTCCTGCGAGCGGAGCATTAAATGCTGCTGATATTCCTGCACTTGCACCACATGTAACAAGGTATTTTTCCTCCACTTCTGATACTTTAAAAATTTTTCTTATCCCTTCTCCTACTAGGGCTCCAAGATGAATGGAAGGCCCTTCCCTTCCCATTGACATTCCGGTTCCTATTGCAAAAACTCCTCCAAAAAATTTAGTTAACAGTTCGGGAAACCAGTTAAACTGTATCTTTTTCTGTAAAAGTCCACTTACTTGCGGTATTCCGCTTCCACCAATTAACGGATACTTTGCCAGCATAAATTCCACTGCCAGTCCCAGAAGTATAAAAATTGCCAGTCCTGTTATCATTTTTAAAGGGGTTATTTCTGTAAAAAATGAATTTCTCAGATGTGAGGATTTTTCAAGCAGCACTGTATAAAGGACAACAATCCCTCCTGCTATCATTCCCGTTAATAGACATAAGAAAATTAAAAATATATTTCTTTTTCTTGTTTTCAGCTGCTGTATATTTTTCAGCTCCTGTATCATGTCTTTAGCCATATCTCTTCTCCATTATTTATTTCTTTAATTAAACTACGTAAATAGTATACCCTACATATTTTTAAAAAGCAATGTTTATTAAGAGAGGTACAATGTGAAACTTATGATAAGATTTGGTACTTATTTTAATACGACTGTTTTTATGTTATAATATTCAAAAAAAGATTGTATATAACTGTTGTCTAATAATTTATATTATCATATTTAAAATATTTAAAGGGGGAAAAACATGAGTAATAAATTTTTAAATAAATTATCTTTCTATTGTTCAGAACATGAAAATCAGTTTTTTGATAGAAAGAGTGCAAGAATAAAGCCTTTAGATACTATTAAACATTTAGTTGCCTTTTCCAATGCAGAAGGAGGACAATTAGTCATAGGTATTGAAAATGATGGTAGAATTACAGGATTTAATTATAACGGTGCTCATAATATAGATGAATATAGAAATATATTCTTAACAGAGTTAAAAGAAACTCCTTTAAATGTTCACTTTGATATTCTAGAAGTTATAAATGAAAAAAATCAGAATGATAAAATATTAATTATATCTGTTGATGTGTCATCAGACAGAGTTATTAAATCATATGATGGAAAGGTCTACTTAAGACAAAATGATAAATCAAGAGAGTTGAGTTTTGAACAAATTCTTCAATTACAATATGATAGAGGTCAAAGATTTTTTGAAGATGAAATTGTAAACGGAGCAGATTTAAACGATCTTGACGAAGAATTAATAAATAACTATAAAAATATAATGGACATTACCAAACTTACCAATGAAGAAGTACTAAAAGCAAGAAATTTTTTAATTAATGGAAAAATAACAAATGCCGGAATCTTGCTTTTTGGTAAAAATCCTTCCAAGTTTTTACCACAAGCAAGACTAAGAGTTATTAAATACAGTGGGATGCATCCAAAAGTTGGTACTGAAATAAATATTATTAAAG
>ERZ772977.574-NODE-574-length-23889-cov-26.809096_pt1 | contig 23889 bp, 20 predicted proteins | sample MGYA00511131_ERZ772977 | MGnify/ENA primary metagenome ERZ772977 (study PRJEB29015, sample SAMEA2737935) | human oral metagenome | biome: human oral; feature: human-associated habitat; material: dental | place: China | collected 2151 ...
GCCGTGGCCGAACCGCGTCGCCGGCGGCTCCTACTCGTGGGAGGGCGTCTCCTACTGCCTGCCCGTCGATGAGCCGGAGTTGGGCACCGCCCTCCACGGCTTCGTCGCCTTCCAGGAATGGGAGATCGTCGAGGCAGAGAAGGCCTCGGTGCTCCTGCGCACCCTGATCGCACCTCGCTATTCCTACCCGTGGACGCTGGTGGCTTCCGCGCGCTATCACCTGGACGCCGACCGCGGCCTGCTCATCAAGCTCTCGGCGACCAACGTGGGCCGAGGCGCGGCGCCCTTCGGCGTCGGCTTCCACCCCTACCTGGCGGCAAGCGGGGCGCGGGCGGACGAGCTGGAGCTCACGATCCCCGCCGGCATCGCCTACGAGGCCGACGAGCACCTGATACCCGTGGCCGCCCGCGACGTGGCCTCGCTCGGCCTGGATTTCCGAACCCCGCGCATCATCGCCTCGACCCGCCTCGACCACGCGTTCGCGGGGCTGCCGGAGGGCACCTGGTCCGTGACACTGCGCGACCCTGCGTCGGGCGTGGGCACCTCCCTGTCCTCTGATGCGCGCTGGCTGCAGGTCTATTCGGCGGATGATATCGGGCGGGTTGGCGTGGCCGTCGAACCGATGAGCTGCCCTCCCAACGCCTTCAACTCCGGAACGGACGTGGTTGGCCTAGGCCCCGGGCAGAGCTACGCGCTCACCGCGTCGATCCGGGGATTCACCCACCCCCGCTAGTAGCTGCCCGCGGCGGCGCGGATCAGGGTCAGGGCGACCGCCCCGGCCGTGGAGGAACGCAGCACGTGTGCGCCTAGGCCCACCGTGAGGGCACCCGCACCCACCAGCTGTGCGCTCTCCTCGGCTCCGATGCCGCCCTCGGGGCCCACGACGAGCGCGATGCGAGCGGGAAGAGAGCCCGCCGCGCTCCCCAGCCGGATGCGCGCGAGCGCCGCTCCGAGCGACTCACTGGCCTCCTCGTGGCAGACGAAGGCCACCCCGCCCTCGGCCGTGAGCGAGGCGATCCAAGCGGAGAGCCGAGCGCTGTCCACGGCATCCTCGACGGGGGGCACGAAGGCGCGGCGGGACTGCTTGGCGGCGGCGCGCGCCACGGCCTGCCACTTGGCCCTCCCCTTCTCGGCCTTCGGTCCCTTCCACTGGACGATCGCGCGCTGGGATGCCCACGGAATCACGCGGTCCACGCCGATCTCGGTGCAGATCTCAACCGCCGCCTCGTCCCGTCCGCCCTTGGCCAGGGCCTGGACGAGCACAACCTCGGGGACAGGAGCGTCCTCGCGGCGGGATTCGCGCACGGTCAGAGACAGCGTGGCCTTGTCGGAGTCAACGACGTCGCAGGTTAGGCGAAGCCCTCGCCCGTCCACGATGTCAACCCGCTCGCCAGCCCCGATGCGGCGCACCGACGCGGCGTGGCGGCCCTCGGAACCACCGAGGGTCGCGCGCTCACCCACGCCGAGGGACGCTGGCGGCGGGGTCAGGTCCTCACCGAGGAACACGGGCAGGGTCACGACGCATCACCCCATGAAGGTGTCGCGGATCTTGTCGAAGAACGAGGCCTGCTGGCGGTGGGGTTCGACCCGCACCTCGCCGCGAACCTTGGCGAGCTGCTCAAGCAGGTCGCGCGAGGCGTCGTCCAGCTTCTTCGGAATCTCAACGTCGACGTGGACGTGCATGGACCCGCGGCCGGAGCGTTGGAGGTGGCCGACCCCCAGCCCCTCAAGGACGATGTCATCGTTGGGTTGGGTGCCCGGGTTGATCGTCACGCTCTTCTTGCCGTCCAGTGTCTCCAGCTCGAACTCGGTTCCCAGGGCGGCGGTCGTCATCGGGATCGTGATCCACGTGTGCAGGTCGTCTCCGCGCCGATCGAACACGGGGTGCTTCTTCTCGCGGATCAGCAGGTACAGGTCGCCGCTGGGGCCGCCGCCGGGGCCGACCTCGGCCTCGCCGCTCACGCGGATCTGCGTGCCCTCGCTGGCTCCGGCGGGGATGTTGATGCTCAGTGTGCGGCGCGTGCGCACGCGCCCGGCCCCCGAGCACTCCACGCATGGCGAGGGGATGGTGTTGCCGTAGCCCTGGCAGGCGGGGCACGGGGCCTGCGTTTGCATGCGGCCGAAGAGAGAGTTCTGGATCTGCATGACGAAGCCCGATCCGTGGCACGTCGCGCACTGCTCGGGGGCGGTGCCCGGCTGACACATGGATCCGTGGCAGGTGTCGCACAGGACGTGGGTGTCGAAGACAACCTCCTTGGCGGCGCCAAAGGCGGCGTCCTCAAGGGTGATGTCGACGGCCACCTGCTTGTCTTTTCCGCGCCGCACGCGCGAGGCGGGTCCCTGGGAGGATGCCCCGAATCCGCCGTTGAACATCGCTTGGAAGATGTCGGAGAACGCTCCGAAATCGCCCGCCGCTCCGGCGCCCCCGCGCAGGGCGTCGGGGCCGCCGACGTCGTACATGCGCCGCTTCTCCGGGTCCGAGAGCGTTTCGTAGGCGACCGACAGCTCCTTGAACGCCTCCTCCGAGTCGGGCCCCGCATAGTCGGGATGCAGCTGACGCGCGAGCTTTCGGTAGGCCTTCTTGATCTCGTCCTGGCTGGCGTCGCGTGCCACGCCGAGAACCTCGTAATAGTCTCTCACGCTTGCGGTTCCTTCCCTTGGGGCGTTCGTTCGTCCTGTCGTGTGCGCGTGTTGGCGCGATTAGCTGCGCGGTCCCTGAGCCAGGTACCGGGAAAGGTAGGCCGCCACGGCCCTCACCGAACTCATGGTCCGCGCGTAGTCCATCCGCATGGGTCCCACGATTCCCAGGTGTGCCAGCCCCTCGCCCTGGCGCGCCCCAGCCTGGTAGGTTCCCGTGACGACGGCTGCCTCGGCGAGGCCATCGTGGGGGTTCTCCGCGCCGATGCTGACGTGCAGGTCGTCGCCGGGGTCGGCCTCGGCGAAGAGTCGCATGAGAACCACCTGTTCTTCGAGGGCGTCGAGAACGGGAGCGATGTCACGAAAGTCGAGGGCTCCTCGGGCGAGGTTGGCCGCCCCTGCGACGACGATCTTCGTGTCGCTGGCACCGCTGAGCAGTTCGCACAGGGCTGCTCCGAGCACCTCGACGGTAGGGGCCTGGCTAGGTGCGGCCGAGGTGGCGGCCTGGGCCACGCAGTCGCGCACGTTCGCGGAGGTCGCTCCGTCGCAGTGGCGGCGCAGGTGCTCTCGCGCGTCGCGGAGCTCATCCTCGCTCAGCGGCGCCTCGAGCGTCAGGGTGCGCTCGCCCACCTGCCCGTCGGCCGTGATGACGACCACGAGGGCTCGGCTGGGCGGGAGGCCGACGACCTCGAGGTGCTTGAGGGTACGCACGCGCGCACCCGGATACTGCACGAGCGCGACCTGGTGAGTGACCTGAGCGAGGAGGCGGACGGATCGCTCCACGACGTCGTCGATGTCGACGGACTCGGCCAGAAAGGCCTCAAGAGCGTGGCGCTCGGGGGCGCTCATCGGCTTGAGCTCCGCGAGACGGTCAACGAAAACCCGGTATCCGCGGTCGGTGGGCACGCGCCCGGCGGAGGTGTGCGGCTGGTAGATGAGACCTGCCTCTTCCAACACGGCCATGTCGTTGCGGATGGTCGCGGAGGAGACCCCCAGTCCCCCCGCGGCGATTGCCTTGGAGCCGACAGGTTCGCGGGTGGCCACGTACTGGGTGACGATGGCGCGCAACACGTCAAGCCTGCGGCTCTGCGCGCTGTTCCTCGGCATCTCAGCTCCCTCCACTCCTGGCACTCCCGCTTCCTGAGTGCCAATGCTACTCCCCGTTGCCGGAGGGAGGCGACATGAAGGGTCGGGGCGTGCGCTCGCCGCGAACGCGACGCGCAACCCGGGATCCTCACTGCGCCCAGGGAACCGTGACGAAGTCAATCAGTTCCTCGACCCGTCCCAACAGGGCGGGCTCGAGGTCGCGGTAGGTGCGCACCGTCGAAAGGATCCGTTTCCAGCCGATCGCAATATCGCGCTGATCGGCGTGCGGCCACCCCAGGGCAGCGAGGGTGCCGTGCTTGATGTCCACTCCTCGCGGGATCTGGGGCCACGCGCGTAAGCCGAGCCGCTCGGGCTTGACAGCCTGCCAGATGTCGACGAAGGGGTGCCCGAGGACGAGGACCGCGCCCGGCCAGCGCCCCGAGACGGCCTCAGCGATGCGCGACTCCTTCGACCGGGGCACCATGTGATCGACGAGGACGCCCGCCCGCGCGCGCTCGGTCGGTGCGAACACCTCCAGGATGTCCTCCAGGTTATCCACGCCGTCAAGCAGCTGCACGGCGATCCCAGCCTCGGCCAGGTCTTCGCCCCACACGTGCTGGATGAGGTCCGCGTCGTGGCGCCCCTCGACCCAGATGCGCGAGCGCTTGGCGACCTTGGGGCCGCTCGATTCGGGAGCGAAGGACCCCGAGTTCGTTACCCTGCGACCCGAGGCCGTGGCCCACCCCTGGGTCGAGGCGGGGGCAGGGCGGGGAGGGAGCGCTTCGATGGGCCGCCCCTCCAGCCAGAAGCCCGGACCCAGGGGAAAGGAACGACGCGCGCCGCGCCGATCCTCGAGTTCTACCAGGTGTACCCCGCCCGATTTCTCGACGTGCGTCACCGCACCCACCCAGCCCGAGGAGACGTCTTCCAGCACCATTCCCACCTCGACGTGAACCGGCGTCGAGCGCGGGCGCCGCGCGCCCGGACCGTCGCGGTGGGGATCATGCTCGAAGATGTTGCGCCCGTAGGGATCCATTGTCGTCACCCGCCCTACTGTAGCGACGCGCGGGTCAGTTTCCGATCACGACTCGGATGAACAGGGACACGAGGGCCGCCAGTATCCACGACGACACCGAACCGATGAGGAACTCTTCGGCCTTCTCGCCCGAGGAGTCCTGGGAGATTTCGGGGAATCGGATGACCCCCTTGGCCGCGACGACAGCCCCGATCGCGACCTCGGCGCCCGCACCCGCAAGGATGATGATGAGGAGGCGTTCGAGGGGACCGATCCACCGCCCGCCACGCAAGGCAACCCCGTCGCCGGAGCCCTCGGCGGAACCTTCTTTGTGGGAGACGATGGGAATGGAGCCGGCGCTGATCGGGGCCTTATCGGGATCCGCCGCTTCCGTTTGCTCCCTGCCTTTGTGCCAATGGGAGAGCATAGCGGGCAGCACGGGCGCGTTAATCCAGCCGGGGACGGGATCGCAGGAGCGGCCGCGCGCGCACTGCAGGATGGCCGTGATCAGGTAGTTGGCGGGGCCCGTCACGAGGAAGACCACCGCGATGATCAGGTCAATGGAGCGCCCGGCAAGAAGGGACAGGAGAGGAAAGTCGACGGGATTCAGGCTCATGAGCGCCACCAGGCCGAGGGAGGCGCACGCCCACCGCGCGAGGACGCCCCGGGCACTGGGGTCGGTCAGGTCCCAGCCGAACCAGACGAGAGCGAGCGCGGCGCCCAGCGCGTTTGCGAGAGCGCTCGCGCCCAGGAAGAACCCGGAGTAGCAGATGACGACGAGCAGGAGGGACAGGAAGACGATCAGTCGCCGCGACCAGCGCCGCGGATCCGACGTCAGGAGAACCGTCAGCTCCGAGGCGGCGATGCCCAGGAGGAGGGTTTCATGCACGAGCCGCCTCCGCGATGATCAGCGAGGATTGAATCAGCCCTGCCCCAGAGCCCCGGGCGAAGTCCGAAATCGCCTGCTGGGAGAGCTTCTCGACCCGCGCGATCTCGACCTGGGTCTTGCCCAGCAGCAGCGAGGCGGTGATCCGGCGGTGGCGCGCCGACAGCTTGAGGATGGCGTGATCACGCAGGCTCAGCAGCGCATTGACGCAGGTTTGGTAGTTCGGGGAGATCGTGGCCTCGACCGAAGAGTCCGCGATGAACCAGGTACGAATGAAGGGGTTGGAGGAATCCTGCACCTGGTGCGCCCGGTTGATTGCGGCGCGAGCCGCCCACCACGCCGAGCCGTCCTGGAGCGAGGCCACGTCAGCTGCGCGCGGGCGCGGGTGTCCGTGCACCCCGCCGGGCAGCTCCTCGATGCGACCGGCACCGATGCCGAAGCGCAGCTGGAGCTGAGGGGGCAGGAGGAGCTGGGAGCGCAGCGTCAGCAGGAGCGCGTCTTCGAGCGAGTTGGCGACCGCCTGAAACTCGTCCCCAACCGTGGCGTAGGGAGCCTCCAGCAAGGTAAGCCCCTGACTTGCCTTCTCGAAGGTCTCCTCGAAGGTGCGCTGGGCGTCCGAGCGATTGGTGAGTGTACGGGAACCAACGATGTCGGCGATGACAGCATAACGAAGAGTCACAAGACCACACTTTTCCTTGTATTTAACCCTCCACAAGCCCCTTCTCGGAAGAGGGGATGCGGACAGCGAGACTTCACATGACCCCCCTAGGCAAACACACCCGAGGTACGATGTCAACAATATCAGCACGTAATACAAGCTTGTCATAGGATACACTTTTACCGATTGACAAGTAGATTCCTCGAAATGGCGTGCCTAACTCGCGGTGGCGCCACCAAAAGAGAGACGCGTACCTCTTGCGCCCACGCCCCGAGCGCGCGGCCACGCCACGCAGGGTTCACCTCGTGTCAATACCCCATGAGCTCGCGCGTCACGTAGTCGGCCAGCAGGCGTCCCCGCAGCGTCAGGACCACCCGGCCTTTCGCGGCCTCGCCCCCATCAATGAGCCCATCAGCGACGAGCGCTTCGACGCGCACGCCCGACGCTACCTCCCCACCTTCCCCGTCAGCGACGACGGGCAGACTGTCGAGCGCAATTCCCTCCGCGGTACGCACACCGAGCATCACGCGCTCCAGCTCACGCGTCTCATCGCTGAGAATTTCTCCCGCAAACGCGGGCGAAACTCCCTCGCGCACGCGCGCCGCGTACGCCGCGGGATTCTTGACATTCCACCAGCGCGCGCGTCCGACGTGCGAGTGGGCGCCGGGCCCGAGCCCCCACCAGTCCCAATCACGCCAGTAGGCCAGGTTGTGTCGCGAGGCGTGCACGTAGGACGTGGGTGCCCGGGCCGGCGAGCGGTCGGCTTGCGTCACGCGCGCGAAATTGGAGATCTCGTACCACGCGTAGCCGGCCTCCCCCAGCAGCTCATCCGCCAGCTCATACTTCGCAGCCTCATCGTCGGGGTCGGGGGTGGGGAGTTCTCCCCTGGCGACCTGCCGCCCCATCTTGGTTCCCTCTTCGACGACGAGGGCGTACGCGCTGATGTGATCGGGCCGGTATGAGAGCGCACACCGAAGAGAAGTCTCCCAGTCGGTCAGCCCCTCACCGGGGGTTCCGTAAATCAGGTCGAGAGAGGTCGACAGCCCCGCTTCCTTGGCCCACTCCACTACCAGGGGCACGCGATTGGGAGCGTGGGTGCGATCCAAGGTGCGAAGGACGGAAGGGACCGCCGATTGCATGCCGAAGGAAACGCGGGTGAATCCGGCGTGGGCCAGCTCTCGCAGGCCGGAGCGTGTCACCGAGTCGGGATTGGCTTCCAGGGTGACCTCGGCGTCCTCGGCGATGCCGACCGCCTCGTCAAGGCCGCGCAGGATCTCGATGAGTTCCGCCGTTGCCAGCATCGTCGGCGTTCCTCCCCCGAAGAACACCGTCTGTGCCCGGCGCGCTTTCATCCCGGCATCCGCCATGACGCGCGCGGCGAGTCGAGCCTCGGCCAGCACGGAGGGGGCGTAGTCTCCCACCTGCGCGCCCGGGCCGAAGCCGACCGTGTAGGTGTTGAAATCGCAGTATCCGCAGCGCACCCGGCAGAAGGGAACGTGCACGTACAGGGAGAGCGGGCGGCGGCGGTCGACCTCGACCAGGTCCGGACCGAGTGAGCCGTCGACCGGCCAGCGCACGCCGTCGGGTTGCGCCGGGCTCATAGGCGCCACCTCCGCGCAGGCACGCGTGCGCGCCCCGCGCGCACTTCCTTAGTCACGGGGCCGCCGGATGCCGACGATATCGTGGGCCCTGCGCCCCGCATCCATGCCGCGCGTCTCGAAGTGGGTGACCACGCGCCCCGAAAAGCGCGGGGCAAAACCCCCGCGGCCGGGCTGAGGATCGTTCGGGTCCGGGCGCTGACCGGCATACGGATTATCCAGCAGCTCGCACGCCTCGACGACGTCGCGCATCTGCCAGGCGTAGTCGTCCCAATCGGTGGCGAGCCGCCACGCTCCCCCGTCGCGCAGGAGGCGCACCACCTCGAGCGCGAAGTCGTCGCAGACCAGCCGCCGCTTGCGGTGGCGCGCCTTGCGCCACGGGTCGGGGAAGAAGGTCCACACCTCGTCCAAGACCCCATCCCCCAGCATGATGGGCAGGGCCTGAGCTGCGTCTGCCTCGAGAACCCGGATGTTGTCCACGCCCGCGCTCACCGCCTTGGAGACGAGCTTGGCGATCCCCGGCACCCACACTTCGAGGGCGAGAAAGTTCCGCTCGGGGTGGGCGGCTGCTGCGGCGACGATCTGCTCGCCCGTGCCCGATCCGATCTCCAGCGTCACCGCCCTCTCACGCCCGAAAAGCTCGGGTAGATCGAGCCGGAAGTCCTCTGCAACGGTCGTGTATCCGACTCCGCGGCGAGGCTCGACGACGTAACGTGACGCGTGCGCCTCCCACGTGCGCGCCAGGTTGGGTGCAAGCTCGCGCGTGCGCCTCGTAAACGACTTCGTGCGGCTCATGAACACGCCGCCCTCGGTCACCTCGCCAAGCAGACGCGCACCGGGGGCACCCTCGCGTCCGCGAGTACCGCAGGCCGCGTCCCGGCCCGAGTCAGGCGCGCTCACTTCTTGCCCGTCGGGACGTCGGACGTCAGGGCAGCGATGAACGCCTCCTGGGGAACGTCGACCCGTCCGATCGACTTCATGCGCTTCTTGCCCTCCTTCTGCTTCTCCAGCAGCTTGCGTTTACGCGTGATGTCGCCGCCGTAGCACTTGGCGAGCATGTCCTTGCGCAGCGCCTTGATGGTCTCGCGGGCGATCACTCGCGAGCCGACCGCCGCCTGAACCGGAATCTCGAATTGCTGGCGGGGAATGAGTTCCTTAAGCCGCTTGGTCATGCGCTGACCGTAGGCGTACGCGCCGTCTCGGTGAACGATCGCGCTGAAGGCATCGACGCGGTCACCGTTGAGGAGGATGTCGACCTTGACCAGATCGGCGCTCTGTTCTCCGCTCTCCTGGTAGTCCAGGGATGCGTACCCGCGGGTGCGGGACTTGAGCTGGTCGAAGAAGTCAAAGACGATCTCGGCCAGGGGCAGCTGGTAGTGCAGCTCAACGCGCTCCTCGCTGAGATAGTCCATGCCCCGCATGGAGCCGCGCCGTTCCTGGCACAGCTCCATGATGGTCCCCGTGAACTCGGTGGGGGTCAGGATCGTCGCGTTCACGACGGGCTCGCACACCTCGGAGATCTTGCCCTCGGGGAACTCGCTCGGGTTGTCGACACGCACCTGCGTTCCGTCCTCCGTAATGACGCGGTAGACGACGTTGGGCGCCGTGGCGATCAGGTCGAGGTTGAACTCTCTTTCGAGCCTCTCGCGAATGATCTCCAGGTGCAGCAAGCCCAGGAAGCCACACCGGAAGCCGAAGCCGAGGGCGGCGCTGGATTCCGGTTCGAAGGTCAGGGCCGCGTCGTTGAGCTGGAGGCGTTCGAGGGCGTCGCGCAGGTCGGGAAAGTCCGAGCCGTCAACCGGGTAGATGCCGGAGAAGACCATCGGGTTGGGGTCTCGGTAGCCAGCCAGAGGCTCGGTCGCGCCGCGCACGTGGCTGGTCACGGTGTCGCCAACTCGAGACTGGCGCACGTCCTTCACGCCCGTGATCAGGTACCCGACCTCGCCCGCGCCGATACCCTCCTCGGGGGTGGGTTCGGGGGAGATCACGCCCAGCTCAAGCAGCTCGTGGGTGGCACCCGTTGACATCATGCGCACGCGCTGGCGGGTCGAGAGGATACCGTCAACGACACGCACGTAGGTAACCACGCCCCTGTAGGTGTCGTAGACGGAGTCGAAGATCATCGCCCGGGTCGGCGCGTCGGGGTTACCTTCGGGGGCGGGGACGACCTCAACGATGCGGTCGAGGAGAGCCTCAACGCCCTCGCCCGTCTTGCCCGACACCCGCAGGACCTCGTCCTCCTCGCAGCCGATCAGTTGCGCGACCTCGTGCGCGTACTTCTCCGGTTGGGCGCCCGGAAGGTCGATTTTGTTGAGCACGGGAATGATTGCCAGGTCGTTCTCGAGGGCAAGGTAGAGGTTCGCCAGGGTCTGGGCCTCGATTCCCTGGGCCGCGTCAATGAGCAGCACCGCTCCCTCGCAGGCCGCCAGGGAGCGGGAAACCTCGTAGGTGAAGTCCACGTGTCCGGGCGTATCGATCATGTTGAGCGCATAGGGAACGCCATCGTGCGCCCACGGCATGCGCACGGCCTGGCTCTTGATCGTGATTCCTCGTTCGCGTTCGATGTCCATGCGGTCGAGGTACTGATCGCGCATCTCGCGTGCCTCAACGACGCCGGTGAGTTGCAGCATGCGGTCCGCGAGGGTGGACTTGCCGTGGTCGATGTGCGCAATGATGCAGAAGTTGCGGATCTGCGCCTGCGGGGTGTGCGACGGGCGAATCTGAGCCTGCTGCGCGGCCGTGGGGATGGGCACCTGTACCTCCGTGAAATCGTTGACCTCACTTATCGTCCCATTGACGCGCCCCTTTGTGCTAGTCGTGGGTCGGGACGTGGCGCACAGTGGCGACTCCTGCTCCCCGCCCGCTCACTCCACCTCGGTAATGAGCGAGATGGCCTCACTCAGGTCGCAGTCCTCCCAATCGTCGGGGTGGTCGTCGCGGAGCTTGCGCGCAAGACGGCTGGCCTCCTCGTCATCCCCTCGCAGGGTGGCCAGCGTCAGGAGGATAGTCCGTACTCGTGCCGTGAGCGGATCCCTGTCTCCGAGATATCTGCGGCAGTCCTCGGCGAGGATGCGCCACAGGTCCTCTCCCCCGTTTCTCTCGCCGCTCATCCACGTGTTGCGGGCGATCTCATGTCGCAGGCGCAGGACGCGCCAATCACCCCGATCGGTCACCGAGAGCAGCGCGTCCATGTTCTCCTCGTACAGGCCGATCGCCTCCTCGTACTCCCGGTCCGCGGACAGGACCTCGGCGAGGTTGTCCCGTACCGTGAGCAGGGTCGTGTCAGCGGGGTCGCGCTGAGCCTCCATGTCGTCCAGCAGCGCGCGGTACACGCGCGCCGCCTTGCGCCACTTGCCCACGTTCTTCCAGGGCATGGCCGAGTTGTTGCGGATGGCGAAAGCGATCTGTGGGTCGAGTCCGGGGCACTGCCTGAGGTCGGCGACGAGAGAGGCGAACGCGCGTATCGCCATGTCGTTGCAGCCGAGAATTGCCAGCCAGTAGGCCTCGGAGTTACGCAGCATGAGGACGAGCGGGTGAACGCGCTCCAGCGCTTGCTCTCCCAGTCGCACGGCATCGGCAGCCACCCGGCGGCATTGTTCGAACGCCCCCAACCGAGCATGCCAGTCGACACACAGCTTGGCAGCCTCCAACCGCTCTTCGACAGACACGCGCTCGTCGCCATAGACCTCCATCGCGTGATCGATCGCGTGATCGATCCGGCCCGAATCCGCACACCTGAGCGCCGCCGCGATGGATTCCATCGCCCGCGCGTCGGCATCGCTGGCCTCTCCCGCCGCACGGGTAGACCGACCACATGCGTCCAGGGCGAGCGTCGGACCGTGCGTTGTTCCCGTTGACATCATTGTCACCTTCCTCTTTCGGCGTGATATCTGCGATCAACACCAGGATCGCGCGCGTGCCCGCCCCACGTCTTCCCCAGTCACGACACCTGTGGATATCGATGCGACTCGAGTCACCCTGTGGATAACAGGCGCTCCCGCCCCTCGCGTATGCTGGTCTCATGAAATCACTCGTCAGCGGCCTCATCGAAGCTGCCCTCGGCTTCCTGTCCGGACTGAGCGGGTCCGGCCACAGCGACACGCAGGCACCGAAATCCTCGCCGCACTCCACGTCCGCTCCGCGCACCTCCCCCCATTCTCGCCCGCGCACCGATGCCCCCCGGTCGCGCCCGGCGCGCCAGGTGGACCCCGCCACGTCGAATCGCCCCGAGACCTCAATCCGCGAGGCGAGTATCGCCGACGCGCTCGCCCACGCCTCCTACGAGCCGGTGATGGACGGAGACGCAGACCCCGGCGAGGTCGTCTGGACGTGGGTCCCCTACCAGGAGGACGCCTCCGTCGGAAAGGACAGGCCCGCCGTCGTCGTCGGCGCCCACGGCGAGGGCGTCTACATCCTGCAGCTCACCAGCAAGGACCACACCCGCGATGCCGCGCAGGAAGCCGCCGCAGGCCGCTACTGGTTCGACATCGGTTCGGGTGCCTGGGACTCGAAGGGACGCCCCTCGGAGGTGCGCCTTGATCGAGCGCTGTGGGTCAAGGCCACCGACGTTCGCCGCGAGGGCTCGATTCTTCCCCGCGCGACCTGGCAGCGCATCGTCGATGCCCTCGCCGAGCACCACCGCTGCCACGGCGAGTAGCTCCCGCGCACGTGACCGACCTTACGAGGCGGGGACAAGCCTCGGCATGTGACGCGAGCGCCCGCTCCTGGTAGGATAGGTCGTTGGACTCCCGGCCTGGTCGGGCAGGGGGTCTGGTTAGGACCGTTTGCGGGTGTCCCCACGCCTAAGTCCCGGTCTTGACACAGCCCTCACCGACCCTGTCAGACATACATCAAGGAGAAATCCGACTGTGGCAAACATTAAGTCCCAGAAGAAGCGCATCCTCACCAACGAGAAGCGCCGCGTTCGCAACCAGTCCGTGAAGTCCGAGCTGAAGACCCTGGTCCGTCAGACCCGCGAGGCCGTCGAGGCCGGCGACAAGGACAAGGCTCTGGCCGCGCTGCGCGTTGCCTCGCGCAAGCTGGACGTCGCCGTCTCCAAGGGCGTCATCCACAAGAACCAGGCTGCGAACCGTAAGTCCAAGCTTGCGCGTCGCGTTGCCTCTCTCGGCGACTGAGCAATACCGCTGAGCATACGAAAGAGGGCCGCCCACCGGGGCGGCCCTCTTTCGTATGCCTTCTTCCCCGCTGTCGGGGCGTACGGCATGGCGAGGCCCGGGCCTCGTTGATGAACGAGGCCCGGGCCTGCCCTGATCCGTCAAAGCTTACTCGAGCTCGAAGGCACCCGTGTAGAGCTGGTAGTAGACGCCCTTCTGCGCGATCAGGTCCTCGTGCGTGCCGCGTTCAATGATGCGCCCCTGGTCCATCACCATGATGGCGTCGGAGTTGCGAACGGTGGACAGGCGGTGGGCGATGACGAAAACCGTGCGCCCCTCCATGAGATTGTCCATGCCCCGTTGAACCAGCGCCTCCGTGCGAGTGTCAATCGAGGAGGTCGCCTCGTCCAGGATCATGGCGGGCGGGTCTGCAACCGCAGCCCTGGCGATCGACAGGAGCTGCGCCTGACCCTGGGATAGGTTCGACCCGTTGCCCGTCAGCATCGTGTCGTAGCCTTCGGGGAGTCTGCGAATGAAGGAGTCCGCGTTGGCGAGCTTCGCGGCCGCGATGCACTCCTCGTCGGTGGCATCCAGGCGCCCGTAGCGAATGTTATCCATGACCGTTCCGGTAAAGAGCTTCACCTCCTGGAGGACTACGCCGAGAGAGCGGCGCAGGTCCGACTTACGGATCTTGTTGACGTTGATGCCGTCGTAGCGGATCTTCCCGTCGTCGATGTCGTAGAAGCGATTGATCAGGTTCGTGATCGTCGTCTTTCCGGCTCCGGTGGCGCCCACGAACGCGATCTTCTGCCCCGGCTTAGCCCACAGGGAAATGTCGTGCAGGACTTCCTTCTCCCCGTCGTAGGAAAAATCGACGCCTTCCATGACGAGTTCACCGCGCAGGCGCGTGTAGGTGACGGTTCCCTCCGCCTGGTGGGGGTGGCGCCACGCCCAGATGCCCGTGCGCTGCTCGGTCGGCTCGATAACCCCGTCGGCACCCTCACGAGCGCGCACGAGCGTCACGTACCCGTGGTCCTCCTCGGCCTCCTGGTCGATCAGCGCAAAGACGCGCCCTGCCCCCGCCAGGCCGAGCGTGATCATGGGAACCTGCATGGACATCTGGCCGATCGTCTGAGAAAAGTTGCGAACCATGCCCAGGAACGAGACGACCACTCCGACGGTGACGACGTCGAAGCCGACGAGGTGGAGATTCGGAGTCTGACGCAGGATCATGATTCCACCGACGATCGCGACGACGACATACATGATGTTGCCGATGTTGCCCAGCGCCGGCATGAGGACGTTTCCGTAGATGTTGGCCTTCTGCGAGGATTCGAAGAGCTTAGCATTGTAGGCGAGGAAATCCTCCTTCGCGGCCTGCTCGTGGTTGAAGACCTGCACGACCTTCTGACCGTCCATCATCTCCTCGATGTAGCCTTCCTCGTCGGCCAGGGCCTTCTGCTGGGCGCTCATGAAGCGCCCCGAAAGACCGCCCAGCTTTCCGGTGAGCGAGGCCATGAGGGCACCGACGATGAACACGACCAGGGCAAGCCACACGGAGTAGTACAGCATCGTCGCGATGAGAACCATGATCGTGAGCCCGGACTGGACGAGGGTGGGGATCGACTGGCCGATGAGCTGGCGGATGGCGTCCGTGTCGTTGGTGAATGTCGACATGATCGCCCCGTGAGGATGGGTGTCGAAGAAGCGCAGCGGGAGACGTTCCATTGAGTCGAACATGTCGTCGCGCATGTGCTTGAGAGTCCCCTGGGTGACGATCGCCATCGCGCGCGTGTAGATGAAGCTTCCGACGACGCCGACGCCGAAGATGATGCCCATCGTGAGCACAAGGCGCACCAGGGTGGGGCGCACCGCGTCAAATCCGCTCTCCAGGCCGGGGGTGACGACCGTGTCGACGATTCTCTGCATGAAGATCGCTCCCACGGCGGAGGCGATAGCAGCCAGGATGATGCACACGATCGTCAGACCGATGCGCACCGGGTAGTGGCGGACGATGTAGCGCATCAGCCTCGGGAAGGGATGCTCGATCCCCTCGAGCTTCTCGCCGTCCGCACTCGCTCCACGTATGCGGGCCATGTCAGGCCACCTCGCTTTCCTTGGCTGCGTTCTGAGAATCGTAGATCTCGCGGTACTCCCCACCCGCCGCCATCAGTTCGGCGTGGGTGCCTCGTTCCTTGATGCGTCCATCGTCGAGGACGATGATCTGGTCGGCGTGCTCCACGGAGGTCAGGCGCTGGGCGATGATGATGGTCGTTGTCCCCGGAATCTCCGTCTCGAAGGCGTTGCGGATGAGCACGTCCGTGCGCGTGTCCACGGCGGACGTGGAGTCATCCAGGATGAGAACCTTCGGGTTCTTCAGCAGCGCACGCGCGATGCACAGGCGCTGCTTCTGTCCGCCCGACACGTTCGTTCCACCGCGGGCGATCACGTAGTCGTAGCCGCCGGGCAGCTGCTGGATGAACTCGTCGGCCTGAGCGAGCTCGCAGGCGCGAACGATCTGCTCGTCGGTGGCCTCGGGGTTACCCCAGCGCATGTTGTCCTTGATGGTTCCCGAGAATAGGACGTTCTTTTGCAAGACGACGGAGACGGCGTCGCGCAGGGACTGAAGGTCGTAGTCGCGCACGTCGCGTCCGCCGACCGTCACCACGCCCTCGGAGACGTCGTAGAGGCGGCAGATGAGCTGAATGAGGGAGGTCTTGGCCGAGCCGGTTCCGCCGACAATACCGAGCGTGGAGCCAGACTCAATGCGCAGGTCGATGTCCGACAGGGCGTTCTCCTCGGCCTTGTCGGAGTACTTGAAGGACACTCCCTCAAAGACGACGGTGCCGTCGGCCACCTCGGTTGCCCCACCGGGGGGCGAGGACAGGGAGGGCTCATGGGTGAGAACCTCGGCGATGCGGTGCGCGGACTCGGCAGCCATGGTCGTCATGACGAAGATGAAGGCGAGCATAAGCATGTGCGACAGAATCTGGATGCCGTAGGTGATGAGCGCGGTCAGGCCGCCCTTGGTGAGCTCCGTGCCCGCTGAGTTGACGATGATCCCCGCCCCGAAGTAGTCGACGGCCATGATCGCGGAAAAGATGAACAGCATCATGACAGGGCCGTTGAGGGCGATGAGCTTCTCTGCATTGGTGAAGTCCTTGCGCACGTCCTGAGATGCGGCGCGGAACTTGGTGGTCTCGTGCTCCTCGGTGACAAAGGACTTGACCACGCGGATCGCCGCAACGTTCTCCTGGACAGAGTTGTTGAGCGCGTCGTACTTCTTGAAGATGCGGCGGAAAATCGGGAAGGCCACGAGAACAATGAGCGCGAGAATGATCGCCAAAACAGGCACCATCGCCAGGAAAATGAGCGCCATCGACACGTTGATGCGCCACGCCATGACGATGGAGAAGACGATCATGAGCGGGACTCGCACGGCGATGCGAATGAGCATCCCGAAGGCATTTTGGACGTTGGTGACATCCGTTGTCATCCGCGTGACCAGGGAGGAGGTCGAGAACCGATCGATATCGGCAAAGGAGAAGTCCTGGACGCGGAAGAAGAGGTCTTGACGCAGGTTCTTCGCCAGGCCAACCGACGCGGTCGCCGAGAAGCGCGCGGCGAGAACACCGCACGCCAGCGAGGCAAAGGCCAGGCCGATGAGGATCGTTCCCAGACGCGCGACCGGGGCGAGGGACGTGCCGTCAAGGGCGTCCACGAGGGAAACCATGATCAGCGGGATCAGGCACTCGAAAACAACCTCGCCCACGATAAAGAGCGGGGTGAGGAGCGCGGGAGACTTAAACTCTCGCAGCCGACCCAGCAGTATTCCAATTGTTCTCATCTGTGTCCTTCCACTGACATCTGTCCCATCGCGGGCGCCTCGCGCACCGCACCCGTCCCGCGGTCAGCGTCCGCGCAGCCGGCAAATCGTGATGATGGCCTTCTCGATCGCCCGCTGGGGGTCGCGCGACTCGCCCTTCGTTTCTGCATCCGCGGTCGCGATCGCTCCGAAGGCCGCAGCCAGGGAGTTATCGGACCAGCCACGCAGCTCGCGCCGGGCTCGGTCCACCTGCCAGGGGGCCATCTTCAGGGACGAGGCACCCCCTCCAATTGACACCTTCGCCATCGCCCGGAACTTCATCGCGAGTGCGGCGACGAGCACCTGCGGGGCGATGCCGGTGGCGAAGGCGTGGCGTGTCAGGGTCAGTGCCTTCGCGGAGTGTCCGGCGACCGCAGCATCGGCCACGTCGTAGCCGGTGGCTTCCACGCGCCCGGCCTGGTAACGGCGCACGTCCTCCAGGGTGATGCGTCCGCTCACGTCGGACAGGAGCTGCGCGAGCGCCCCCGCCATCGCGCGCGGATCGTTGCCCAGAGCGTCGACGAGGGCCTGCATGGCCTCGTTGTCCATCTGTCGGCGTGCGGAACGCACGTCGGAGGCGATGAGCGCGAGCTTCTCGCGGTCATTCTTGAGGGGTTCGGCGGGGATGACGGGCCACTTGGCCTTGGCGATCGCGTCGATGACCTTCTTGCCCCGCGCGTTGCCGCCGGGGTGGGCGAGGAAAAGCCACACGTCGGGGGCTGGAGCACTCGCGTAGGCGATCAGGTCGGCGGCGAGGGCGTCACTCATCGTTTCGAGGTCGCGGATGATGACCATGCGGGACTCCCCGAAGAGGGAGGGGGAGGCAATGACGTCGATCTGCCCGGCCTGGTAGGTGGCGGCGACGATGTCCGTGCGTTCGAGGTTGGGATCGGCCTGGTGGGCGAGGAAGCGCAGCTGGTCAAGCGCACGGTCAACGAGGAGCCCCTCGCTTCCTTTGATGAGGACGATGGGGGCCAGCGCTACCTGGGTGGGCGTCGCACCTCGCCCGCCGCGTGCTGCCACGTCTCCCTGCCTTTCCACACCGCTTCTGATTGTCTAAGTCTGCCACTGAGCGCGCTCGTGTGCGCCCGCCTTTGCCCTGAGCGGACACATCCCGTGGCCGGTCTCACCGAAGCGACCCGCGAGGCGCCTTAAGCCGAACTCCCGCACCGATGCGGGGCCGCGGGCCTATGGCCCCGCCGGGAAATCACCGTCCCCTGGCATCCTGTACGACCGGTGCACCCCATCGTCGCCACGCCGCCCACGCGCCCCATCCGGCTCCCGCGCACGCGTAGAGGGACAGGAGCGTGGGCGGGCCGCCCGGTACCTGGATGCCCGAGGCGGCGAGCCCCGAAAAGAAGCGCGCGAGTGCGGCGATCCACGCGGTCCCCCACGAGGCGAGCCAGGCGCACGCGGACGCCACGGTCGGGGAAACGGGAGCGAGGAGGGCTCCGGCCAGGCCGGCGAGGGTGACCAGGGGAACGGCGGGTTCCGCCAGGACGTTGGCTGCTATCCCCCACACGGGAACCGTGCCGGACAGCGAGACGATGAGCGGCGCGGTGAAGACCTCTGCGAGGGCGGGAACGCAGGTGCCCTCGACGAGGGCACGCACCGCTCGCCCGAGCCGCGTGTCCGCCCTCAGTCGTCGGCGCGCACGCCTGATGAGGACCGCGCTGGGGCCGACGAGGGCGAGGGCAGCAAGGCACGACAGGGCGAAACCGTAGGAGCGCGACGCCCATGGATCGAGGATCAGGGACACGATGACGACACCGCTCAGTGCGGCAACGGCTTGTCCCTCCCGCCCGAGAACCAGCCCGAGGCAGGCCACGGCCGCGACGCACACCGATCGCAGGACGGAGGGCTGGGGTCCAACAAGGATCACGATGCCGCAGAGCACGACCGCCGTGGCCACTAGGCGCAAAACCTTGCGTGCCGGCAGCACGAGGTTCAGGGCCGCGAGGATGATCACGATGTGCGATCCGGACACTGCCGTGAGGTGGGTCAGGGAGGTCGTCTTCATGGCCTCGGCAAGGTCGGCGCTGAGGAGTCGGTCGTCACCGATGGCCATCCCGGGGACAAGGGCTCGCGCGTGCCCGGGAAGCGTCTCACAGGCGGCGACGAAGGAGCGGTGAGTGACACGCATCCAGGCGTAGACGCCGCCCGGCCGCTCGATGAGGGAGGCGCGGCGAGCTCGCACGGCCCCCACCGAGGGAGGCGCGGAGGCGAAGGAGGGGTCGAGGGTGCCCGTCACCTCGAAGACGTCGCCGCGAGCAGCGCCCTCCCACCCGGGCGCGCTCACGAGGGCGCGAGCCTGGGAAGGCGCCCATCGGATGCCGTCGAAGACCTCGGCGATGCGCACGCGGGCCCGCCGCCGCGCGACGTGACCGGAGGAGAGCGGAGCCGGGTCGTCTTCGAGCACGACGCGCGCGCGGATCGGCCCGGCCTCACCGCGAGCCGGATCTGCGTCGTAGCGTTGCCGCGCCATGCCGGCAACCGCGAGCGCGCAGGCGAGGCAGGCGCACAGGAGGGCGACACCCATGCGCGCCGATCGCGGAGGAGTCCTGGCATGCCGGGGTGGGTGGGTGTGTCGGCGCGAGTACGCGTACGATGCCGAGGCCGCGCAGCACAGGACCAGGAGTGCCGCGGCGAGGGGCCAGGGAGGTGGGCGGCTGGTCGCCCACCAGGTGGCGGCCCAGGTTGAGGCGGCGGCGGGAAGCAGACGCAGGTCGATCATGACGGGGGCTTGTCGCTCGTTCATGGGCACACTCCCGGGCGTATCTTCTCGATCAGTGCGGGACCTATTCCGGGCACCTCGTCCAGCGCGTCGACGCTGGTGATGCGGGGGTGGGTCGTGCGGTACTGGATGATCCGCGAGGCGAGGGCCGGGCCTATCCCCGGGAGGGTTTGCAGATCCTTGTCGCTGGCGGTGTCCAGTCGGACGCAGGAGGCGGTCGCCTCGTTGGCGGCGTCCGTGTCGGGGCTTTGCCCCGCATGGGTGAGGCGTATGTGTTCTCCATCAGCGAGGACGCGGGCGAGGTTGAGGGAGTCGAGGTCGGCGTCGGGCAGGGCTCCTCCAGCTGCGTCGATGGCATCGATGATGCGGGAGGAGGCGGGGAGGGTGAGAACTCCGGGGGAAGCCACCGCCCCGGACACGTAGACGGTGACCTGTCCTCCCGCCGTGGGTGGGCTGGCGGTGGGGCCCGTCTGGGCGTCGGTTGATTGTCCGTTCTCGCCTGTTTCGCTCGCGGTCTGTTCCGTCCGCGGCGCCTGGGCGTTGCCCGCGTGTTTCCAGATGCTGACGGCGGTGATGAGGACGAGGACGAGGATGAGAGCCGCGACGGTCGCACCTCCCGGGAGGAGCCGGGCCACCCGCTTGTCTGCGGCCTCGTCCTCCTGCGAGACAGCGGAATCGTACACGGCCTTGGTCAGGGCCCTCATGCGCCTGCGAGCCAGCAGTTGCGACAGGTTCATAGTTGGGACGCTACGCCCGCTGGCGGCACGTGTCAGGGGCTTTTTCTTTCCCTGTGCATGGCGCCGTCGGTGCCGGCAGGCTTGTGGATGCATCCCACATGGTTGTCCCAGCCCATAAGTCGCACGGAGGTCGGGCGCCAAGGGATACTGGTGCGGGAAGACACAGCCACGCGGCGCTTGCGCGCCCTCAGTCCGAAAGACATCACCATGAGCGAGAACATTGAGGACCTCAAGGCACGGCTTGCGCAGGCCGAGGCCGCCGCGAAGGCGGCCGAGGCGGAAGCCGCTCGCGCAAAGGCCGAAGCGTTGCGCGCCCAGCTCGAAGCGGAAAGGACGAGCGCTGCCCCGAGCCCTGAGCCGTTGGAGGCGGCCTCCCCCGCCCGCGCCACGCAAGAGGCCGCCGCGCGAGGCGACGCCACTCAGCCCGGCCCTGCCTCGTCCCCCGCGCACGCATCCGGCCTCTCTCCCTTCGCCGCCCACATTCAGGCCGCCTACTCCTGGGATGTTCCCGCCGTCACCGTCGGAACCCTCATTGACGAGGGCGTGCGCGTGCCCGGCGTGAGCGCAGCGATGCCTCTGCCGATGTTCAACCGTCACCTCCTGGTCGCCGGGGCAACCGGCACGGGCAAGACACGCACCCTCCAGCTCCTCGCCGAAGGGCTGTCAGCCGGCGGTTCCTCGGTGCTCCTGTGCGACGTCAAAGGCGACCTGACGGGCCTGGCCGAGCCGGGTACGAGCTCGGAGAAGCTCCTCTCTCGCACGGCGGCCAACGGGCAGCAGTGGGCAGCCAGCGCCTTCCCCGTTGAGCTGCTGAGCCTGGGCGGGGCGGACGCGCAGTTCCCGGGCGTGCCGGTGCGCGCCGAGGTGAGCGATTTCGGGCCGATCCTGCTGGCACGTGCGCTCTCCCTCAATACGACGCAGGAGCAGGCCCTCCAGTTGATCTTTGCGTGGGCCGATTCCCAGGGATTGGAGCTGGTGGACCTGCCCGACCTGCGTTCGGTGATCTCCTTCCTCACCAGCGAGGATGGAAAGGATGAGCTGGCGGAAATCGGCGGCGTCTCCAAGGCAACGGCCGGGGTGATCCTGCGCGCCCTGACGGCTCTTGAGTCCCAGGGCGGCGGCCAGTTCTTCGGCGCGCCGGGCTTCGACACGGCGGACCTGATCCGTTCGGATTCGAGCGGCAGGGGCATCATTTCGCTGCTGGGCGTGGGCGACATTTCGTCCCGTCCCGCCCTGGTCAGCGCGGTCATCATGTTCCTGTTGGCGAACCTGTTTTCGACGCTCCCAGAGGTCGGTGACATCCCGCGTCCCAAGCTCGTCTTCTTCTTCGACGAGGCCCACCTGTTGTTCGCCGATGCAACGAAGGAGTTCGAGCGTCAGGTCGTCCAGACGGTGCGGCTCATTCGATCCAAGGGCGTGGGCGTGGTCTTCGTGACGCAGACTCCCAAGGACATCCCCTCCGACGTGCTCGCCCAGCTGGGGTCGCGTATTCAGCACGGGCTTCGCGCCTCCACTCCGGAGGACTTCAAGAAGCTCAAGGCCACGGTTCAGACGTTCCCCAAGACGAGCCTCGAGCTTGACGAGGTCCTCACCACGCTGGGCACGGGCGAGGCCGTGGTGACGGTCCTCGATCCCAAGGGCAACCCCACTCCGGTGACGCCCGTCGGCATCTGGGCGCCCGCCTCCGTCATGGGCCCCGCCTCGTCCGACACCGTGGCACGCATCAACCAGTCCAGCGTCATCATGGGCCGCTACCGCGACGCCGTGAACCCCGATTCGGCCGAGGAGAAGCTCGCGCGTCGCGCAGAGGAGGCCGTGGCCGCCCGCGAGGAGACCATCGCCCAGGAGGCAGCCGCCAAGGAGGCGGAGAAGGCCGCGCGCGAGGCGGAGAAGGCCGCCGCCAAGGAAGAGGCCGCACGCCAAAAGGAAATGGAGAGGCTGCGTCGCCAGGTCGAGAAGCAGCAGGAGAAGGAGGAGGCCGCGCGTCAACGCGCCGCCGAGCGGCGCACCCGCCAGGTCGAATCCGTCCTCGGTTCCATGCTGCGCACCGCCGGACGCGAGATCACGCGCTCCATTTTCGGCACGCGCAAGCGCTGAGGGCACGCGGCATGAGGCCGGGGCTGGGACTGTCAACGGTCCCCGGCCACGGCCTCGTCTCACAGTTCGGCCACTGGGCCAAGAGAAGGCAAAATGGGGTAGTCTGCAACGCAATCGACCAATAGCCGCGGGAGAAACTCATGCGCATCGGATTCATCGGAACGGGGGCCATGGCACAGGCCATCGCTCGCGGCGCCGTCGCGTCCGGTGTCGACCCCGCCACCCTGGTCTTTTCTAACCGCACGCCCGCCAAGGCGTGCGACCTGGCCGACGAGCTCGGGGCGAGCGCCGCATCCTCGAACGTGTCCCTGGCGCGCCAGGTCGACATCATCATCCTGGCAGTCAAGCCCAAGGACCAGCGCGCGGTCATCAAGGAGATCTCCTCCACCGTCGTGGGTCGGCCCGACGTGTGCGTCGCATCCCTGGCGGCGGGACGCACACTCGACCAGATCACCACTGACTTCGGCGCGGGCATCCCGCTCGTGCGCGTCATGCCGAACGTCGCAGCCACCGTCGGACAGTCCATGACCGCCTTGACGGCCACGCGCGCCACCGACGCGCAGGTCGACGCCGTTCGATCCCTCATGGATTCGGTCGGCCGCACCATCCTCATCGACGAGGACTTTTTCCCTGTCTTCCAGGCCCTGGCCTCGTGCTCTCCGGCCTGGTTTTTCCAGATTGTTGATTCTTTCGCCCGCGCGGGTCTCAAGTACGGACTGTCCAAGGACAGCGCCGTCGAGATCGCGGCGCAGGCGATGGCGGGGGCCGCAGCACTGCTCCTGGCCGAGCGCGAGAACGGAACCATCCCCGCGCAACTCATTGATCGGGTGACAAGCCCCGGCGGGACCACAATCGCGGGATTGCTGGCCGCCGAGGAAGGCGGTTTGTCGACCGCACTGGTTGGTGCCGTCGACGCCTCCATCCACGCCGACTCCCATCTCGGCTGATTCCACCTGCCGCGAAGCGGCTTACCTCTCCACTTTTGCGCTGTCGCGCACCCTCAACACAGGAACACTCATGTTGCTTTTCAACGCAGTCGTGCTATCCGTGATCGTCATGCTGGTCCTCAGCATCGCTCGCGTACACGTCGTCATCTCCCTTTTCGTCGCCTCCCTCGTGGGCGGCCTCGTGGCCGGAATGGGCATGTCCGGCACCATGGTGGCCTTCCAGGATGGCCTCGCCGGCGGCGCGAAGATCGCACTGTCCTACGCCCTGCTCGGCGCGTTCGCCATGTCGGTCGCCCACTCGGGGTTGCCTCGCCTCCTGGCCAATTGGATCATCAAGAAGCTGCGCAGCGCTGATGACTCTAACTCGGCGCGAGTTGCCCGATCCGCCAAGTGGGGCATCCTCGGAGGCGTCCTCGTCATGGGCGTGATGAGCCAAAACCTCATCCCGATTCACATCGCGTTCATCCCGCTGCTGGTTCCCCCGCTCATCGGCGTCATGAACGAGCTGAAGATGG
>ERZ772977.575-NODE-575-length-23736-cov-6.456189_pt1 | contig 23736 bp, 14 predicted proteins | sample MGYA00511131_ERZ772977 | MGnify/ENA primary metagenome ERZ772977 (study PRJEB29015, sample SAMEA2737935) | human oral metagenome | biome: human oral; feature: human-associated habitat; material: dental | place: China | collected 2151 ...
CCAACACAACCAGCCCCTCCCCCTTGCCCCTCCCCCAAAGGGAGGGGAGTGAAATGCGCGATACCCCTTGTGCTTCGGAAGGTTTTATGCGTAAAACTCCTATCAATTAAGGAAGCTTTTATGAGCGATCCCCCTATCAGTTCGGGAACTTTTATACGTGATTCCGTCCCTCTCTCAGTAAGAGAAACCCTTTCTGTGATTCCCCAAGCAAACCGTTTCCAGCACTCCCCCTCTCTGCAGGAGAGGGGGTTGGGGGGTAAGGCTTTTTACCTCCTCCCTGCCATTTTCCTAAACGTTTGGCGGTGGAAGCGGCGTTCAGCCTCTAAGACGCGCAGCAGTTTTGTGGCAGGAAGCACCTTTAGCATTTCCTTATGATAACGCTGTTCTATCTGTTTTAATTGTATTTCATAGGTGTCAGCCTGTTCAATCATCTTACTTGCCTCACGTTCTGATGACGGCTTTGCACTAAATATAGCACGTAACTTATCGAAATAGACACGCTGCTTACCTCTCATCTCATCATAGACAGGGAAGAGTCGTGCTGCCTCTTGCCCACTCAGTCCTGCCTCTTTAGTAATGAAATTATGCGACTCTGCCTTGATTCTGTTAAAATCAAACTTCCCCTGTGCATGCAGCAAAGACACACTGAAGAAGATACAGAGCAACAAGATTATTCTTTTGTGTTTCATTCTCCCTACCTCTACATTATTATTCACTTGCTAAATAAGCATACATATCCGACTCGTCTATCATGAAGTAATCGGCTGCCTTATCAAACTCATCCTCCGATGATGGCGATGTCTCGTGCGCTCCCTGCGCCAAATGACCCTCTGCCAAAGCATGTTTCCCTTGCCCACCATCAAACTCATGATAAGCAAGGAAGCCTACCAACACAACCCCGATGGTCATCGCTGCTGCTGCCAATGGGCGGAGATAATGCACCATCGTACGACGTGGCTTTACCGTCACCACCGCCTCTTTCTGCTCTTCAGTTGGTATCTGAGCCATCACACGGGAAGACAATTCAGAGAAGTAATTCTCTGGAACTGTGAAAGGCCGCTGCGTGCCGTATTCCTTTTGTAAGTGATTCGTTGATTCCATAAAGTTTTTTCTTTGATATAACTTAGACTGCAGAAAGGCTGAATGGTTTAATTATCAAGGCAAAATATTATTCATACCGCTTCACGTAGTCAGTAATCTTCTGTACAGCAATATGATAAGAGGCTTTCAGCGAACCCTCGCTTGTACCTAATATCTCGCTTATCTCGGAGTATTTCATCTCGTCATAATAACGAAGTGTGAACACCATACGCTGCACATCGGGCAAGGTTGCAATGGCTTCCTGCAACACTGCCTGACTCTTATCGCCATCGAAGTAGTCATCTGCCAATAAGCGATTGGCTACTGAGAGGTCGGCATCAGCACTGGAGAGTGCTGCTGTCTTTTGATGACGAAGGAAATCGAGCGACTCGTTGATAGCTATGCGATAGAGCCAAGTGGACAATTTAGCTTTCCCTTGAAAGGTCGGAAGACTCTTCCATGCTTTGAGAAACGTGTTTTGCAATACGTCGTCAGCATCCTCATGTGTAAGGACTATACTACGAATCTTCCAATACAGCGATTGGCTGTACTGGTCAACAATCATGGGGAAAACCTTCTGTCTTCCTTCGGGACTCGCCAACTGGCGAATCACTTCAGCTTCATCGAGGGGAGTCACTACTCTTCAAGAAAAGGTTTTGATTGTCAAGTGCTTAACAGCCCCTTAACGAATTGATACCTTGCGAACTACGTTACCCACCTTGACGATGTAGCATCCCTTCGGGAGGTTGAGCGTATAGTGCTTATCGTCACCGTCAACCTTCACGCTCATCACGCGTACACCCGTCACATTATAGATTGCCAACTGTTCGTTCTCAGCACCAACCACATGCAACACGTTACCAACAACCGAGATTGAAATAGTCTGAACATCTAAGTCAATCAAATCAATCGCTGCACGCGCCTGCACCGGTGCGGTGAAGCCTACAGAGAGCAGTAATGTGAAAAGAAAAGGAGTAAATATATTTTTTATCATAGACTATGCTTTTATGTTAGCTACAAAGATAACAAATTTAGGAATACATCTACTTATTTTATTGCATTAGTCTATTAAGATTTAATATTAATTAACCCCCTCAACCCCTCCGAAGGAGGGGAGTTGCCTAACGGGATAAATATGATTATCCTGAAATATGGAGAGACAAACTAAAACTCTTAAATAATATGGCACACGGAGGAACGGAGCTAACAGAGTTTTATTTCAAAACCACACGCCCCACAGAGGTGCCGACGGCACAAGGAGCGACGGAGATTTCCCATACAGGAAGCTAATATCTTCATTGTTATTTCTTTCAATAAACACTGCAGTTATACTCCTTTGCTCTCTGCACCGTCGGTGCCTCCGTGGGCTACATTTCTTTAAAAAAATCTCCGTAAACTCCGTGTCTCTGTGTGAGATTATGTCAATATTCTAAATTTAAGCAATCACCTTATCATTCCATATTTCTAAAACCCATCTTTTTCCGTCCGACACTCCCCTCCTTTGAGAATTTAGGGGAGGTCCCTTATTTCCTCTTAATCCGTCACCCTGTTAGCAACTCCCCTCCTTTGGAGGGGCTGGGAGAGGTCCCTCTGCACGCGAAATATCCTTACATTACGATTATAGAAAAGTAAGAAAATGAGGGTAAAAACGTACTGTTTTATAGCCTTTGTAAGTCTTTTATTATCAGACGGTTGCAGAAGTGGTTTTCAAAAGGTGCTTAATTGGACTCCAAAAGGGCGTTAGTAAGGGGCTTAAAGGGCACCTTTTGCAAGCCAAAAGGGCGTTAATTCAATCGCTATTAAGCGTCTTTATTTTTTGAAGTGTGAGCTTATATTTACAAAACGGATGGTCAGAACAAACAATGCTGACCATCCGTTATTACATAAATCGAGCAATGACGGCTTTCCCTTTTAGGCTGAAAGGCTTATCAAGGAGTGCCGTATCGTGTTTAGAAAGAGCCTCACCCTCAACGATACAATCTTCAAGGGCAAAGACAATCGTTCGACGGCTGTCCGTGAACGCTGCATCTTCCATTATCCCCACCTCGACACTTATGCCGTGTCGAACAATGATATTAAAGTCTACAGCCCCCTGCGTATTCTCCGAACTTACTTTCTCGTCACCCTCAAACTCATACAAAGCATTGTGTGACAAAGTAACATGACGACCATCTTTTATCAGCGTTATCTCTCCTTCCAAGGGCAGGATATAACGCGTGAAGCCCGAAAAATCAGAGAAATCACTCTGTACATCATCGATAATAGCCGACGAGATACGCACATCGAATTGCCGTGCTGACAAGTCGCCATCAGCAGGTGAGATAAAAATCTGACGTGTGACACCACCCTTCCATGTGGTAGTCTTGTAGGATGATTGAGTGAGTGTGGTCATAATAATAAAAATAAAAAAACAAAAACACAACAACCAGCCCCTCCCCCAACCCCTCCCCCAAAGGGAGGGGAGTAGTATGCGTGATACCCCTATTAGTTAGGAAATGTTTTTCTGCTATTCATAAACAAGTTGTTCCCAGTACTTCCCATCTGTCAGTAAAGATTAGTTCACTAAAGAATCGCATCCCCTATTATTGGGGTATCTCGCATTTCACTCCCCTCCCTATGGGGGAGGGGCAAGGGGGAGGGGCCAGTCGGCCGGTCGGTCAGTTGTGGTAGGCTGCTACTTCTTCACAACCTTCACAGTCTTGTAAACCTTACCATTCTTAAGCACCTGAACGAGGTACATACCCTTAGCGCCAGTGATAGCTACGTTAACGACCTGACCCTGTGCAGCCTCAAAGCTATTGCTCTGGAGGAGTGCGCCAGTAGTACCGAGCACGTTAACTGTGTAGCGACCATTTTCAGCAAAGCGAAGATTTACGCTCTCAACGAATGGGTTAGGATAAACAGAGAAGCCAAGCTGAGCATCAACGGCATCGATAGCGTTAGCCTCAGAGGTAATCTCAACAATCTCCTCTACTGTCTTCTCAGCTTCACCCCAGCCGTTCTTCAGCTTCAAAGTTACATTCTTCTTACCAGGAGCAGCATAGGTAACGACAGCTGTCTTATCAGCAGATGAAGAGATCACACCATCGCCCAAAGTCCAAGTAGGAACAGTCTTAATCTCATATGTACCTACAACACCAGGGAAGCCTAATACATCGTTGTTTGGCTTTTGGTCAACGTAAGAAGCACCAGAGGTATTCTCGCCACCACTACCAGCAACAACGACAACAGAACCGTCATAGTTTCTACCAGCAGTACCGAGGTTCTTAAACTTCAATCCATCAACCTCCTCAAAGGTGAAGTAAGCCTTCAAGTCAGCAGGAACTTCGCCTTCCTTGTAGCCCTTCATCGCCTGTAACACCTCATCGTCGGTAAGTGGTCTGTTCCAAACCTGCACCTCATCAATGACACCATTGAAGCCACTCTTGTAGACACCACCACCACCGATGAAGATGTCAGCTACCTGACTGATATCAATACGTCCGTCGGTACGTACTACATCCTCACGACGCTTAGACTCAGTGAAGCTATGGTCAGCCACCTTACGACCATTGAAGTAGATCTTCTGCATATTGCCATCATCCTGTGTTACAACGATATGGTTCCATACACCAGGAGTAACATTGTAACCAGTAGACATCATGTCCTCGTAAGGATTATCGTGAGATGTCCAACCCATAGTGTTGAACGAAATCTCATTCGCTTCATGCTTCGTTCTATGACCCTGCCACTCTGGACGGATAGTTACCCAAAGGTCACCCCAGTTGTTGTGTGGCCACTTGTCATGGATAGAGTTCTTATTGATAAGGTTTGTACCCTGACTATCATGGCTGAACTTGTCTGCCTTGAACCAGAGAGCATATGAATAAGACTTACCCTGCTGAACATCACCAGGGATGCGGAACATCTTAGGGTCGGTAATCTCAAGACCACGTGACGCCTTGCCCTCACCGAGACGACCCTCGTAAGTGTAAGTTACGTTCTTACCGACCTTCTCTGTTGTCTTGTCAGCAGTGATATCAGTAATCTGAGGAACAGCACCTGTAGCCTCTGGCGTAACCTTTACCTTACCACGGATGACGCTTTCCTTACCGTTGCTATCCATAACAACGAGGTCGTATGTACCCTCTGTTGGAACAGTAAACTTAGCACTTGTACCGCTTTCGCCCTGAGCAACAACAGCACCAGTAACCGCATTCTTCAACTTCCATGACTGAGCAGCAGGAACCATGTCATCAAGATACTTGAGTGTGAACTCCTCGTTTGGCTTGATAACAGGACGGTCAGCAACAACATCGCTCAATGGCTGGTTGTATTCAACCTTCTTATACTCTGACCAAACAATGTCAGAACCCTTCTTACCATCAGGAGAAACGGCACGTACACCGAAACGGCAGTCGCGCTTGTCAGCACCTGATACCATTGGAGCATCAACAACATAGGCAGCCCAAGAGGTAGTAGCGGTAAGCAACTGCACTGGCTGGTCTTTCTGTTGGAAGTAGATTTCATAATACCATGTACCTACCTCATCGTTATAAGTCTTCTCCCAGCCTGATTCTTCCTTAGAAGCATACTGCATCTTGAAGTCACAAGCGTTGTAACGACCACGGAGAATCTCAACTTTCTTAATCGTTGGAGCCACAGTAGCGAAGGCTTTTGCATTGTCGCGGAGCGCCATCTCACCAACACGCAACTCATAATTAGCAGGAGTATTCTCAACAACAAGTCCCATCATCGCTACCTTATCACCAGCAGCCAAACCTAAGTCTGAAGCCTTTACGCTGAAAGTCTTCCACTCGCCTACTGCCTCAACAGCTGGCAATGCCACCTCCTTGTACTCGGTGACGTGGTCCTTCAAGGCTACAAAGAACTTAGCATGTGTGTCCTTGCCTGCGATAGTCTTATAGGTAACAGAGAACTCATAGTCTGGCTTTACCTCAAGCATTGTCTTAAAGAGTTTCACACGTGAGAATGCTGTCTGACCAGAGATAGCCAAACATGAACCACCCCAGTAAGCATCATCGAAGGTAAGTTCTGCCTTTGCAAGGCTATTGATATTCCCTGTGTTTACCTGATCAGCACCGTCAGTAATCCACCAACGCCATGTTGGCATGTAATCCTGCGTATTGAGGTTGTACCACTTGTGGTTGAAAACAACCTTACCATCCTTGCGGAAGCTCAAACCATTACCAAGGTTAAAGCGTGAAACGAATGGAACCTGCTGGATAGTAGACTTCGCTGTGAGGAAGGTTGCAAGTCCGTGGAAGCTCTTTAAGCTTGCATTTGCCAAATTACAATCTGTATTGATGGCTGGTAACAGACCTGGATTGTTATATCCACCACTAAACATAAGCTCCTGCTTCTTCAGATAAGTCTTCTGAATAGCAATGTCAGATGTACCATTGTCGGTAGCACTCTGGTGGATAAGGCTCTGCTTGTGAGCGCCCCAGAAACCGATAGAGATATCATTGTCTAACAATGCGCTCCAACTTGGCTGACGCAAACCACGACCTTGAATGTCAAAGCCTGCATAATAATCGAAGCTACTACGGCCTAAACTCTGTGCTGTACTTACAGAACCTCTCAGATGACTTGGTCCCCAGTTGTAGTTAGCGAAAAGCATATCGGTAGCAATGTTGTCCTTATCACCGAAGATCTTCTTGTTGTGATTGCCCAGACCGCCATCAAAGTGAATACGACCATCATCTCCAGTACCATCATACCAATGTACTTCAAACTTCCAGTTAATCTTCTCTGCTTCTTTATGACATGCCACAAAGAAGTCGCTTAATAAAGTCATAGAAGACGCACTGGTATAGAACTCAGAGTTAAAACCAATACCATTGATACCATAAAACTTCATCATACGAACCAATGGCTCTGCATAGACGAACTTATCGTTCTTCTTCTGAGTAAGCTGGTATAAAATTCGACCATAGTTGTCATAGCTCCAACGACTTGGGTAAACCGTATTGCCGTAAGGAATAGACATCACACAGCCCACGGTAACACCGTTCTTATGAGCAACGTCAGTCAGACCTGCGGTAGAACGAATCCATGGTGAAGTCCAGTTTCCGTGGATATCAATGTATGACCACAAACTAAAGTTATCGCCCTCAAAGCAATAACGAGGGAGCGCCTTCCACTGAGCGGTAGGGTCGTCAAGCGGTGTCCACAGACACATCTTACGATCGCGCTTCACGCCTTGGCGCACCTGATAATCACCATCCTTAATACGCTCGAGTGGACGAACACGTGAGATAAAGAACTGGTCGTCAATATCACTAACGCCCTGTGGCTGCTTCATCTCGCCTTTCAACCACGCTTCAAGGTAGTTAGGCAGGTTCTCAAACTTAGCATCCTGGATGTCCAATGGGTGTGTCGGCGTACGCTGTGCACTCACAGTGAGGCAGCTTGCCAATGCCAAGGATGCAAATAAAGTAATCCTTTTCATGAATAATAAATGTTTAGTTTATAAATAATTTTAGGTTTATACAGCTATAAGCATATAACTATATAAGGTTTGTCTCTGTTTAGCAATTATGCTATTTAACTATGCTTTCGGGTTTAAAGATTAAATGTTCTTAATAGATAAAAGGATAAAACAAAAAGTGCCAGAAGGAGATTAGCTCCTTCCAGCACTTAAAGAATTATTTACTTACAGATAAACTTAACTGTACGGAGGGTCTTACCGTCCTTCTTGACATTCACAACGTAAACGCCCTGAGCACCAAGATGGAGACGTACAGACTCTGCACCATTGACAGAAACAGCCTTACTTGCTACCATCTGACCATTGGTAGAGAATACCTGAACGAGGTAGTTACCTGGTGTCTCAACGTCGAAGAGGACATCACGATCAATAGCGTAAACCTTCATGTCAGCAGCCTCAGTGCCGTTGATACCTGTTGGATCAGCCTTCACCTTGATTACCTTGAAGGTACGAGTGTCAGAACCATGTGCGTTCTTCAATGTCAATGTAACCTCATAGTCACCTGCCTTAGCATACTTCAACTTAGCAGTACCAGCCAAGTCAGTACCATTCTGTGAAACGATAGTAGCCTTCTTAGCTGTCCACTCTGCTGTAGTCTTCACCTGGAAAGTACCAGAAACGAATGCGCTACCTGCATCGTAAGTTGGAGCATCTGGAACAAGCGTTGTAACGCCTTCACCCTCACCAGCCTTCAATTCACCGTGAGCCAACTTAGCATTGCCCACCTTGCTTGCAAAGTAGTGGTCTGCAGCAGCATCTGCCTCGAAGTCCCAGTAAGCCTTCAAACCAGCCTCATTAGCATCGGTAGACATCATTGTGTGAGCAGCCTCTGCTGCTGTGATGAACTTATTGAAGAACTTAACATCATCAACAGTAGCATTCATAGCAGCTGTGCCGTGACGACCAAGACTGATACCGAGGATATTCTCTGGCCACCAGCTCTCACTTGCATAACGCTCAGGACACAAGCCATCGCCCTCTCTATCATTTCCAATCTTCCAATTGTGAGCCTTAGCTTCCTTACCATTGATATAAACCATTGGCTTAGTATCGGTTCCATTACCATCCATAGCCAAGACGAAGTGTGTCCATGCACCTGGGATGAAGTCAACCTTCCAACGCTGATGGTATTCAGGGTTACTCTCACCATTCTTCTTACGAAGTGTTACATCCAATACACCTGTACTTGGATCGTATGTAGACCAAAGAGTACCCCAGTTGTTTGCTGGCCACTTATAACCTGGATAACGCATATCAACAATCTGAGTACCACCAGACAAGCTGTTAAACTTAACCCAGAATGCAAGAGACCAAGCATGTTTATTATCAGTCAAACCGAGCTCAGAAACCTTAACGCCTACTGGCTTCTCGAGAGTCTTGATACCTCTTGAACCAGAACCGTCAGCCTTCTTACCCTCGTACTTCATTGTTACCTCGCTGTTAGCAACAACCTCGATAGAAGTCTCGCTGTTGTTAGCTGTGAGCTTGTTGATATGAGGAACAGCACCTACTGCATCAGAAGTAATCTGAATGTAGTTTGCGTATCTTACTTCCTTATTAACGCGTGCACCATTCTCATTAACTGCACCTGTAAGAACGAGATCGTAGAAGCCTGTCTGGCTCAAACCATTCTCAACCTTGATTTCATTAGCATTGTTGCTGCTTGCTACAGTTGCACCATTCTGCTCAATCTTCCAGTTACCTGCCTCGTGACGTGGGTCAACATAAGCGATAGTGAAAGCCTCGTTTGGCTTGATAACAGACTTGTCTGCCTTGATTTCGTCGCTATATTCATAGCGATTGAAGATTTCGTGATCCTCGCCCCAAGCGATAGCACTCTCCTTCTTCATATCGAGAGATACTGCAGATACACCAAACTTCACCTTGCCCTGACCCTTAAGGTCTACAGGAACAGAATAGAACATACCTGCCCATGAAGTAGTTACACCCATGAGGATTGGGTCCTTACCTTCCTGCTTAGCCCAAAGCTTGAAGAGCGAAGTCTTCACGTCTGTGTTGTAGCAAGGCTCGCCCTGACCCTTAGTGTTAGGCATGTTGAAGATAATCTTAGCGTCAACACCATTCTTCGCAGCGTGCAACAAGGTTGTCTTTACATCGATTGGCTGTGCTGGAGCATCGAAGCTACCACGAACGATTGAGAACTCACCGAGATAGAGATTCAAGTCGGCTGCATTCTCCATCTTGAGCGCAACGAGTGCAAGTGTCTTACCGTTCAAGTCACCACCAACAGTGATAGTCTTCTCAACCCACTTGTCCTCATCAGCCTCATCAGCAGTTGTCAATACTGGATAAGCCTTCTCAGCGTTTACATTATCTTCTGTAGCGAATACCAAAGAAGCATCAGCCTTACCACCCTTAACCTTATAACGGAAGGTGATAACGTCGCCTGTCTTCAAAGCATACTTTGTCTTGAAGAGGTGGAGATACTCCTTAGGAGTAGAACCATGTACACGAACAGTAGAACCACCCATGTAAGCATCGTCCCATACGAACTCTGCATCAAGACCAGTTGCAGGAACATCAGCCGCAGTACGACCGAGCAACTTGCTTGCAAACCACCAACGCCATGTTGGCAAGTAATCCTGTACACCTACGTTAGCCCAAGGACGATCGTTCTTACGTACACCACCATAGTTGAAGAACTTACCATTACCGAGGTTGAAGTAAGTAATCAATGGCTCCTGTGTCAAGTCCCAAGACATAGAACTACGTGCAGTCATCATCGCTGACATACCAGCGAAGTCTGTGTTATCAGCATTGTAGTTCAAGCTGTTATTGATTTGGAGAGAGTTAACTGGATTACGTGAACCGCTTGAGAACCAACGCTCAGTACGCAACATATAAGTGCGCTGCTGTGTCTCAGGGTCACTACCCTTCTCACCACGACTCTCAAAGAACATGTTCTGTGAGTGAGCACCCCAAAGACCGATAGAGATTGGATAATTCTTCAACAAAGTCCAACGTGAACCATATCTTGGCTCACCACCCTGCATATTGATACCAGCATAGAGATCCAATGGACTGCGTTCAATGTCATGTGCTTTGTTTACTGATCTTTGCAACAAATCATCATCATTCCAGTTGTAGTTGAAGAAGAGGTTAGCAGCCTCGCTGCCTTTTGCTCCAAAGAGGTTCTTGTTGTTATCGTTCAGACCTTTGTCAAAATCAATATTACCTCTCTCATTAGTACCATCATACCAAAGATTCTCATAGATTGGGTTGTAAGGCTTGATTGCCTTATTGAGGTTAACATGGAAATCTTTAAGAGCACGAACCAAACGACCACTACCGAAATAGTCAGAGAACTCAGAGTTATAGCCGAGACCATCGTAACCGAAGTAGTTCATGAAGTCAGCTGCATTCTGAACATTTGCTGTAGAGAGGTTGTTCAAAGTTGTTCTCCAGTCACCCTTGAGACCACCCCAAGGAATACCAGCAACAGAAGATACAGGCACACCATTCTTATGTGCTGCGTCCAACAAAGCTGCAGGAATACGACCTAAACCGCAGTTCCAGTCACCCCAGTGAGTTACGTATGGCCACATTGAGAACACCTCAGAGTCGAAGACACCATCAGGGAGGGCGTTCTTACTTGGCACGTTCCATGGCAACCAAGCAAGGAGCTTCTTGTCGTTTGTCTCTGTAAGGTCTGTACGAACCTGTGTTCCTTCGTAACGGAAGCGAGCCTTTGGTTTTACACGAGAGATGAAGAAGTTATCATCATCATTAATTTTAGGGTTCGACTTTGACCAGCTCTGCAGTTTGCCTGGGAACTGATGAGAGTCAAAGCCCCACTGAATGTAGTTGCTCTTAAGTTCCTGTGCCATCAAGGTTGATGGAATTAGGCAGCAACCAAAAAGAAGTAAATTAATTCTTCTCATAATTGATTTGGGTTTTAATGTTATTGAATAATTATAAATCTTATTACTGTTTAAATCTGCCTCCACTCGTTAGGAGAACAGACGTTGCCCGAGAACTGTATCCTTCGTTGGTACCGCTTAGTAGACTTTACCTGTCTTTCGATAGCTTTATAGATGTCAACTGTGCCTCACGTCTCTCATTTCCATTCGTCGTATTCATGCTTAGCACATCGTGTGCGAAGGCTTAACACCACTTGTGCGGATGCTCCGCACCATTAAAAAAGATGCTAAAGGAACATTCCGCTGTTCATAAGACGAGGGTTGCACTACCCTAACAAAAGCCACGTTTTATCGGACATTTTTATTATCAGAAAGCTTACCTACCAAACAAAATAAGGCTACCCGACTCGATAGAATCAAGTCAGATAACCTCATTTTATATCACCTATTACTTAATCGTAATCTTTTGTGTACGGATAACATTGTTGTTCTGCATCTTAACGAGGTAAACACCTGCTGGCAACTCATTTGTATTGAAAGACTTTGGATTAACCAAGCTCTTTACAGTCTGACCGTCAGTAGAGAATACCCATGCACGTTCAACATTCTCGAATACCACCTTACCGCCAACAACAGTGAGTTGTGAAGCACCACCTACGTTAGCAGAGATGATGTTAGTAGAACCACCCTCGAGCAACTCTGGCTCGTCAGCAACACCCTTATCATGGGTGTCAGCCTTAGCACCACGAGCAGCGTTAGAACCAGTGATAGTCACCTTGAAGTCGATAGCGAAGCCCTTATTGAACTTACCAGTTGGTGTCAAACCGCCCTGGAACCATGCGTCACAGAAGACAAGGCGGAGACGGCTCTGACCTGGCTTAGCATCTTCAGGAACCTTGAAGGTGTACTCATTCAACTGCTGTACCTGTGCAGGAACGCCCTTGCGAACCTGACCAAAGAATACAACACACTCACCCTCGTTAGGATTCTCAGAGAGATTCTCTGGGTTGAACTGCTTGTCGCCATTGAAATCCATCCAAGCCTTACCCATACAATAGCGGAGGTCGTCATTGCTATGGTCCTTGCCCTGAGTTGCTTCGTAGCCCTTAATCTTCACTTTCACTGTCGCACCCTGTGCCACTTCGAGTTCTTGACTCGTAGCATCCACATAGTTCGTCTCGTTACCAGCAGGACCCTCAGCAGTGTAATCGATATTCTTTGTACCACCCTCTGTCTGGAACTTCTGAACATAACGAATCTTACGAGCTGTTTCTGCACCAGCAGCAGCATTGTCGAGTTCAACTGTTCCGTAGCCCTCTTCCTGTGCCTCTGGGAGTTCAGACTGCTGAGCACGTGGCACAGCGATCCACAGTGTCTTTGAATAAGTCTTGAGGTCAGTACTTACTGAGCGAACACCGATGAAAGGTTTGTCGTCAACACTTGTGAACTGGATGTTAGGAACGAGTGTAGCCCATTGTGATGTACGACCAACCTCAGACACCTTACCATTCTCACCGTTCTTATAGAGAATCTCGAAGTGGTCGATATTTGCCTCATCGTTATAAACGGTTGGATTCTGTCCTGGGTCCTTATCAATTCCCCATACCGCCTTAACAGAAAGAGAATTCTTTGTTTCCTCCTTCACCTGAACGGTCAAATCCTTCACGTTAGCTGGTGTTGCTGTCACGTCGTCGTTGAGTTCGAGTTTACCAACAAGTACATTATAGTCAGCATCTGAATCCTTCACACGCAGACCGATACGCTCAATCTTCTGACCAGCAGTAATATCATTCAACTCAACCTTCTTCTCTGTCCAGTTTGCGTTCTCGGTGTTACCCAAAGCATAAGCCTTCCAAGCACCATTCACACGTACGATGAGAGAAAGTTTTGAGTCGTTATTGCCCTCTTTACCAGTCTTGATAGCTACCTTAGCAACTATCTTACCCTTAGAAGGAGTGAGGTTAGTCTTGAAGAGAACAACGTCTGTAGCAGTTGCATTGTTGACACCCTTCAAGCGAAGTGCTGCACCACCCGTGTAAGCATCCTCATTGGTGAATGAAGGCTGTACGTCAGTGCTGGCTACTTCAGTCTCTGGCTTAACAACCATCCAACGATAAGTAGGCACGACATCTTGGCTACTCATGTTATACCATGAGCCTGCAGTCTTCTTACCCTTATAGTTATAGCGTTCGCCATTACCAGTGTTGAAATGGGTAGCGAAAGGAAGGTTGCCTGAGATAGCTGTGCGCTCTGGAATCCAAGAAGCAAGACCAGCGAAGCTTGCCAATGGAGGTGTGGTACCCTGTGCCTCAACATTATTACCCCTATTGCTAACCTCTGGACGATACAAAGGATTACGGTTGCCACCAGAGAAAGCACGTTCAAGATACTCCTGATAGTTAGACATACGAGACATAGCGTCGCCACCAGTGTTATAACTCCAGAAACGACTCTCTGCATGCTCACCCCACAGACAGATACCACAACGCTTAGCATCTTGGTTGTTAAGGCTATTCCATCGTCTGTCCATGCTTACAATCCATACACCAGCGTATAAACCATCGGCTGAGCCCATAGTGCGTTCTGCCTCTTTTACAGAACTGCCCATATTCCAACTGAAGTCACTGTTGTCATAATTCAACATCACCTCACAGATACGATTGTCCTTATCTTGACCCCACATATATCTTGAGCTATATGATGTCAGACTTGAGCTCGTCGTATAATACATAATCTTGAAGTCGTTAAAACCTTCAGACTTCGCAATCTTGTAAAGTTCCTTATGGAAGGCTATGTTATCTGCATCTTGATACTTGTTAGTGCTTTCCCAGTTATAGTTGATACCATCGAAACCAAGGAATCGCATACAGTTAATGATAGGATGCGTATAACGGAAACTACCATCTGTATTGCGTCTCATGATAAAGCTTGCCCAACTGTTAGCAGCTCCACCCGTTGTATGATCGAAGAACTTAATACCAGCGAAGATGCTTGTACCATTGCGGTGAGCAGCATCAGCCCATGAACCTGGTGCTTGGAAAAGTCCGTAGTTCCAGGCACCAAACAGGTTGGTATAGTTCCACATTGAGAAGTTATCGTTAGCGAATGTCTTTGAAGGATAGCCACCGAGGTTCTTTCCAGCACCACCAGGGATATTCATAAAGAGGTTACGATTCTCGTAAGTATCTTGGAGAAGACGGTCAGCACGTGACTCAATAGCACGCTTTCTGACGTGTGAGCGGATAAACTCTACCTCGTCTTTGATGCCCCATGCGGTAAGGTCGGCATCAGTAGGATATTTCTTGCCGTTATCAAGGAGTTCTGCAAAATGTTCAAGAAGGGTCTGATCGCCCAACTTTGACAGGTCGAACACCTGTGTTGAAGCTGTTGAAGAATATGTTTGTGCAGTCACACTGGCAGGACCCATAGCCATCATAGCTGCGATGATCCATGCACTAAGAGTAGATTTTTTATTCATATGATTTAGGTTTTGTAATTAATACTTGATAGATTTAAATCCCAGTAGAATGACGTTTATGCCACCCTACTGGGCTATTGTTTCAATTCAGAGAATCAATTAGAAGTTTGAAGTGGTCTTGTCCCAGAAGAGACGAGTTGCCATCTTGTCTGGACCGCCCAACGCTGGGATACCTGTATTGTCAACATCCTGCTTTGTTGCGATGTCGCTTGTGCCAGGGAATGGCAGACGACGCATGATATCACCAGGAACCAAACTACCATCAGCCTCATCGATGTTCAATACTGGCAACATACGTGGGAAGCCTGTACGACGGAGGTCAACCCATGCCTCGAAGCCATTAGGATAAGTAGCGAGGTACTTCTGAGTGATAATCTTCTCGAGCTTTGTTTCTTTTGAGTCGCTGTCGTTCCACTTTACTCCAACATGGATTGGTGAAGCAGCGTCAGGTGTATCACCTGTTGGATCCTTATAAACATAAGCTACTGGGTTCTCCTGTGCCATATAGGTGTCAATCCAAGAGTCATACCAGTTGACATTCTGCTGTCCGTTAGGACCCTCACCGTCCATAGACTTCATCTCAGGATCCTCACAGTTACCATGACGAATACCCTCCTCATAGAAGTGCTGAGCCGAACCGCCCATGTTCCAACCACGGAGTGCACCCTCTGCACGGAGGAAGCAAACCTCAGCATACTTCATCAAATAAAGTGGTGCAGAGTTGAAGTACTGCTCGTTCAGCTTACTGAATGCGATGTACTGGTTCTCATCATATCCCTGACCTTCACCTGGATGTGTACCGGTACGGATACCACAGATACGGCTGTCAGCAGGTGTTGTCTCGCCTGTCTTATTGTTCTTAATAACGTTATCATTCTTCTTAAAGAGATATTTCAACCAAGGGTGATTGAAGGTCTTCAATGTGATTTCCATTGTTGCACTCATACGAGCATCACCCCAATTCTCAACGCCTGGCAATGGATTACTAAAACCCATCACACCTGGACGGATTGAAACGCTCTGTGCCTCGTTCTCAATAACGCCATCAGCAACAGCCTCTTCAGCCAATTTCTGTGCACGAACAGGGTCGCTCTTTACCATGTGCATAGCGATACGCAACTTCAATGAGTTGGCATAACGTGCCCATGCCTTCAACGTTCCGTCAGCAGCACCACCATCGGTCATGACTACGAAACGATCAACAAACGCACTCTTAATCTTCTGCTTGTAGGCAGCTGGCTTCTGATCGAAGTAGTGGAAACAAGCAATGGCAGTGTCGAGGTTGGCAACAGCATCGTTGTAGACATCCTCAACCTTGTTATAAGTATAAGGACCTACCTGCAAGTTAGTCTTCAACTCACGGTAAGGCATTGGACCATAAACGTCAGCTACCTCAACAGCCTGCTGGTTGAAGAGGGTCAAATAAGCTGCCTTCAACTCTGGAACAGCATTTACCTTCTCATTATTCAAGATAGGTACAAGTGAGGTTTTCATCTCTGTGAATGAACCCCATGCACCACCATAGCACTTCTGGTCGATAGCATATGACGATGCCAAACGAATCTTTGAATACTGGAAGAAAGTATGAGGGACAACCGTGTACTCAGCATAGTTGTCAACACCGAGAGAATACTGATACTGATAAGCGTGTGGACCAGGGTTCTCACCATTCTTACCACCACGCATAGAGAACTGTCCACCAACACCAGCATCGAGCAAGTCTTGCATTGCATTGAGTGCCTCATCTGCTGCTACAGCGTCTGTAGCCTGACGGAAAGGAATCTTATCCACGTCACCACGGCTTGTCACCTTCTCAACATTTTTGGTTGTTGAGTTGAACTCATCACCAGGGTTGTCATAGTCAAGGCATGACTGTAGACCCAGTGTTGGCAATGCCATCGCCATGAGTACGATTATATGTTTACTTTTCATTGTTGTTTATCTTTTGAATATTATTGTATTGTTTAAGCTTATTCGGAGCTAAAGATGTTTAGTAACAGTTTTGTTACGTGGGGAGCAAGACGTCAAACATTACATTTGTTTCTCACTCCCTTTCACGCTCTTCACTCCTTTCTCACTCCTTTTCTCTTAGAAGTTAGCCTTCAATGAGAAACCGAATGAACGTGAAGATGGCATATTGAAGCTCTCAAATGCGCCGAGACCATTCTGTGTAGACAGAGATACGTCTGGGTCTGTTGGTGCATCCTTATAGATGAAGAACAGGTTACGAGCGATGAATGAGAGGGTCAAGTTACGATTCATACCAAAGAGGTCACGGAAGGTGTAACCCAATGAAAGCTCACGAAGACGGAAGTTTGTTCCGTTGTAGAGATAGGTTGATGGGTTGCTTGATGCGCCCAATGCCTGATAATATGACTGGATAGGAACGATGCGACCGCTACCATCATTGAGTTCCATACCTGGTACGTTACCATAGTTGGTTGCAACAATCTTATTACGCTCTGCATTGAGACGAGCTGCCTCTGTACGCTCTGAAGCACCGATATAGTCAAGATATGACTCTGTCAATGAGAGTACCTTACCACCGATACGACCGTTGATGAGGAATGAAAGCTGGAACTCCTTATAGTTAAAGGTATTGGTCCAACCCATCTGCCACTTAGAGTTCATGTTACCGAGGAAGCGGTCGTTTGAACCTGTCTTGTCGAATGTTGGCTCACCCTTAGCTGTCAATACGATATGACCATTTGCATCGCGCATGAAGTCGCCTGCATAGATGTCACCAATAGCACCACCCTTTTGGTAGATTACCTTTGCCTCACCTACAGTCTGCTGATACTTACGTGATGTTCCGTCCTTATCATAACCTGTCTCAAGAATCTCATTGTCGTTGTATGAGAGGTTATAAGATGTACGCCAACGGAGGTCCTTACCGAACTTGAAGTCGTAGCCAATAGTTGTCTCGAAACCGGTGTTACGCACCTTTGCAGAGTTCAGCAACTCGGTGTTACCACCCAATGAGCCAAGCTCCATGTAGAGGTGACGAACGATAGTGTTATAGAAGGTGAAGTCGAAGCTCAAACGGTTGTTCAAGAACAATGACTCGATACCTGTCTCAAATGAACCTGTCTCCTCTGGTACTGGTGAGAAGTCGAGCAACTTGTTACCTGACAATGCACCTGTCTGGAGGTTACGGCTCATCGCACCGTATGCCTTATTTGGGATAGAGTTACCTACTGATGAGTAAGAAACACGATATTTCAAGAAGTTAAACCAGTCTGGCAACTTCACCAACTGACTTACGATAGCATTGGCACCTACACCGAAGTAACCGTAGTTATCGGTATCAATCTTACCCAACTGCTTGAAGTAACGGAATGGACGATACCAGTCGCGACGATAAGAAGCATCGAAGTAAACGGTTTCTTTCCAACCTAACTGTGCTGTGAAGAGGTATGAGCGGTCCCAGTTTGAACTCTTTGAAGTGCTTGTTACGCCATAGCCACCTGCGCTGGTCTCGAAGTAGTTAACCATTGTTGGGAGCTTACGCATAAGACGGTCGTAGTAAGTTGCAACGGCGTCTGTACCCTTTGACTCACCCTTGATAGTATGACCTACATAACCAGCTGTTGCTGATACTGAGTAGTCACCAAAGGTCTTGTTATATGACAAGAGGTAGTCGGTATAGAACTCTGTTGTCTTCTCGTCTGAATCCCAAAGACGACCGTAGTCTTCCATTGATGCAGGGAGGAAGGTAGTAGCAAAGCGAGTTGCATGATTCTTGAAACGAATCTGGCTGTAGTTGACACGTGCTTGGAAAGTCAAACCATCGTAGATGTCAACATTTGCTTGCAAGGTACCGAAGAGGCGGCTCTCCTTCTGCTGACTGTTACCCGAATTGATCAACCAATATGGGTTGTTGTTAGGATGAGAGAGGTATGCCCACTCCTGCTGTGGACCAGTCAGAGTTGTGCGCTGACCAGCTGCCCAAGCGAAGTTAGAACCATTGAGCTTGTAATATGAACCTGGATTTGACAACCACTTACCCTCAGCGTTCATGTAATGGTCACGATAGTAATCCATATCAATGTTCTGAGGTGCGGTATAGAGATGGTAGAGAGGGTTACCCACCGTACCACCACCAGGACGATTCTTTGTCTTTGACTCTGTATAGTTCATCGATGCATCAATATGCAAACGCTTGAAGAAGTTATAAGTCTGACGGAAGCTAATAGAGTTACGGTTGTATGAGTTGTTACGCATCATACCTGTTGCATGGCTGTTTGCCACTGACACATAGGTACGTGCTATCTCTGTACCACCAGAAAGTGAGATTGAGTTATTTGTTGTGACACCCGTACGGAAGAAGTTGTCTACATCGTTACCTGCACGATTGCGGAGATAAACATTATGACGACGTGCCATGATTGGCTTACCATTTGCGTCTGTGCCAATCTGCTCCTCTGGATAACCTACCCAACGCTCGTCTAATGGAGTGCGTACTACGAGGTCGTTATCTGCACGGTCTGCGAGCTTACCGCCCCAGTTGTTCAATGACAATGCACCTGTTGTCTTGTCATAAGCTGCACCATAAGTCTTCTGAATCTTTGGTGTCAACAATGGAGAATCGAAAGTGATGTTTGAGGTTACGTTGATGTCAACCTTGCCTTCACGACCACGCTTGGTGGTAATCATCACAACACCATTGGCAGCACGTGAACCGTAAAGCGCAGCAGCGTTAGCACCCTTGAGGACATTGATTGACTCGATATCGTCTGGGTTGATCAATGACAATGGGTCAGAACCCTCAGAAGTTCCAGTTGAGCCGAAACCCTCTGCGCCCATACCCTGCTGACCACGAATACCATTACTCATTGGTACACCGTCAACAACGATGAGTGGAGAACTGTTACCGAGGATAGAACGGTTACCACGAAGAACAATCTTTGAAGCACCACCAGCACCACCAGCACTTGGCGTAATAGTGATACCAGCTACCTTACCTTCGAGTGAGTTAGCTGCATTAGGATCCTGCACCTTCATGAGGTCCTCTGCCTTCACCTGCTGTGTTGCATAGGTGAGAGACTTTTCCTTACGCATAATACCCATGGCGGTAACAACAACCTCGTTCATGGTGTTTGCCTCTTCCTTCAATGTTACGTCGATCGTACCCTTACCACCAACAGGGATGGTCTGTGCAGCATAACCGATGTAAGAGAAGACGAGCTTCGCGTTTGGAGTGGTATTGAGGGTATAGTTACCATCAATATCCGTTACTGTGCCATTAGTGGTACCCTCAACAAGGATAGTAGCACCAATGAGCGGTTCGCCGGTTGAGTCAACGACACGACCGGTCACTTTGTGATTACCATTCTGCTGTACTGCTTGTACTGCAGTGCTGGTGTTTGTACCCGCGTAGACACCTGTTGGTGCCAATGCTAATGATAGAGCAAAGGCAGCCGAGAAGTACAGATGCTTCTGCTTTGATTCTTTAAAGATTCTCATCAGGTTTAGGTTTTAAACTTTTATTATTTATTTTCCTAATTTTGTTTCAATTGCTTTTAGGTATTGTCAATATTCCATCTTGTTACACCTTATTATATAGTAAGGCATCGGTTATTTGGGACTTCTTGTTCGCTTTACTTAGGTTTTTAGGCTATAACTGTCTTGCTGTGGTCGAAGGCTTCACATACCCATTCCCACAACTCGTTAACAAACAGTCATTTACACCTTTCCTCGTATTCCTTCTCTAAGATTGGTCTAATGACACCTATAATCCAAACAACTCAAATACTAATAATACTTATGTTAACTTTAATATTTAACAAATATAAACAGTTAGTAGACGAGTGAACGAGTAGACGAGTAAACAAGTTGCTTGTATCAAAGACAAAGTAACATAGTAAGTGGACAAGTGAACGAGTGGACAAGTGAACGAGTTGCTTGCTACAAAGAAAAACTTGTTCTTATGTTACTTTGTCTCCCTTTGCAAGCAACTTGTTCACTCGTTAACCCGTTAACAGAAAGATTAATCTATAAATATAAAGGAGTTTGAGTTAAACAAGCTTCTGTACACCTTCGGTTTATTCTTAGTATTACAACGTTTTGCCCACAATTCACCCCCTGTCATCCATAATCATAGTGAAGTTAACCCTCCGCACCATATATGTTAACCCTCCGCACCACATGTGCAGAGTACCAGCACCACTGTAAATGATGGTAAACATTCACAAACATTATATGAAATAAAACCTTAAAACATCCTATTTCGTTGGCAAAAGTGTTAAAGTGTAAAACGCTAAAACTAAACTGAACAAATAACTTCTTTCTATGTTTAGCAAATTATTAGCAAATTTGTCCCCCTCCCCTTTCGGGGAGGGTCGGGGTGGGGCTTTGACCGTCAGGTCTCTGTGAGGTTCGTTAGCAAAAATGAAATCTGTTACATCTGTGAATTCTATGAGAAAACAGAATTAATTCATAATTCATAATTATGAAAAACACACAATACCACAAACGAGAAATTTTAGCAGACTATTTAGTAATTAAAAAATAAATATTATCTTTGCAAAAAATTTAATTATCAGGCTTTGAACGTATTAGAAAAGGATAACCATTAACAAAGGATTTCATATAGCATTTTCTGAAAAAAAAGATATCCAAATAATTATTATATATAAAAAATGAAAAAATCAGAACTAAAGAAACGGAAGTATATTCCTTTGGCAATCAAGATTGTCAATATAGAACTTGAGTCAATAATGGCAACTGGAAGTGGTGACCATGCTGGTATCGGACAAGGAGGAACTGTTGGGGATGCCAAACAATGGTATTTTTCTGAAGAAGACGAAGTTAAACAGGACTTTCACATAGGCAAAAAAATGTGGGAAGATTGAATGAAAAAGAAGATTGAATAAAAAAACAATATATATAGTATGAAATACAGAAATTTATTCCATTCAGTTATGTTGTGTGCAGCTGTAGCACTTGCAGGGTGTTCTAACGATGAGACCTCGCAAACTGGAAAACTGCAGGATAAAGTGATGGGCACAGCCTCTACAGTCACATTCTCAACCGAAAGTTCTGCGACACAAGCCACAACCATGACGCGTACCTCCATCAGTCACAACATTAACAATGGGGCTACACCCTATTGGTCGGCAGGAGATAAAATCTGGGTGAAGGACACTGGCGGAAATTTCAAGCAAAGTGGAGTAGGCACATTCAATGCGGATAAGACACACGGCGTATTCACGTTGTCAGGGACTTTCAGCAACGGATGCACTGTCAATTACACTGGTGCAAATGGTACAGCAGGTGATAAGGTGACCATCGCTGATAAACAAACCCAAACAGTTCCCAATGATTTTAGCCATGCAGGAGTTTCAGGTGACTGCGGCACTGCTACGGCTTCAGGCACTGGCAACTCATTCAAATTCAAGCTTGACCACAAGGCAAGTTATCTCTGCTTCCTGCCTCGCTCATCAAGCGAGTATGTTCATCGAAGCAAACTCTTCAAGATAGAGGTGATTTCTGAGGATGCCATTGCTGGGACATACGATTTCTCTACAGGTAGCCTTTCCAATGCACCCTTGACTGGTGCATCCAAAACCATCACGCTCACCACGGGCAGCGGATTCCCCGTCACCAATACGACAACCGATATCAATGCAAACGGTGCCTACATGGTCATTGCTCCCGGTACACACAGCCTCACCGTGCGTTACTGGCTTAGAAATACTACGGATTATCCTGGAAAACCCATAGAAGGCACCATCACCAAGTATATTGACCTTACTTGCGAAGCAGGAAAAATCTATGACGTAACGGCTAATTTGGAACCACAGGTGCTTTCTTCGGAATACTACATGTGGGACGCTAAAAAGGAGTATTGGGATGGATTCAAGAATGTACAGCCTAAAGATGCTGGTATCACCAATGGAAATTATCCAAAAAGTCAGAGTTCTGATCCGGATCGTTGGCATTATACACCTGCCGCTGGCGTAAACTGGGCAGCAAATACTGCTGCACACTGTCCTACTATCAATCAAATTATATGGTATACGCAAAAAGGAGACCCTCATTGGGATGGTACAGAACTTTGGATACTGCTTGGTCATCTCCGTAAAGGCGGAATGTGGCTGAAAAAGCAAGGTGTGATAGCTGCTGAAAATCATACGACTGCTCAAGCAATGTATGCTGCATACAACGGAACCGATTACCGTAATGCAACTGACGAATTTCAAGAATATTCTTTCTCCAACAACAGTGTTGTCAATGGACGTCCTGAAAAGTCGAAGATAGGGAATTATTTCTATCTCCCTGCCAAAGGATTCTACATAAATGGACAATTCCAGTATGTCGGTGCCTTGGGTTACTACTGGTCGGCTACAAGTTCAAAACATGACCCTGATCATTCTTTTAGTCTGAGCTTTTCTTCTACTTCAATCTCTCTTGGCTGCAACTACCAATTCTACGGTTTCTCTGAAGAACTGAAATGGTAGCTGAAACGAGGCTCAACGGCATGGGAGGGGCAGCCTGACTATTCAGGTTCTGCCCCTCTCTGTCCTCAATATTCTGAAAAGTCAGAGAATATTTTGTCATTTAAGGTGGAAAGTGGTGGAGATGTAGATTTTAGCTAAACAAGGTAATTCCGTAACTATTCAGCGGTATTAACCGGTCTGTATTCTCTCTGCTCACTTACTCCGCGAACTGCAATATCTCTCAGAGTTGAACACTGAGCAAGAGTGGTCTGGGAAAGTAACCAATCTGTTCCGTGAAGCCATTCACGAGCGGAATACCAATCCGAACGACGTTATAGACAAGGTGTCATGGACCCGACGTTT
>ERZ772977.577-NODE-577-length-23630-cov-23.099088_pt1 | contig 23630 bp, 27 predicted proteins | sample MGYA00511131_ERZ772977 | MGnify/ENA primary metagenome ERZ772977 (study PRJEB29015, sample SAMEA2737935) | human oral metagenome | biome: human oral; feature: human-associated habitat; material: dental | place: China | collected 2151 ...
TATCAAATCGATCATGCACGATATTTCCTCCCTATTATCTCTAAATCGGTCACTTTTGGTCACTTACGATTGACATCCGTGTCATGATCGTCAGTCAGCTCCGAATAAAACATCATCAAGAATATTGTGGCGAGCGCAGGGATCGGAAGGAGCACTACAGACCCAATCGATCTCACCCCGTATAGCTGAATCAATGAAATGAACAATGCGGGAACTATTGCATATGAAGCAATAAGTGCAATCCTATACTTCGCAGGAACAGAGTACCACTCTAATCTAGGGCGCAGGGAAAGAACCGCGTGTATTGCTACGACCAAAACGGCCGCCACAGTGGTGTAGACGATATTCATCATCCAAACGTCCGCTACTGCATACCCGAATGCTTTAGCGATCGTGGCAGCAACGATGAACAACACCAGGAGCATCATCATTAGGTATCCTAAGGTGAAGTCTCTAGCGAACCGGTCAAGGCCTCGACGTTCGGCACACATAATTTCTCCTTAATCTAAGTCGGTCACTTCTGAACGCCTCCATTAGTCAGATATTGTCTTCGAGGATGATCTGTTCCTTGTCGACGAGCTCCTCGGGTGCTGGGGGCTCGACCCGGAAGGAGCGGCAGGCGGTGATGAGTTTCAGGAGATCCTCGTACTCGTCACCTAGCTCCTTGGTTAATAGGCCTAAGTCTTTTGCGTCACCGCGAAGGTTGGCGATTTCATTCTCGATCGCGCGATCGAGAAGCACCTTCTGCCTGAAGGTGAGTGTTATGGTTTCGAACGTCATACTGCTTCTCCGATCTTTCTACTTCATCTGTTGACTATCGGTCACTTTAGGACGTAATGATACTGCGGCCACATAAGCACCCAGAACGCAACCTGAGAGACGAACAGAATTACGCATGCAGACACGATGACATAATCGGGCCAGTCATCTTTAGATACTTTCCGCTTCTCAATCGCGAACCACAAAACAACCAATGACAAGATTGCTACAGTTTGAGGAAAAAAGAAGTAAATTACATTGAGGTCCATCATTTACCTTCTAATATCGGTCGATTCTGGACATTGAGTTATTCCCATGTGACCATTTGTGTCACACCGAACCGATTAAGTGTAACTAGGGCGCTTTCAAGCCAGTTAACCTCTTCGCGCAGCAGGTGTACCTCACTAGGCGTTTGGGGCTGCATCGATTTAATCTTGTTCTGACATTCTCGTAGTTGCTTCACTGCCCCGACCAGTTCCAGCGTATGATGATTTATTTCGGCAATACGCACGGGTGGCCGTGCATCCTCGTACACCATCATTGTGGATTCATCAAACCGCGCTTCGCTGATCGACGTCCCCCAACGATCCAACCGATACCCATTGACCGCAAGGCCTGTTCCAAAGATATCAGACGGCTTATCTATATACGCACGCTCTATTTCGGTAATAGATATTGCATTCAGGTCAGCACTTAATAGCGCCACCTTATAGCCCGGCTCAAGGGATAAAGCGTCACAAATCAGCACAGGCTCCCAAATGCGACAGTTCTCTAGAAGATTGAAAACAATCTCATCAACATTCCTAGTTTTTATAGGGGTATTCAGTTTGATAGTGCTATAGGCCCACTCCCTAACCGCAGGACCTAACCCAGGGAGGGCGGCGCACCTAATTGCCTCCTCAACCTCCGAAGCTAGATACCGGTGGATCGTCCTCGTATTTAACCACCCCAGATTCAGGGTATGCTTTACAAATCTAGACAGAATAGCCTCTGGCGTTGTCTTTCGTTTCATACTATATCTCCACTTAATCTAAATCGGTCACTTCTGAACATTGTCAGTTATCGGTGCGAGCCGAGAATGTCAGGTGTGCACCCCAGGGGGCGGTCAGGATCTACTCACGGTCACCTCCATAGCCGACGGGCAGTCGTCAGCCGCTACCCTCGGCGAGGCGGCTCACCCACTGGAGAAACCTGCCCCTCTTGAGGGGCGGTCTGGGCTCCTCGACGACACCCCTGTCGGGAGTACTGTCGTCGAGGGTCTTGATCTCGGCGCCGTCGATGTCGGCCCAGCACAGGTCGTTTCCTCGAAGGAGGCCTTCTGCGGCCTTGCGGACGTCAGCCTCGTCAACGGTGTCGGAGCGCCACACCAAGCGGTCGAGCCAGCCCCACTGTCCGTCGTGCTCGGCGTCGAGGTTGAGTTTGGTGAAGTTGCCGTCGCTGACTTGCTGGATGCGTCGGTGGGGCTCGCCGGGCAGGGGGCCGGTGTAACCGCCGTCAGCTTCGTTCGGGAGGGCTACTGCGTTCTTGAAGTGATGCTTCTCTGTCTTGTCGACGGTGATGAAGTCTTTGAAGAACCGGCTTCCTCCGAGCTCGCGCAGGGTGGGACCCTCGCCGGTGTGGATGACGTACCGCCATCCGTAGAGCGTGCGCTGGGAGACGCCTTGTGGGGCCCATGGGCGCCAGGTGCTGCTTCCTGTGGGCTCTGCGGCGGTGATGGCCATGCCGTTGGCCTCGGGGCTGTCGATGAGGCGCAGGAGCGGGCTCACTCCCCGTCCGTCAGAGATGTCGTAGCCCGGATCGCGGGAGTCGTACCAGACGGCCGTGAACACGGCGTCTGCTGGGAGGTCAAGAGCGTCCTCCACGATCGTGCCGGCCGGCACCGTGTAGTCGGCTGGCGACCACACTCGGGATCGGCCGAGCAGGAGCGGTTGGTGCCTGGGTGCGGGGGCGAAGCGCTCCCGCATCAGGGTGGCTCGCGCCACGTCGGCAGCCAGCTTCTCCAGTCCCTGTCCGAGGAAGAGGCCACGGTCATCATCCGGGCGCTCGCGCCGGTCGGCGGCCAGGCGCCGACCGGCGTCTTCGAGCTCACAGAGCCCTAACTGACTGGCCTCGGCGTCACCGGCTCGCGCGGCCACGCCGCGCATCGCCCGGATCGCTAGGTCGCGGGGGATCTCAAACCTGTTCAGGTTTCCGCCGGCGTGATTGGACACGAAGATGACGGGGTCGGGCAGGTGGTACCCGTTGTCGTCCTCGGTCCTGCCGTCGTTGGACAGGTGGAGCTGAAGCTCCACCTGCTGGAGCCCACCGTGGTAGCCGGCCTTGCTGGCGGCGACCAGGATGAGGTTGGTGGGGCTGGTACGCACGATGGCGGTGCGCACCTTGTTCGACGGCCTATCGGTCAGGGCGAACAGCCCTGAAGAGATCAGGCCACCCAGGCCGTCATCGCCAAGCGCACGGCGGTCAACAGCACGATCATCAGTCGGGGCAGTAAGCGGGCTGAGGTAGTTCATCTCTTCCTCCTCGTCATAATCGCCTAAATGTCACGTTCTCTATTGGTCACTTCTGGACGTCGCGGCTAGTGGCGTGTACGTTGGATTCTCTAACTAATCAGCCATTTTCGTCACGAGTATCTTCACTGTTACACTCGATCCGATTATTCTGCGATCCGCGCGAGTCCAACCAGACCAACAGCCCAAAAAAGGTCAACATGAATAGCCCAAAACCTAGAAATGGAAGTAGTAGAACGGCGAAAGATTGGACCAAGGCAAACAATCCCGTAATCAACGCGGTGATTATTTCCCAAGCAGTCGCAGGACGAGACTCCGAGTTTGCCGCGACGGCGTTCCATCTATTTAAGATTTCTGACCCACCACCATAAGGGTGCGTTTGACAGTACCAAACTATGCCCGCAACAACAGTTACTGCGAGGATAAATCGCACAAGTAAGATTGTGCAGTCTGCATCCCAAGAGAGACGCTCCCTGATTTTATTCATCATGTTCAGAACTCCTTCCTTGATGTCATGTTCTCTATCGGTCGGTTCTGGGAGTCAGTCAAGTTATTCCCATGAGACTAGTAGCGTTTGAGCTCACGAGGTCTCCACCAGCGAGCTGCTCGCAGCAGCGGGAAGTGCCCCGCGCTGCCGAGTGACCTCATCCAGCACGAGCGCGTCCTCCTCCTCGAGAGGCCATACGATGTTGCTCCACAGGACCTCACGCCACACCTCACCGCAAGGTCTAGCGAGCTCGACAATCCCGACGTCGCCCTCAAACAGACGGATGATGCACGCTCCGTCGACCCAGACATAGGGGACACCGTCGAGGTAGGCCACTCGCACATCAACTCCGCCAGCCCAAAAATCGTGGTCAGCCCATCCGCAGATCAACTCGATCATGTCAGCGAGCTCCTGGCTAAGCCCCTCAGGGGCGGTGCTCGTGCTCAACCCAGGCTGGCTGGCCTGACGGATCAGCTCGGCCTCGATCAGGAAGCGCGCAGTAGGAACCGAGATGCCCGTCGCGTAGGTCTGTTCACCCTTAACGAGGTTCACCAGCTCGATGTCCTCAATGCTGACGACTGTCGTCCACTCGCCGCTCTGATACCTCACCGCAGGGACACCGCCATCGCTGCTGATGCTGAAGTCACCTTCCGGGTGCCACTCGTAGACGTCTTTGCTCTCGCGCGGGCCAACCCGACCAAGTGCGGGCTCCTGGGCGGACCATGCCGCCCAGGCGGCGTAATGCACCTCCTCGGTGACGGTCTCAGCCCCGGGCAGGAGAACGTAGCTGCTCCACTGCGTATTGATCCGCTCCAGCTCGGTGCGCTCACCGGCGTCAGCTGGCTGCGCCCACACGTCATTGCCGTCACGGTGGACGGTGTAGGCCGCCTTCCCCAGCCCCAGTCTGCCGGCGCGTATCGCCCGGTCGGTGTCGACCATCGTGCCGCGCTGAGTCATCAGCCCCGGCAGCAGCCGGCCTCCACCGGTGGAGACCAGGGTCCAGCCGTCGTAGTGCGACAGCGCGGCGTGACCGCGCTCCGCGACCGCGGTCATCCCCGTGATCGCGATCGCTGCCCGTTCAAGGGGCATGTCAAGGCACTCGGCGATCTCCTCAACGCCGCCGGCTGGTACGGCGTGGGCCTGATCTACGTGCTTGCACCACACCGCCCACGTGCCACCGTTGCCCAAGAAGCCGGCGAGACCCTTCTCTGACTCCCCGACCACCTGGAAGTATCTCGGCCAGTTCATGGAGGACACCCGCCATCCACCCCGGTCGCTGACACCGGCCTTGACCACCACGTCGTCAATGTGCCGGTTGATCTCATTCATCCACGCCCCAGTAGCTTGGAGGTACTCCATCTCCTGACCTTTCCTTCATTAGTTATTAGTCGTCACTTCTGGACGGATGCACTACTGCGTAGGAAGCAGACGCCCGCTACAATAAAGAGCGTTCCTAGCACGACAGAGGAGGTAGCCATTAGTCCATACAGGTGAGCCGTTGCCACAATGGTGATTCCTAAAAATAAGACAGTCCAAGACGCCCACAAACCTATGGAACCTCCGAAGAACACGGCGACGAGCAGGAGAATTGCGCCAACCGCGATAGCAGTGAGAAGCAGCGACACGATGACATATGTCATGAAGTTGTCAATTTCGAAGCCGATAGCCGCAGCGACCGTCACATAATTGACTTCCGAGACTATGTACCAAGCCATTAAATCTGCTATTAAAACAACGATCAGCATTCTACTTAAATTGAACGCCCATCGAATCGTGCTCATTGACAGAATGTTCTTGATATTGTTTAGCACGATAAAGACTCCTTCGGTCACTTACGGAAATTTTTAAAGGATTTGCGGATGACCTAGATCCATGTGACTACTTGTGACATGCCTATTTTTTCAAGTCTCATTATAAGCATTTCAAGGCGATCGACCTCCTGGCGAAGTTCATGCATGTCAGCAGGTACTTGGGGCGTGATTGTCTTGACCCTGTTCCGGCACTCCCGTAGTGCCGGAACAACCTCGATGAGTTCTTTGACTTGATCGGTCATCTTAACGACTCGTACATACGGTCGCTGATCCCAGTTCACTCTCCATACTGTCTCGTTAATTGACCGCCCCCAAGGATCGAGACGATAACCATCAGCAACTACCGACTCGACCTCTTCGATAATCGGAGCACCTATTGAGGTTTCTCCAGTGACGACTTTGACAACCTCGTGCTCGATTATGGCGCTCGTTATAGCATTCGTATCGGCGCTTAAGAGCGCCACCTCATGGCCTGACTCAAGGAGTGTGGTATCAATGATGGCAGCCTCCGTCCACACCGGGCAGGCCGCTAGAAGAGCATGTACAACAACGTCAATATCGTCAACTCCAAGAAGAGCGGCCGAATCAATTACGTCGCCGGCCCACTTTCTAACGTTTTGCTCTAGGCCCGGAAGAGCAACCTCCTTAATCGTCTGCTCAACTTCGCGGTTGACGTCACTCCAGGATGGCATATGCCCTGAGCGTTTCCGATCTAGAATATCGGAAACTAGTGTTGATAGAATTGCTTCAGGCGTTGTTGGCTGATTCATCATATTTCCTCTCATTGTGTCGAATTACGTTCAGTTCTGAACGGGCGTCGATGTTATGGTCACAATTGGAGAATCGGCAATGTCGCCAGAATGACCATTAAAAACGCCAATTGGATCAACAAGAATAAAAATAGTCACGGCAAGTGAAAGTAACATCACTCCGGTGCTCCATATTATGTGTTTGTCATTGTCTTCATCACTTCGGTGATATGTAGCGCAGATGACGCAAGTCATGTAGCCTGCTGCAAGCGCTACCGTGATTGTACTTATGATAAGTCGAACTACCATTGCATTACTCCTTAACCTATCTAATGTCCGTCAGTTCTGGACGTTTATGCCGTGAGTCATTATTTAGATTCTGGCACCATGGGTTCTACCTGTAGTCGGCTGTTGCAATGTCGGTACTGCTATCCTCCTCTCTGGTCCATTTCGTCATAGCGGATATAGCCAGCAAGAGTCCTGCTGCTGTCATTGTTGTCACGCCAATCCAACTCATTCTAAGAAACCCGGATATTTTCGTTACTATAGCCGTGATAATGATGATGTTGTAGGCGAGTACGATCGTTTTAACTCGCAAGGGCACCTTGCTCCATTTCATTGACGGTCGTGGAGTTAGAGTGGTGTATGCAGCGATCGCCAGGACGACGATGATTGCGCCGTTGGAACTGTTGATGAAACAGTTGGCGATTTTGATATTTCCGGATATTGTGAGTATGATTGATGTCGCTATGCCAGCGAGTGCAATCGCAGCAAGGATGTAAGCGATGTTCGTGAGAGTGTTGTGGTGTTTACTCATGGTTGTTCAGTCCTTTTGTATTCGATGTTTCTTAGTTGCGCTCCGGTGGCTTGTGCGGCCTGGTGGGCGACGTGTCGCCACCATCGTGCACCTGCACCTGGCGGAATGGGTAGGGGGATGTCGGCTGTGTGGAATTCTGCGTCTGTTCGCCATACGGGGATATGGCGGTGTTGGTTTTTTTCAATACTGGTGATTAGTTTGTTGATGATCTGGGTGGTTGTGCGAGTAAGCTGGTCGAGCTCGGTAGTGAATCCTTCGGGGATGGGTCGCTCGTCCTGCATCATCTGTCGGAGTTTCCGGTCGTTGACTCTCAGGTATGCTGCGAGGCCTTCGATGAGGTAGAAGTTGTCTTCCATCCTTGCTTGGAGCTCGGCTCCGGTAAGTTGTCTCTGGGGTGTGTTGCGGCTCATGGGAACCATGATGCCTGACCACAGGTTCTGGGTCAGTCACTGGTGAGCGTGGGTGTGAACCATGTGACGGCCTGACTTGTTGGGTCGGGACTGGGGAGCTCCAGTCCCAGCTGTGCGGCCTCGTCGCCCGTGATGGCGGCACCCAGTTCGATGGCCTCAGTTAGTGGGGCAACGGCCGCCGACATGCTGGGCAGTTCTGGCAGACTGTCTGTAGCAGGTAGGAGTGCGGTGAGATAGGTGAGGCTTCCGAGTTGTTTGGTCCGGTTGATGCCCAGACCGAGTTCCGCGGCCGCATCAATGATCTGCGTGTAGTAGCGGGCTCCTGCCATCGTGGTCCCCGCCTTGAGCCTGAGCCGCAGTTCGCGCGTGCTGGTGTCCAGGACTGCGTCATAAGGTGTGCCTTGCGTGAGTGCGAGCACCTGGGCGAGAGGTCCGTACACCTCGTCGACCGGCAGCGGCTTGATATACCGTATCGTGTCAGCTTTTCTGTTCTTAGGTGTTGGGGTGGTGATCGTAGTGGTCACGTCCTGCTCGACGCACAAGCGCGCGAGGCGATCTACGAGCCTGTACTGAAGGGCCTCGACTGTGAGACGTGCACGTTTTCCCCTGCTGGGTTCGCGTATGGTGACGCCGCGGGTAGCGCTGATAAGCATGTCCGCGTCGGAGGTGGTTGCAGCCATGACCATGAGGGCGTCCAGGACGGTCTCTTTATCCCACCTGTCTTTCCAGGAGAGACTCAGGTGGGCATTCTTCTTTCCGAGAGTGATGAACCCTGAGTCAATAAGGTTCGTGCCTAGAGCCTGATCTAGGGCCTTGACCGCTTTGGTATTGACCTTGTAGTTGCCCGCACTCAAACGCCATCCCCACGGGTTGGCTATGAATCTCCACATCAGATAACTGGCCATAGCGATAACAAGGATCGCAAGGAGCGCCTTGCCAATACTTCCCCAGTCAATCTCCGCGCCAGTGGGCTCATTTTGTGGCGCGTGAATGTTTGGAGACGCAGTCGCAGCCTCTGATAATGATTGCGATGGGGATAAAACATCAAGTATGAAACGAACTTGGACCATTATCGCAACGAACACCAGTGTTCCTAATATGATCCACGTAGACATCACTTTCGCGGCGCGTTCGTACATGGCTTCCTCTCACCTGAGCCTGGACCCTTTCGTCCCAGCTCGTCTAGTACTTTTGTCTAGTCTGTGTGGTTCCGATTCTCGATTTTGAGAATCATTGCTTCGATTTCACGTCGCGTCAGCTCGTCTTGGTCGATAGCCGCCACGATGGTGTCGAACGTGGCGGATAGAATAGCAATGATCAAGGTTGCGTAGAGCAGCCAGCCCGGTTGCTCATGCTTAACGAATAGCACATGAGCGACAAGCAGCGTGGTCGCCAGCGCGATGATGTACTGCCCCGGAAGGATCATCTTCCAGCGCCTGCTGACCTTCCAGTCCAGGGGCGGGCACTCAATGACGAGTGCGAGACACATCACCACTAGGCCGGCGACGATACCTCCCAGCCCCATGTTCCAGATGTATTGACTGGACATGATGACACTGATCGGTAGCGACACCAGACCACATAACAGCATTGATACGCCGAGGCATCCCAGGATGTCGTACGCACGGATCATCCTTGCTCCTCCCTTCTGAGCCATGTATCCAGGACCGTGCGTGAAACCCCGGCGAGCCGTGCGGCCTCAGACTTCGACCCACCCTGATCCAGGAAAACCAGAATGGTGCTGGTCAGGTCGTCGCGTGCGGCGACGACCTGGGTGCGGGCCTGCCGCCAGGTGACCGCCCGGGCTCGGATCTCCTCGGCGAGCCGGTTCCTGGTTTTCACTATGCCTCCTTGTTGTCGTCGTTGTCGTCGAGCGCTCCGACGGATTCAGTGTACTGCGCTAGTACAGTGCTTGCAATACCGTGAGTATTTGCGTGGTTGCTTGTTCGGGTTATGCGGCGGCGTTGACGGCGGCGCGCATGGCGTCGGTGGGTGGAGCGGTGTAGCGCTGTGTCGTGGCCACTGAGGTGTGTCCGAGGAGGCGTTGGACGGCGAGGATGTCGCGTTCTACGGCGTAGGCGTTGGTGGCGAAGCGGTGGCGGAGGCTGTGGAGGCTCCAGTCGTGGGGGAGGACCTGGCGGGCGAGCTTGTAGGCCCACTGGGGTGTGATGTGGCCGCCGACCTGGGAGGGGAAGGCCCAGCCTTCCTCGTTGGTGCTACACCGGGCGCGGATGAGGGAGGCGAGTTCGTCGGTCAGGGGGATGAGGCGGTTGCGGCCGCCTTTGGCGTGAATGAGCAGGGAGGTCCCAGTCAGGTCGTCAATGAGATCTCTTTTGTTGACCTGGACGATCTCGCTGCGCCGCAGCCCAGCGGCACCGGCAAGGAGGATGATGGCGCGGGTGCGGTCGTCAGCGAGGGCGAGGCTGCTGCGATAGGTCTTCTCCGGGGTGGGATGTGGTGGTGGGATGGTGCGGCTGATCGGGGGAAGTGCCTCGGCTGGACTGGGGGTGGTTCCAATGTGGGTGTAGAAGGCGCGGATGGAGACGTAGTAGGAGTGTCTGGTCTCGTTCTCCCATTGCATGGAGGCGGCCCAGGCGGTGAGCTGGTCGGCAGTCACCTGCTCGGGCTCAGTGTCGGGGAAGGCGCGGGCGAGCTGACGCAGGTGACGTAAGCGGGTCTGGATGGTGCTGTCTCGACGTCCGGCCGCCCGCAGGTGGGCGTTGAAGGCGTCAAGCTGTTCGACCCACGGTGTCGGGGTCGGCAGGGAGCAGGGGTGGACGGAGGGAGACATGTCTCGATGCTGGCCTGCTGGCCGTCTGGTTGGTGGCTGTTTGAAGTGCTAGGAATCGAACAGGAATATCCCTGGCGTTATGGACTATGCTGGCGTTCTTTTGAACACCAGTGTTTCGTCATATGGCAGGCGCCGTGTCCGGAATTGTTTACCTACCGGTGGGTGTGTTGAGTGCTCTGGTGGTTCTGGCTAGTTGTTCTCGCGTGATTATCTGGGGGTTGGCTTGTGCTGGTGCGTGCGGGTGATGGGGCGTTGGGTGGGGTTGGGCTGAGCGCTAGATGAAAGATTGCCTGAGAGTTGCTGGTATCGAGTATGAGCTGTCCTCGTTCCTGTTCCCGGATCTGTGCCCGGATGCTGGACAGCTGGGTTTTGGCTTCCTGGAGTTTCGGTGTCCAGGGGTTGGGCTCGCCGAGGTGGCTGGTGACCTGGGCGTGTTCGGTGCGGTTGGCGGCGGCGGCTTGTCTGATTCGGTCTGCGGTCTTGCTCAGGGATTTCAGGTGGTTCTCGATGCGGCGGATGGCGCCGACGCCTTTGTTGGTGATGATGTCGGTGGTCAGGATGGCGCCGTCGTGGCCGTGGTAGGCGGGGTCGTTGGCCAGGTCGGCGGCTGAGACGATCCACTGCTGGGGCTGGTCGGTGCTGGTGGAGCCTTCTGGGGGTGTGGCGTGGGGGAGCATCCCGATGGTGAGGTCGGTGCCGTTGACGCTGATTCTGGCTCGGATGGGCCAGTAGGTGACGGCGGAGGTATTGGGGTGGCGGTCGGCCCACTCGAAGTCGCGTTGGAGGGCTTGTTGCAGGTGCTGGGCCGCGTCGGTTCGAGTGGTGAGGGTGCGGCCGTTGATGGTCATGGTGAAGGTGTCCCCCGTTTGGTGCCTAGCGGCGAGGGTTTCGAAGCGTTGGGCTCTTGCGATGAGGGTGGCGTGCTGAGCGTCGAGCATGGGGCCGGCCTTGCTGAGGTAGGTCTGTTCTCGGTCGAACTGATTGGCTCTTTGCTGGTACCTGCTGACCTCGTTGGTCAGGCGGGTCTCTTCCATCTCGAGAGGGTTACCTGAGGCGATGGCTTTGACGGTGGCGTAGTCGGCCTCGGTGTCGCTGAGGTCGACGATGTCGATGCTGCGGTCGGTGACGGGCTGGTTGTTCATGATCTGGTCGATGAAGGTTGCTTTTCGTTCCAGGCCCTGCCACAGGAAGGTGTCGAAGCTGGCTCTGGTGACGTAGCGGTAGATCTTGATTTCGGGGTTCTGGTTGCCTTGTCTGATGATGCGGCCTTCGCGCTGGGTGAGGTCGCAGGGGCGCCAGGGGCAGGTGATGTGGTGCAGGGCGATGGCTCGGGCCTGCATGTTGGCGCCGGTGCCCATTTTCTCGGTGGAGCCGATGAGGACGTTGATGGCTCCTTCTCGGGCTTGGCGGAAGATCTGGTCCTTGGCCTGGGTGTTGGCGGCGTCGTGGATGAAGGCGATCTTGTCGGCGGGCACCCCGGAGTCAATGAGCTGGGTCTTGAGCTCGTTGTAGAGATCCCACTGGTTCTTCTTGGGGGTACCCAGATCGGAGAAGACGAGCTGGAGGGCTCCGGGGACGGGGGACGGGGATCCGTCTGCGGCGGTGTAGGTGATGTCCTTGGTGTCGTGGTAGATCGCGGCGACACGGTGGGCGACGGCGTCGACCTTTTGACTGACGATGGGGGACTCAATGGTGCTCATGACGCGGTCGTGTGAGGTGCCGGTCAGCAGGCGGTGGTCGGTGGCCAGTGCGCGGGCGTCGTTGGTGATGGCCAGGAAGTTGTCCTGCTTGGGTGAGATGCGGTGGCGCTCGATGCGATCGCTGCGCTTGATGAGGCTGGCGTTGAACTCTCCCATGGCGGGGCCGATGTCTGTGACGATAACCCGGGGGCGGTTGGCGCCGGTGGGGTCGGGGGCGATGGTGGGAAGTTTCAGGCCGAGCTCGTCGCGTCTTTTGACGTCGGCGAAGGTTGACCACATGGTCTTGAGCTCGGGGAGGTTCTGGAAACGGGAGATGCGCTGTTTGACGCGCATGGCGCCGGCGGCGTTGACCTCGACGCGGGAGTCCATGGCGGTGAAAGTCTTGGCCCAGTCGTCGAAGTTGAGGGTGCCGGTGGTCTCGAGGAGATCGGGACGCAGATACTTGGTCATGACCCACATCTCGCCGAGGGTGTTGGCGATGGGGGTGGCGGTGGCGAAGGTGGCGACGCGATCGCCGTGGGTGCGACGCAGGTGGTCGAGCTTCATCTCCAGGTCCAGGCACTTTTCTGTTCTGCCTGAGTGGATGATGCCGACTGTGTGCGTGGGAGCTGAGAGGTTCTTGTAACCGTGGGCCTCGTCGACGACGAGGTAGTCGATGCCGAGGTCCTCGAAGGTGATGCCGTCGTCGGTTCTGGCCTGTCGGTTGTCGGCGTCCCGTTCGAGTTGGGACTGGAGTCTTTGGAGTCTGATCTCTGCGCCGCGCACGGAGAGCTGGTCTGTGCTGGTTTCGATCCACCGTTCCAGCTGTTCGAGCTGGCGTCGTTCGAAGGCTGACTCGGTCTCCGGTCGGACGGCGAGTTTCTTGAAGGCGGACTGGGTGCAGATGATGGCGTCCCAGCGGCCGGTGGTGGCCTGGGCCATGAACTGTGCCCGGTTGGCCTTGTTGAGGTGCTCTGTCCCGGCGACGAGGATGTGCGCGCTGGGGTACGCCTGGAGCCACTCGCGCTGGAACTGCGTGAGCATGTGGTTGGGTACCACGACGAGTGGCTTGTTGACTAGTCCGAGGCGTTTTTGCTCCATGACGCCGCAGACCATTTCGAGGGTCTTGCCGGCGCCGACCTCGTGGAACAGGCCGGTGGTCGGCTCGGCGATCATGCGTGCGATCGCGGCTCGTTGATGGGGGTGGAGGGTGAATTGGGAGGACAGGCCGGGCAGGGTGAGGGCGTCTCCGGCCTTTTCGTAGCTGCGCGGCACCAGTGAGTTGAAGCGCTCGTTGTAGTCGACTAGGAGCCGTTTGGTGCGCTCGGGGTCGGTGAAGACCCAGGCGGCGAAGTCGGCGGCGAGTCGGTCGGCGTGGCCTTTGGCGATCTCGGTGGCTTTCGGGTCGATGACGACTTTCCCGTCGTCGTCGAGCGTGTCGACCATGATCGGTTCGGAGTTGAGCATGTCCTGGAAGATGCTGCCGGCAGGGGTGTCGCGGCTGCCGTAGATCTGGGTGGCGGCGGCACCTTGATCCGCTCCGCGTACCTTCCAGCCGTCGACGGGGTTGTATGTGACGGTGGCGTGGGTGGAGAGCTGTTCGGTGAGGAACTGGGAGTGGTCCTGAGCGGGGATCCAGGTGGCTCCGACGGTGGGGACGACGTCGGCGACGCCGAGGTCGGGGGGCATGACCTCGACCAGCGCGTCGACGTTGGTCTGGTAGGTGGGGTTGGTTTCGGCGGCGGTACGTGCGTCAGCCAGTTTCTGTCTGACGTTGCCGGACAGGTACTCCTCGCGGGGGATGAGGTTGCCGGTGGGGGTGTCGAAGACGAGCTGGCCGAGTGCGGCGCGGGCGTCTTGGGGACTGCTGGCTCCGAGGAGGTAGGCGCAGTAGTCCAGGTCGATACTGCCTTTCTGGGCGCGGCTGATGGCGATGGCGTCGGCCGGGCTGTCGGCACCCTTGGGCTCGTAGGCGGCGTAGAGCTGGCGAGAGGTGAGCAGGTCGGCCGGCGAGGCTTCTGTGCTGCTGTCGTCGTAGACCTCGATGGCCTGGGTCAAGGCGGCGTAGGGGTCGGTTGAGAAGTGTCGTACTGCGCCTGGTCGGGCTGTCCGGGTGCGGGTGATCGTTTCCCCGGTCTTGGGGTCAGTGACTTGGCTGGTGGTCCGTTTTACGGCGTTGATGGGGCCGTAGGCGTCGACGTAGCCGGAGTAGGTGGACAGCAGTTCTGCTCTGGTGGCTTCCAACTCGGGGGAGTCACCTTTGGTTGCCTGCTCGGCAGCGAGCAGGGCGCGGGTGCGGTCACGCAGATCGAGCAGGGCCTTGAGCTGCTCGTGCTGAGTGCGGGGCACGTTCATGGGTTCCCACCCGGACTGGGTCAGTCGGGTGAAACCGGTGTCGGTGACCTTGATGGTGCCGACCGGCTCGTCCATGCTAGGAGGAAGAGGAACTAAGGCTTGCTGTGGGTCTGGGTCGTAGGCCAGTGCGTTGCTGGTGGCCCGGGCGAGATGGCTGGTCAGTGCCTCCTTGAGTTCCTGGATCACGGCGGGCAGTCCGGCTTCCATCTTGTGGGGGGAAACGGTGGGGCCCCAGGCACCGTACAGACCCCGCTGGGCGGTCATGGTCCCCAGAATGGCCGCTGGCTGGTTCGGGGTGTAGAAGATGTCGTTGATGGGGATCCGCTCGGTCTCCTCGGTACGGAAGTAGTTCGTGTCCGGCAGGTCCTGTGGGGTGGAGTGCTCCCAGGTGAAGGGCGTTGGGGTCTCACCGTTCTTGCGGACGCGGAAGATGAGGAGGTCGGCGACGACCTGGGTGTCGGAGAACGGTGATGACGTGTTGCTGGGCAGACGGATGGCGGACAGGAGATCCGCACGTTCGTGCATGTCGCGACGTGCGGCGGGGTTGCGGGCGTCGAGGGTGTTGTGGGTGGTCAGGAGGGCGACGTATCCGCCTGGTTTGGTCTGGGACAGCGCCTTGATGATGAAGTGGTTGTGGATGGTGTGGTTGCCGGGGTTGTTGGCCCGGTCATGCAGCCTGACTTCGCTGAAGGGGACGTTGCCGACGACGACGTCGTAGAGTCTGGTGGTGGGGGTCTTCTCGTACCCTTCGACACGGATGTCGGCGTCGGGATAGAGGGTCTGAGCGATAGCTGCCGTAGTGGGGTCGACCTCGACACCGGTCATCGCTATACCGTCGGGGGCCAGGCCGATGAAGTTTCCTGATCCGCAGCCGGGCTCGAGACCGTGTCCGTGGGTGGCACCGGCGCCGGCTAGGGCATCCCAGACGGCTCCGGCTATCGGTTCAGCAGTGTAGAACCCGGAGACGACGCCGGCGCGGGCGGCTGCGTAGCCGTCAGGACCGAGCAGTTCATGCAGCTGGTCCCGATGGCTACGGGTCTCGTCGTTCTTGTTGTCGAAGACGTCAGGGACACCGCCCCAGCCGGACCAGTACGACAGGATCTCCTGCTCATCGGCTGTTGGTCCACGCTGTTCGTTCTGGAGACGTCGGAGTGTTTTGATGGCGTCGATGTTTTGGTTCGCACGCCCATAGCTGTGTCCTCTTGGGGTACGAGTAGCTCTTGGATTGGGTCTGTACCTAGAGGCTGGGGTTAGCTCCGACTCTGAGTCGTCTCGTCCGCCTGCCTCTGGTTCCGTTCCTTCCACTGGGTGATCCAGGTCCGGATCCAGGCCGGTATCGGCGGGTTGGTCGGGTCCCACTCGGGGGTTGTCCACCGTTCTCCCGCCCAGGGTGGGTGCGGCAGTCCCTCGGCCTGCGGGTTCTGGATCCACCAGGAGGCGAGGAACCCGATCTGTATCCAGACGTTGACCACTGGCTGCTCGACCAGGGCGACTCGAGCCAGAGGCTCGCTGGTCGTCTGGATCTGAGCCTCGAGCTCGTCCCAGGTCAGCTCGAGGGCCTTCCCGTTGAGTGTCGTGATGTGAACCAGCCGGTCGTGGGAGGCCTTGTTCAGGATTCGGATAGTGCCCGCTGTCAGCGTCTCCTCGGTGTCTGCGACCTCCTCGGGGCTGAGTTGGTTCTCCATCTGGCCGTCGTCCCATGGAAACGGGTCCTCGAGAGGGATCCGGTCTTCCTTGAGGGGGTACCACTGGTCCCACCTGCTTAGCAGGCTGTTCAGCAGGTGGCTCGAGCACAGACCCTTCTGGGCTTGACTGATCCAGAACCTTCTGATGTCTGTTGGTTCGTTCAGAGGGCTCGACGTGAATTCCTCTGTCATTTGACTGCTCCTGCGCTTCATATTTTGAGGCTATTTCGAAAAGATCGTCGAAGCTGAGTTGACCAGGAATCTGCCTACGACGTGGCACAGGATAATCCTCCCCATTCACGGTTGAACGGGAGCCATCCTATCTATCTTCTGGCTTCGACATGCGGTTTCTAGTGAGGGAATACCATCGGGCGGCCGGTGGGGATTACCCCGGTTGGGATCGGGACAAGTGGTTCACCGTCGTTGTACCGCCTTTCGACATCAGATGCAGCGATGTCGAGAAGCTCGCCGACCCACGCCTTGAACGATGGGTACTTTGCCGGGTTCCGGGCGCTGTCCAGCCACCAGGCCGCCCGCCACCTAGCAAGTTGCGACTCGGGCACTTCGATAGTGAACTTGCGAGTACGTTCGCCAGTGTTAGGTGTTTTACCGGCGTTTCGGTGTTTGCTGGAGTTCTGGGATGTTGCTGGTGCGGCGGGATCTGGGCCGCTGGCTTTGGGGATGGTGACTCTACGACGCTTGGGGGGATTGGGCTGCATGGTTCTTGGTTCTCCTTTCTTGTCACGCTTCGAGGATGTGGGCGGCCACTGCTTCCATGGCCGCGATGTAGGGGTAGCCGTCCTTTCTGGGGACGGGCACATGATTGGTGGCTGCTGTGGCCACGACCTCCCGCTCGGGGAGGAAGTGATCGATGACGAGGCCGCGGTAGGTGGCGCGGAGCTGGTCGCGCCAGACGACGCGGTCGAGCCTGTCGTTTCGCCACTGATTGATGAGGATGCCCGCTACAGCGAGCTTGTGGTTGTAGTAGGAACGTACCGTGTTGATGGTAGTGACGAGCTCGTCAACACCGTCGACCGAGGATGTTCTGGGTGTGCTGACGATGAGGACCTTGTCGGCTGCGGTCAGAGCCATCAGGGTCAGGGAGCCCAGGGCTGGCGGGCAGTCGATGATGACAACGTCGTAGTCGTCAAGAGCTCCGTCTGCGGCTCGACTCAGAAGGTGTTCGCGCCCAGGGCTGTTGTCGGCGTCGCGGTTGGCGAGATCACGCTCAGCCGGGACGATGTCGACTCCCTTCCAGGCTGGGCCGGCCTCAGCGATCGCGGCACTGAGTGCGCCGGTTTTGACCGTGCCAGCTGAAGTCGCGACCAGAACGTCGTTGAGAGTACGTGTCTCAGCATCAATCTCCACGTCAACGATACTGGTGGCGTTGGCTTGGGGATCCGCATCGACCACGAGGACTCGGTGACCGAATCCAGCACAGACGGCAGCAAGGTTGACTGTGGTAGACGTCTTTCCGACGCCGCCCTTCTGGTTTGCGACAGCAACAACAGTAGGCATAGAGGTGTCTCTTTCACTTGTGTTGGATAGGTTATTTATTCCAGGGTGGTGATAAGGTCTCGATTATGAGAGTTGATGTTTAGGTGACTTGCCGGAATCCCCTTGTCTGTAGCCGTCTTTGTAGCCTTGCTTGTAGGCGCGGCGCACTGATCGAGCGACACTCTGGAGAACTAATGTCCGGGCGGTCATCTCGTCTTGAAGCGCACGGTTGAGATGAGCAATTTCATGCTGGGCGGCTTCGAGCTCGGTGTCGTGGGCGGGATCGTCTCGAGTTGTATGCTCGTCCAGGTCACGAATCATCGTGATAAGGCTGTCGATCTCGCCGAGGAGCCGCTCGATGTAGGCCTCGGCTCGGTCTCCGAGGTCTTCCCGCGCGAGGTACTTTTCGTAGACGTTTCCCTGGTTGCAAGCGTCGAGGGCGGCTCGGATCGTATCGATGTCGATGACGTTGGTGACCTCCTCGGCGTGGGGCTCGGCAAGGTTGAGAGAGGTGATAACCTGGCGAGCCCTGAGATTGGCGGAACGGTGGGCTGCGAGTTCTCGCTCGTGAGCAGCTGCTGCGGCGCTCATGCTGCGTCTCCGATCTGTTGCCTGTGACTTTAGAACGGGGGCTCGTCACCGAAGGAGGTGGAGCCGCCCGTGGCCCACGGGTCGTCCGCGGCGCCGCCGGCGGGGGCGTTGTACCCGGACTGGCCCTGGCCGCCGAAGCCGCCACCGCCGTTGTAGCCGCCCTGCTGGGGGCCGCCCTGGTTGTATCCGCCCTGTCCCTGGCCGCCGAAGCCGCCGCCCTGGGGACCGGCCTGGCCGCCCCTGCGGGGCTGGCGGGTGACCTGGGCCTTGGCGTAGCGCAGGGAGGGGCCGATCTCGTCGACCTGCATCTCTACGACTGTGCGTTGCTCTCCTTCTCGGGTGGTGTAGGAGCGCTGGGTGAGGCGTCCTTGGACGATGACGCGTGTGCCCTTGGTCAGCGACTCGGCGATGTTCTCTGCGGCGTCGCGCCAGCTTGAGCAGGGCATGAATAGGGTTTCGGCGTTCTTCCACTCGCCGGTCTGGCGGTCGAAGGTGCGTGGTGTGGAGGCGACGGTGAAGGAGGTTACCGCTGCCCCGGAGGGTGTGAAGCGGAGCTCGGGGTCCGTGGTGAGGTTCCCGACGATGGTGATGATGGTGTCTCCGGCCATGATGCTGTCTCCGTTCGGTTACTGGGTGATGAGGTTGGGGTTGAGGTCTTTGAGTGTTTTGTCGGTTGGGCTTCCAAGGCCTGAGGCCCAGCCGTCGTCGTGGCCGTCGGCGACGCCGGCGGGGTCGACGGTTAGGTGTTTGGGGGCTCCGAGGTTGAGGCTGTTCATGTGGTCTTGGAGCCTTTGTTCCTTGGTGCGTAGTACGAGGGCTGTGCTGGTGTCTCCGGCGCTGGTTCGTTCCTGGACGGCTTCCTGCCTGGATGACTTGATTCGTTGTGCGACGCCTTCGGCGTAGCCGTAGACGTATCCGGCTCGGAGTTCTTTTCGCTCGACTGGGGTCATCCACTGGTAGTCGTAGCGGTGGCTGCGTCGCCAGGTGGTCCAGGCGAGGGCGGTTTGGGCGATGAGTGAGCTGGCTAGTGGGATGAGGGTGTCGAGGTCAGTGCGGAAGCCGGCGATGTGGACGGTGATGCCGGGGCCGGTGCCCGTGTTGTAGCGGCGTCGTCTGTCGTTGTAGTAGATCTGTGCTCCTGAGGCTCTGGCTACTGCGTCTATCCCGTGTACCTGGGCGAGGGAGGGTGTTGAGGGGCCTCCGGGGACGAAGATGCTGGTGGTGGTGATTTCTTCGGTGTGGGCTGTGTTGAGGTCGAGGGAGGTGATGGCGTGTCTGGCCATGAGTCTGGCGGCACGGTTGGCGGCGACCTCGCGTTCGTGCGGGGAGGCTGCGGGGTCCTCGGCGATGGCCAGCAGCTTGTGGATGGTGTCTGTGGCGCTCATGCTGCTTCTCCTGCGTGCTTGTTGGTGGTACCGACTGCGGTCGTGCGCGTCACCGGTTCGATGTGGACGGTGCCGGCGGCGATGGTGTTCTCGATGGCTTCGAGTGTTGTGAGTGTGTCTTGGAGGTAGGCCTCGCCGGCGGCGACGCGGTCACGAACCTTGCTAGTGAGTTCGTTTACGGCCTCCATGAGTAGGAGGTGCTGCTCGAAGGTCAGTCGCTGCATGGGGTTGCTCCTTCGGTGTCGAGGAAGTCGTAGATGCTTGTCTATCCAGGTAGGAGCTGCTGGTCACCAATGTTTTCAACGGGGATGTCGGTATTACTCATGATGCAATCATCACCTCTGCTACGGTTGTGATGATGTCGCGGGCGGTGGGTGGGGTGACGGCGTTGCCGGCTTGTTTGACTTTTTCTCCTCTGTTTCCTCGGATGATGTAGTTGGTGGGGAAGGCTATGGCTCTTGTGATCTCGTCGGGGTTGAGCATCCGGAAGTGGACGTCGTCGATGTTGACGGTGCCGCCGGTTAGTAGTGACTGGTGGCCGGCGGTGGTGATGGTTCTGGCCGGCTCGTTGGTGGGGGTGGTTAGGTGTGCGGATCCGTGGGAGCCGCCGTTGTTGCGCATCAGGAGGCCTTTGGGTGCGACGGCGATGCCGTGACGGTCGCGTGTGGTGACGGTCGGTAGTGGGCGCTGTGTGGGCACTGCGCCTTTCTGGGTTCCGTAGTAGGGGGTGATGAGGGCGTGGTGGTTGCCGGAGGCGGTGACGGTGGCCAGCGGGGCTGTGACGGGGCGGGCGGTGGATCCTCCGCCGCGGAGCTCGGCGATGAAGGGTGCCCGGGGTCCCATCGAACTGGTGCTGCTGGTCTTGACGTTCCAGGCCTCTGGGATCCGTGTGGTTGGTGGTTGCCAGGTGCCGGTCCAGTAGCGGTTGATGCCGATCTGGATCCGGGCGAGGGTCTTGGCGGCCAGGGGTCTGGAGCGGTCTCCGATGCGTTCGCCCAGGTCGGTCCAGTCGATGATGGACGCGGCGGGGATCGTGGGTGGTTCAACGACGTGGTTGCGGCAGGAGACCTGCGGGCACCGGTAGGTGTACTGGGAGCGGTAGCGCCCGACCTTGCGGTGGGGGTTCTTGAAGGCCTGCATGGCCTGGATCCAGCCGTGCTTGGGGCACCATGCCTGGGGGCGGATGACGTGCTCGACGTCGGGGGCTTTGTCGCCGTTGCGCCATAGGACGACGTAGAGGCGGTCCCGTGACTGCGGGGCCGGCAGGCCACTTAATGCGGCGTGCATGGAGTTCAGGGAGAGCAGCCGCATCTCGTAGCCCAGGGCTACGAGGGCGGCCCTCCAGGCGGGGAAGAGGACCCACTCGGCGGCGTCGATGACGTTCTCGACGATGATCGCCCGGTAGAGGTGGTGCTCGGCGAAGCGGACGACGTCCCACATGGTGGCCCGTGATCTCATGGCTGCGTCATCAGACAGGGGCTTGCCGGCCTCCAGCAGGCCGAGCAGGTCCCGGCGCCGGGCCTCATCCTGTCGCTGACGGCTGATGCCCTTGGCGATGCTGTGGTTGGTGCAGCTCGGGGAGGCCCACAGGATGTCGGTGGTGGGGTACCGGCGTGGGTCTACCTGGCTGATGTCGGCGCAGTCGTGCGCGGTGTTGGGGTGGTTGGCCTGGTGTGTCTCGATGGCTAGGGCCCAGTGGTTGGCGGCCATGACCACCTCGATGCCGGGCACCATCTCCGCGCCGGTGCTGGAGCCGCCAGCACCGCAGAACAGGTCAGTCAGCGTCGTCGTCATGACTCGGCCTGCCACAGGCCTCGCTCGGCGGCGACGGCCGTGCACACGGCGTCGCAGGCGAGGGCGGCGAGAGTGAGCGCCTGGCGTGTCTCGGTGGCGTCTTTGGTGCCGGCGTTGATCGTGAGTGGGGCCGGCCAGCTCTTGGCCACGCCACCGAAGTTTGTCAGGAGGGACTGCACCCGCAGGTGCGGGTCGATGCCTAGGTCTAGCGCGTTGGGCCGGCTGAAGGGCTCGTCCACTCCGGACACGATGGCGGCAAGGATGTCGCGCATCGCTACGCCCTTGGACACCTCGAGGTCGGTGATGGCCTGGAGGCAGTGAGCGGCGACGGTGAGCGCCCTTGACGTCACGGCGCTGGACAGGTCGAGCGAGGACTCGCCGGCGGCGGCCCGAGGGACGGCCGTCACCCAGTCGCGGCACAGGCCGGCCACTTCGTCAGCGAGACGAGCCAGAGACCACCTGGGAGCCTCGGGGGTTGTCTCCTGGAGTCTGCCGGTGTTGTCCATGACGCGGGCGGCACGCTTGAGCATGTCCTCGAAGTCTGCCCGCCGCTGCTGGAACGTCAGAGCAGTCATGCTGCCGCCTCCTCGACCTCGTGGGCAGCCGTCAGCATTGCCCGCACCATGTCCTGGGACTGGTGGATGACCGCCCAGTCGGCCTCCGCGATGAGAGGGAAGTGCTTGCCGTTCAGGACCTCAATCACCTGGAAGGACGACCACTCGGAGCGGTCGATCGTCGTTGTCCCATCTTCCCTGATACCTGGCCCAATCAGCTCGGTGTTGATCAGGCCGTTGCTGTCGTCGACGCTGGTGACGACGCGGGTAGCCCACATCCTGGTCAGGTCCCCATGCTCCTGCGGCAGGACTACTGTCTCCGGCAGGTCGAGGTCCACTCTGGCCTGTGCGGTCATGCGGCGGCCCTCCTAGTCTCGGTGAGGGGAGTCGTCTCCTCGATGTTCAGGCTGACGGTGCTGGCCAGGAGTCTTAAGAGTCTCTGCTCCTCGTGGTAGTAGGGGTCATCGCGTGACAGAAGGCTCAGATGATGCTCAATGCCGAGCACCAAAAGAGACTGCTGCACCAGCGAAAGCGGAACTATCGACGAGCGAACTTTCATCGGTCTTCCTTTCGTGGACGGGCCTGGCTGGCGAACCGGGCCAGGCATTCTTCCCAGGCCTCGAAGGCTTTGGGTGAGGGGCCGTTTTCTACCGGCCCTGAGTACTGGATCGGGACGATGACGGTGAAGAGACCGTCATCACCGGATGAGATGGTGAGACCGCCACCCACGCAGCGCTGAACCGTCAGACCTCCCTCGAGGGGCGCGGTGGCTGTCTTGAGGAGGTCAGCGCCGATTAAGCAGGTGCCCCGATCCTGATGACGCATCTCCTTCACCATCGCGCTAGCAATGCTCTGCGCCACGCTCTCGTGGCTGGAGGTCGTCAGCGTCGAACTCCGACGATCATCAGAGTGGACGTGGATGGTAACGGTGTCTCCGATCGCAGCCAGAGACACCATCACCTCGCCGGTGTCACCATGGTCGGCGACGTAGTCGACCAGCGTCAGCGTCATGCGCGCAGCTTCAGCATCGATGCTGAAGCTGCCGTCGACGTCTGATTCCACGCTGTCGGCAGTGCGCGCGACAGTAGCGACGATCCCGTCGGTCGCCGCCATCCACACCTCCGAAGCGATGGTGCGGAAGCTGATTCGCTCGAGCTCCGGTGAGCCGGAGCCCGGCTGCGCGGTGCTCGCAAGTAGAGCCTTGATGTGCGTCATCCATCGGGTACCGCTCATGGTGATGACTGTCAGGTTCACTTCTTCCCTCCTTCGTGAGTGACTGGTGATCGGCCCTAACGCATGAGTTGACTCAAAACGCCAGTGTTTATGTGATGTATGGTGTTGATATGAAACGCTGGTTATAGAAGCGTCTGAGGGTTGTGTACTCGAGCGCAACGATCGCGCCGTGGGCAAGCCAGCGCGTCCACGATGCGAGACCGTGGACCTGCAACCCGGAGGTCGCAGGTTCGAATCCTGTCCCCGCTACCACTCCAGAGGTGCCCGGTCCTTCCAAGGACCGGGCACCTCTGCATCTGTCTGTACGGAGGATTGTCCAGGTGCCTGCGCGCCTGGATGAGATCTGTGAGAAACTCAAGTATGGCGAAGAAGCACCCCACCATGGACCGTTCCCTGTACGAGGCCGAGCTGTTGAGGCTGCAGGCGGAGTTGGTCGAGATGCAGGAGTGGGTCAGGGCCACCGGCGCCCGCGTCGTCGTCATCTTCGAGGGCCGTGACGCGGCCGGCAAGGGTGGGGCGATCAAAC
>ERZ772977.579-NODE-579-length-23596-cov-27.677541_pt1 | contig 23596 bp, 26 predicted proteins | sample MGYA00511131_ERZ772977 | MGnify/ENA primary metagenome ERZ772977 (study PRJEB29015, sample SAMEA2737935) | human oral metagenome | biome: human oral; feature: human-associated habitat; material: dental | place: China | collected 2151 ...
CGGTCAACAAGTCGCTGGCCGAGTTCGTCTCCCGCGGCTGGATCCGCCTGGAGGGACGGGCCGTCACGCTGCTCGACGTCGACCGACTGCGCCGTCGCGCCCGCTGAGGGCCCGTCTCGGGTCGCGAGCCCTCCGCGCAGCGCACCGAGCACTCCGGGCCGGGCACCGGTCGGGTGCCGATCGGGTGACAATGCGCCCCGCACGCTGCTGACGACAGCACAGACGACGCCGCGTCCGCGCTCCGCCACCTGCGGACCGCGGACGCGGCGTGATGTTGGTACCAGTACTCGCCCGCGTCAGCGACGAGCGCCTCTCAGGGCCGAGGACGCTTGAGGTAGGCGACGAGGTTCTCGGTACCGGACGGGCCGGGCACGACCTGGACGAGCTCCCAGCCGTCAGCGCCCCACTGATCGAGAATCTGCTTGGTGGCGTGAGTGATGAGGGGAACGGTGGCGTACTCCCAGGCGGTCGGGGCCCCGGATACGTGCTCAGAAGATGCAGTCATGAGGCTCAGCCTAGAGCTCGGCGCAAGGCGTCGGAAGTCCGGCCGCGGGAGACCTCACGAGGCGCAGCGTACCCGGGCCAGGATGCGGGGGGCACGACGGGCATGGATCTCGGCGACGAGCTCGTCGTCCTCGCGCTGAAGCCACAGCCCCCAGTCATCGACCTCGGGGAAGCGCCGCAGCAGCGCCCGCCTCTCCCGCTCAGTCAGGCCGCCCCAGACCCCGAAGCTGGACTCGGAGTTGAGCGCCTCGGCCAGACAGTCCATACGAACCGGACACGCGAAGCACAGTGATCTGGCGTCGCGCTGCTCAGCCCCTTTACCGAAGAGCTGGTCGGGCTCGACGGTCGCGCAGGCCGCTCTGGCCGCCCAGGTCTGGTCGTCTTGAGTCATACTCACTCCCGATTCAATCAACGGCCAACGCCGTTGTCGGCCACGTCACAGCCGTTACCGTATGGCAACCGAGCACCGCACGCCAAATCCCATTTCTGTGGTCCAAGCGGTTTGACCCCCACTCACCTCCCCCAGACCGCCAAACACCAGCACGATCAAGAGGAGTTCTCTGATAGCGAGCCAAATACTGGACGCCGAGCCCATCGGGGACTCATCTTTCACAAGGTTGAAGAATCCGGTTCTCACGGCCGGAGGAGCACCTCCAAGCACCGAAGGGTGCCAGCGAACCGTGACCCGCTCGCAACCCAGACCTGGATATTTCCTATGAATTAACTGGACGTTGAGCGCCGTCTCACCATGTGGCCGGACCACCCCGCTTCCGCACGCGCCGCCGACGACATCACACCGGCTCACACTCCCTCGCCTGCGGCGCCACCGAGCCCCTCTCCTAGGGTCTTCTCAGGCCGAGGGGGGTCTATGCCACTGCATCCTCCAAGAGATTCCACGTAGGCTGGCGCCATGGCGAACTCCTCTGCGCGCGGACGCTCTCTGACTCCACCCCAGGTCGTCTCGATGCTCGTGGTCTTTCTGGTGCTCTCGAGCGTCGGCGGCATCCTGTCCGCAGGCTTCGCCGCTCCGTTCGTGGGCGTCACGGCAGCACTGACCCGGGCCTCCGCCGAGCTCTTCGAGGAGCTTCCCAGCGACTTCAACGTCCAGCAGCCCAGCCAGATCTCGACCCTCCTAGCCGCCGACGGAACCGAGATCACCAAGTTCTACGCGGAGAACCGCATCGTCGTGCCCCTGAGCTCGATCTCCGTCAACATGCAGAACGCGATCGTCGCCGTGGAGGACCAGCGCTTCTACCAGCACCAGGGGGTCGACCCCACCGGTATGGTTCGAGCCATGGTCTCCAACAACGCCGGTGGATCGCGTCAGGGCGCCTCGACACTCACACAGCAGTACGTGCGCAACACGCTCATCGAGACCGGCCTGAAGAACGATGACCACAAGATCATCAAGGACGCCACCGAGAGCACCGTGGCCCGCAAGCTGCGGGAGATGAAGTTCGCCCTCAGCCTGGAGCAGAAGTACTCCAAGCAGCAGATCCTCGAGGGCTACCTCAACATCGCCGCCTTCAGCCCCTCCACCTATGGAGTGGAGGCCTCCGCCCGGCACTACTTCAGTAAGTCGGCCAAGGATCTGACGGTGGCCGAGGCCGCCCTCATGGCCGGCACCACCAACGCCCCCAGCGCCTACGACCCCGTCACCCAGCCCGAGCTGGCCAAGAACCGCATGGACTGGGTGCTGACCAAGATGCTGGAGGAGAAGTTCATTACCAAGGCGCAGTACGACCAGGCCGTGGCCACCCCGATCGCGAGCATGCTCCACGTCTCGGAGTCCCCGGCCGGCTGCGGTGCTGCAGGATCCGCCGCCTACTTCTGCTCCTACGTGGTCAATGAGGTCCTCAGTTCGGAGAACTTCGGGCCCGACGTCGCCTCCCGCCGCCAGCTCCTGACGCGCGGCGGTCTGAAGATCACCACCACCTTGAACCTTCAGCGGCAGAGCGCCGCTGACAACGTCATTCAGTCCAATGTCCCCACCGGCGACGCATCGGGCACCGACACGACCATCGCCTCCATCGAGCCGGGTACGGGCCGGATCCAGGCATTGGCTCAGAACAGCAACTACGGTGACGGAGGCCCCGACAGCAGCGACACCCAGCTCGTCTACGCCGCGGATGCCAAGCACGGCGGTATCGAGCTCAGTGACGGTACCGTCGGCTTCCAGCCGGGCTCGACCTTCAAGGCCCTCATCCTGGCCGAGTGGTTCAAGGAAGGTAACCCCGCCGGCGCCGGGCTCAGCGCCGTCCCCCGAACCTTCCAGTGGAACATTCCCTGTGCCCCGGAGAACAACGACCCGACCTGGGCACCGAAGAACGTCGACCCGTCCCTCAACCGCTCCACCAACGTCACTGAGGCCACGAAGATGTCCATCAACGTCGCCTACGCAGAGATGCTCAGCCGGATGGACGTCTGCGCCGTCACGAACTTCGCCGCCTCCATCGGAGTGACGAAGGCCGACGGAACCCCACTGGACGCGCGCCCCTCTATCGTGCTGGGTTCTCAGAACGTTCCGCCCCTGAGCATGGCCAACGCCTACGCGACCTTCGCCTCCGGCGGCAAGTACTGCAAGCCCATCGCCATCGACCGGATCCTGGACGCCAGCGGTACCTCCATGGCCGTTCCCAGCGCCGACTGCACCCAGGCGATGGATCAGGGCGCCGCCGATCTGACGGCGTCCACCTTGACGGCCACGTCACAGAGGGGTGGAACGGCCCAGCAAGCCGTCTTCGGCCGACCAATCGGGGGCAAGACCGGAACCACGGATGACAACAATGACGCCTGGTTCGTCGGCTTCACCCCGCAGCTGGCCACCGCGGTCTGGATCGGTCACGCCGGCAGCCCCAGGACCCTCAACTACCAGCAGATCGGCCCGCACTACGTCGACGTCATGTACGGAAACACGATCGCCGTGCCGATGTGGCGCGACTACATGTCCCAGGCCGTGGCGAATGACCCGGTCCTGCCCATTCCCTCCCACGGGTGAGCGACGGGCTCCCCACGAACCACAACTGCACAGAAGAGGACCCGACTCCCCATGACGCCCTGCCCTGCTGGCCGCGCCGCTCTGTCCGTCATCGGCGCCACTGCCGCCCTGGGGGCGGCCACGTTGGCCTACAGCCTCGTTGAGGCCAGGTGCCCCGTTCTACGGCGTATCGACGTGCCGGTGCTCGCCGCCGACGAGGAGCCCCTCACGGTGCTCCACCTGTCCGATCTGCACCTGACGGACCGCACCGAGGCGCGGGTCGCCTGGGTGCGCCATCTGGCAACGCTGCGTCCCGACGTCGTCATCAACACCGGTGACAACCTGTCCCTGGCCTCCGGACTGGAGCCGCTGCGACGGGCGCTCGATCCGCTGACCGGCCTGCCCGGCGCCTTCGTCATGGGCGACCACGACTACCGCACAACCGTCTTCCGCCTGCCCACGCGCTACCTGCACCGCGACCCGCGCAAGGCCTCCAGCCGTGTGCGCGACGAGGACATCGAGGCCCTGCCCTGGGAGGAGATCCGCGACCTGCAGACCGCCGGAGGCTGGTTGGATCTGACCAACCGGCGCGGCTCGCTGACCGTGCGCGGGCGACGCATCGAGCTGGTCGGCGTTGACGACCCGCACGTCAACCGCGACGTCTTCTCCGTCCCCGGGGCGGGCGGCGATAGGGCATCATCCGGGTCGGCTTCGGCCCTCTCCCTGCCCGCGATCCGTGGCCGCGAGGGCCGGGTCCTGCGACTGGGACTCACGCACGCCCCCTACCGGCGGGTCCTGGAGGCGATGTCGGCAGACGACGTCGACCTGACCCTGGCCGGGCACACCCATGGCGGGCAACTGTGTGTGCCCGGGGTGGGGGCGCTGGTCACCAACTGCGACCTGGACCGGGGCCGGGCCTCGGGGCTGTCGCAGTGGCCAGGGCGGCTCGGGGACCCGCGCACGACAGACCACATGTACCTGCATGTCTCGGCCGGGCTCGGAACGAGTCCCTTCACGCCCGTGCGCCTGGCCTGTCGGCCCGAGGCCACGCTGCTGCGGCTGCTGCCGGCCTGAGGGACGGCGCGCGCCACCAACTTCGACCAAAACTTCATAGATGACACGGCTCCGTGTCATCTATGAAGTTTTGGTCGATTTTTGGGTCCCGGCACACCGTCAGTGGCGCCAGCGGGCGAAGCCTCCCTCAGAGCTGATGACCTGCCCGGTGATCCAGCGGGCCTCATCGGTGAGCAACCAGGTGATGAGGCGGGCGGCATCGTCTGGCTCGCCCCAGCGCCCCTGGGGGAACATGGCCGCTGTTGCCTGGCGTATCTCCTCGGTGAGGTAGCCGGTGTCGACGGGGCCGGGGTTGACCGTGTTGACGGTGATACCGGCGTCGATGAGCTCCTCGGAGATGGTCAGGGTGACGCCGGCGATGGCGGCCTTGGCGGCGGCGTAGGCGATCTCCCCGGGCAGGGGCCCCAGACCCTGACCGGAGGTGAGGAAGACGATGGCGCCGCGGCGGCGCCCAGGGCCGGGTGGGGCGGGCGCGGCGAAGACCTCCTGGGCGGCGAAGGCCTGTGCCAGGAGGATGGAGGCGCGGGCGTCAACGGCCCAGTGGGCGTCCAGGACGGCCTCGGTCATCTCGCTGAGCGGCCCATCGGGGCTGCTCATGGCCTGGTTGCACACGAGGGCGTCGAGGTGTCCGGCGGTGGCCGCGGCCTGCTCGACGACGCGGGCGGGCTCCCCGGGGGCGGCCAGGTCAGCAGGGACGTCGATGAGCTGGGCCGGACCGATCAGGTGGGAGCGGATGGAGGCCATGACGGCCTCGACGTCGTCGGCTCCCCACGGCTGGGAGACGTCATGCGGGCGATAGTGGTGGGCGACGATGCTCGCCCCGTAGTCGGCGGCGCGGCAGGCGATGGCGTGGCCGATGCCGATGCGACGGCTGACACCGGTGACGAGCACCGTCCGGCCCGCCAGGGGCAGACGGTCGCGGCCTCCGGGGCCGACCTGGACGCCGGAGTGGTTCCCATGGTGAGCCTCGGTGGTCATGGCAGCGAGTGTAGAAGGGGAGGCGCCAGCGGACCGACCGTGTCAGTCCTCGACGCTCGCGAGCCGGCGGACGAAGGCCTCGTGGTTGGCCTGCGAGGACAGGACGAAGCGGATGAGCCCCAGGCGGCCGACGGCGTCGGGATCGGTGTGGGAGCGCTGCTCGACGGCGCGGGCCCCGGCGACGGCGATCTCGGCGACCTGGGCGATGGGCCAGCCGTAGACGCCGGCGGAGACGGCCGGCAGGGCGATGGAGGAGCACCCGAGCTGGATGGCGAGCTCCAGGGAGCTATCGAAGCAGGCACGCAACAGGACAGGGTCATCCTCACCTGCGTGACGGTTGGGACCCACGGTGTGGATGACCCAGGTGGCGGGCAGGTCGAATCCGGGCGTGGCCACCGCGCGGCCGACCGGGAGGCCGTCGGGCAGCTCTGTGGCACGTACCTTCTGGCAGGCCTCGAGCAGGCGAGGGCCTGCGGCGCGGTGGATGGCGCCGTCGACTCCCCCACCGCCCAGGAGCGTGCTGTTGGCGGCGTTGACGATGGCGTCGACATTCTCGGTGGTGATGTCGCCGACGACGGCCTCGATGCGCATGATGCTCCTCTGTTCCGCGGTGAGTACTCGAGCCGGTCGCTGTGGGCTCTGGGGGCTCTCGAACCGGTCATGGGCAGCCTGACACGGGCGCCGCCGGAGGCCAACCGGGTTCAGGAGGGAGCGAACACCGACGTGACGGACGACTCAGCGGATCCGATTTCCTCCCTGTGGTGGGTGGAGGCTATGCTGTCGCCTGCTGCACGCGGGGTGTGGCGCAGTTTGGTAGCGCGCTTCGTTCGGGACGAAGAGGTCGTGGGTTCAAATCCCGCCACCCCGACCATTGAGTCAACACTCAAACCCACGTCATGGAAGCCCCATGACGTGGGTTTTTGCTTGTTTTTGCTGGGTTTTGGGGCAGGAAGGCCATCATCTGGCAGACCGTGCAAGCCTGGCCCTTCTGATGCCGAGACGACGATGTCACTTGGCTGGCTCGATGTGACTTCGTCGTCTCGAGGAGATGCAGGAGTGTCGCTGGCCATAGTCTTCGATTCGCCTGTCCCACTATCCATCGCATCAAGGTCATCATCCATCTCCTCCACCGCACCCCTTGCCTTGCCATCCACCCGCTGTAGTCCGTCGCCTGCCGTCCTCACGTCTCTCACCCCCAGCACCCCATCAAACGGTGGCTGGTAGCGCACTATCGCAGTGAGCAGCCCGGTCTCGTCGTCTGGTGTGATGTACACCTTGTCGAAGAGCACGTGGTTGAGCATGCGCCGGATGTGCTCAGGAGCCTGCCGGTAGGCGGTGGCCATATGCTGGGCAATATCTAACGCTTGCCCGACCAAGGCCTGCCGCTCTGTCATCTCACCCTCCAGCCCCATCATCTGCCGCTCCACACCGCGCAGCTCACGGCTTATCCGGCCTTGCTCACTCCTAAGGACGTCAAGCGGAATAGCGTCGGCGTAGTGAGCTTGGAGGAGCTTGTCTCGCTCCCGTTCGAGCCGTCGCCGCACGGTCTTCGCTTCCGTCAGCCGCTGAGTCGATTCCGCTACCAGCATGGCCAGCTGCCGCTGCAGGGCAGTTTCGAGGACAGCTCGCTGCCCAGGCCGCAACGCCACTCGGTCATAGAGCCGGACGATCTCATCCTCAATCTGCTCCGCCAGCGTTGCCCGAAACGAGCACTGCGGCTGCTTCTTGGAGTGCCTCCCCAAGCAGACGAAGTACTCATACACCACACCGCGGGGCTTCACATTCGTCACGATGAGACGGGAACCACAGATCCCGCAGTAGATCGTCGACTTCAGGTAGTGGGCATGCTTAACCGTCCGCTCACCGTTGACGCGAGTGGCTAGCAGCGTCTGCACCGTCTCGTACGTCGCTCGATCCACCAAGGGCTCGTGGCTCCCGGCATAGTGCACCCCTTGGTAGACCACCTCACCGACGTAGAAGGGATTGTGTAGCACCTTACTGAGTAGCTGCACCGTCACCGGCTTCTCCGGCAGTGAGGCGGTCGGCACAGTGGTCAGGCCGCGCAGTGTCAGCTCTTCGGCCAAGCGCCTGAGTGTCCACTCCCCACTGGCATAGGCCGCAAAGGCCCAGGCCACCAGCGGCCCACGCACCTCATCCACCACCACAATGCGCGCCTCCTGGCCATTCTTCGTCGTAATGACATTGCGGTAACCCAGCGGTGCCCGGCCGATGCAGCCACCACCCCGCACTTTCTCGGCCATGCCTTTCTTCACCTCATTGGAGAGGTTCTTGGAGTAGAACTCGGCAATACTGGCCATAATGCCGTGTACCAGCAGCCCACCGGGCGTCTGATCGATATTCTCGCTGGTCGACACCAGCCGAACGCCGAGCTCATCGAAGCGTTTACCCAAGGTGGTGTCGTCGTAGCGGTTGCGCACCAGACGGTCGAGCTTGTGGACGATGACGTAGTCGACCGGCCGCCCCGCCCGGGTTTCCTCCTCCAGGTAGGTCAGCATCGCCTGGAGAGCCGGGCGCCGCGTGGTAGTGGCGCTGACCCCGCCCTCGGTGAACTCCTTGCCGATGATGGCGCCGATGCTCATCGCCTTGCGCTTGTTGGCCGCCCGCTGGGCCGGGATGGAGAAGCCCTCCTCACGGCCGCCCCGCCGGGCCTGCTCGCGGGTAGAGACACGCAGGTAGGACACGGCGCGCCGGGGAGTCAGCTCCTGGGCCAGCTGTTCGGCCGAGTTTTGGATGGTGGGAGAGGGGGCGGTAGCGCGCCCTGTTGCTCCATGATTAGTTGGCAGTGTATTACTCATTGTTTACTCCTTTCATAGTAGGTAATGTTGATTCACGCCACTATTTCTAGTAACGCTCCACATCGAAAAAATGTCCAGTCGTCACACCGACATCACCACACATTCACACGAGACACCGAGAGGGAGGCACTATAGGTAATTGACAGCCATCAACTCAAAAGATACACTTATAGTATGCGTGAATCTCATAGGTCACCCCAAGATGCTCGGCCATCATGTTCCTCTCGCCACGGTGAGTGCTATACCGAACAGCCGGAGGTTGGTGCTACGATCGGGCGCCATGCCGTAGATCTCGCATCTCCGGACAGCACAGGAGCGACAAGCACAGCCACAGAAGCAACCAAGGACGCTGTCATCACGATGGACGCTGAAGCAACACCTTCCGCCACCCCTGAGGAGTGGGGTAAACTAACCGAGGAATTCACGGTAACCCTGCATGGCAAGGTTATCCACGCTTTAGTGTACTCGCGACCCTATGACGACAGATGGACTTTGTTCACAACCGTTGATGCAGCAACCAATCAGGTCATCAACGCCGAAGTCTCTCTAACGTAGCCATCCCATCTTTTCTGGTGAGGCCTATGACGTCTCAAGATGATGCAATCGATACCGACCGCCCACCACCCCCTCCTCCTTATCGAATCCCTGCCGCCATTCTCGAATTCATCGGATATTCATCTGCGTTCGTAACGATTCTCGGCTATTTTATTGGCCCATTTCCCGAGATTATCCCTCCTCCATGGCGAATCCCCTTAGTGATTGTCGGGTTCTTGGCTGTCTTGGTCGCCGCATCGATCACTTCCGCACGAGCCACAACTCGCTACCTATCGCATTTCGACGTTTCTCTCACCAAGCATCTCGATGATTTCAAAAGCGATGTTGGCAACGCGCTTGAAGAAGCGACATTCGTGCAAGCGAATGCCGAGGCCATGCGTGCTGCCGCCAAAGAAGTTTCCTCGCTCACACACGACCTTCAGAAGTCAGCATTCAAGATCAGCAACTCCGACAATCCTCGCGAGTACGCTCGCAATCAGATCCACCAAGCACTCACTCGGTTCGCCCGCACCTATAGCCGGTTGAGCGGGCACGAGATGAGAGCTTGTATCAAGATCATCAAGACCGACGACAAAGGCAAACGCGTCGCCGTCACGCTTGCGCGAAGTAACACCACCTTGCTGGACGATGACGAGTACAACCTCATCACGCACAACACCGACTTTAAAGCGATCAGTGCTGGTCAGCTGACGTGGCACTCCTCCTCGGTCTCCACCGAGAACGACTACCAAAACTCCAGCCCGAACCGGCAGTACGAATCTGTTCTCGTCTGGGGGATACGCGATATCGGCAGGCCACCGCCTACAGATTCCCTTGTCGGCTTCCTCTGTCTCGACTCAGTCGACGCCGGCGCGATAGACCCAGACAGAGATGCACCTTTCGGCTGGTGGTTCATTGATGCCTTCCGGGCGTTGTGCACGAATGCTCCCGACTCTGTTTTGGACATCACGTTGTCAAAGAACGATTAACGGTACTTCATGTACTCACCGCCCCATTCCGTATCGTCTCCCCGATCTGTTGGTTAGTGATGACGGCGAAAAGCGCTGCGGGTATGCGTTGGTCGCTGGCGATGACGCGGCGCAGCTGCTGGCAGCGCGTGGCGCTCGGCACCACCCACAGCACGAGTGGGAAGACGCCGCAGGCTCGCTGCTCGGCCCCACTGGCGTAGTAGGCGGCGTAGCGCTGGCAAGCGGCCAGGACACGGGCGGGGTTCTCGGTGTCGCGGTCGACCTCGATGAAGTAATGGTCGTCGTAGTGCGGGCTGGTGACGACGGCGTGCAGGTCGGGCCGCAGGGTGAGCTGCTGCCCAGCCGGCCCCAGGTAGGAGCGCCAGCAGCCTGGCTCGGTGGTGATGGTAGCGCTGGCGTCCGTCATGGAGCGAGCGGTCTCGGTAATCTGCACACTGGTCTCGGTGATCGCCAGCAAATGAGCCAAGAAGCTGGTGGACAGGCTGCGCGGGCGCTGCCGGCTACGGCTGCCGGTTTGCACGCAGCGCCCACGAGTCGTGAGCGTCCAGACGGAGACAGTGGAGCCGCCCTGCCAGCCGCCAACCCGTCGCTCCAGACGGGTGACCAGGTCGTACTCCTGTAACCGTGCCAGGTGGCGCAGCGTCTGGCGGATAGCGGAGGACAGTGAGCCATAAGCTTCAGCCGTCAGGCGGGCCAGTTGTGTCGTCGTCGCGAAGCGGTAGGTGGCCAGCAGCGCCAGGAGCCGATGCGCTGCGGGGTGATCGCAGGCATGGGGAAGATGCTGTCTCATGGTGTTCTCCTCCATGGTTCGTCCCTCTCCCCCACGGGCCAGTGGTGACGCCAGAACATGGGGTCAGTCACCGCCACTGCTTGGCCGTATTGCGCACTATGGCGGGCATTGGCGGCTTGGCTCAGGCCAGCGATCCGTCTGCCGAACCGTCGTGCCAGGCGTCCTGCGAAGGCGGTGCGAAGCAGCGGCATCATCGCTGCCTCCGGCCGATTGGGCTGTCGTTATCCGTCGCTGATGTAGGTGCGCTGGTAGACGTCGATGAGGTGAGGGCGAGCAGCGCCTGCTCGGTCTGCTCTGCCAGTACGCCGTAGCGCGCGTTGCTGGCGGCATAGAGGGTGGCTGGGTCACGGCGCCGTGCGGCCGCCGGCTGGGTGGTGAGCGAGAACCAGCCGCTGCGCTGGCCATGCTGCATCAGCTGGGCGTAGGCGTGGAAGGCGGGCAGCAGCTGGAAGTCGACCGCGTCCAGCTCCGGTGCCAGGCGGGCGGCCGCCGCGGCGTCGGTGCCTGAGAGGCCGAAGTACAGCTTGTTGCGCGCATTGCTCTCGATCGCCTGCATCATTGCGGGCGACAGCTGCGCGCGGTACTGATGCGCCAGGTGGAAGGCTCCGCCCAGCGAGCGGGCCTGGGCCAGTGCGTCAGACAGGTCATGCGGCAGGCCGCCGATGAACTCATGCGCCTCGTCGATGAAGATGCTGACGATGTGGCGCTGTTCTGGCGGCAGAGCTTGGCGGGCCAGGAGGAGCGTCCACAGCCGCGACACCAGCAAGGTGCCCAGCAGCCGGGCCGCACCCGCTCCGAGCAGGCCACGGTTGAGGTTGACGACGACGATGCGCCGCCGGGTAAAGAGCTCTGCCAGGTCAAAGCGCGGCTGCGCTTGCCCCAGCACGGCGCGCAGATAGGGACGCAGGATGAGCTGGCGCAGCTTGTTGAGCACTGGCGCGATCTCCGTCGCTTGCGCCTCCGGTTTCTTGGCGTTGTAGGCCGCCCAGAAGGCGCCGGTACCCAGTGGATCGTCCGGCACCTGAGCCAGCACCCACTGGCGAAAAGCCGGATCCGTCAGCAAGGGCGGCAGCCACAGCAGCGTCGCCTGCGGTAGGCGGGCCAAGGTCAGCAGCGCGGCAGATAGGACATCAGCGGTGCGAATGCCCCAGTGCTCGCGAAACAGCGCCTCAAAGGTGCTCAGCATCGCCTCCGCCGTGACGGGTGCCAACTGAGGCGGCCCGGCCAGCGGATTGAGGCCAACCGGTGCTGGGTTGCTTGGGTCGATCACCACCACGTCGCGCTGGCGTTGCTCGGGCAGGCGGGCGAGAAAGTCCGTCGCCAGGTCACCCTTAGGGTCGATCAGGAGCAAACCCCGACCCTGCGCGGCGTCGGCCAGAGCCAAGGCCAGCATGACGGTGGACTTACCAGCTCCAGTCGGCCCCAGCAGGTGCGTGTGGTAGGCGGCATCGACGATGGCGATCCCCACTGGCTGCGCCTGGCCAGGCGCGCTGGTCATACCCACCACGCGACGCCGCTCCAGCAGTGGTGTCGACGGCGGCAAACGGCGCGGATGCAGGCTGCCCAGCAGCGGCAGTGGCGCCTCACCAATCGGCCAACCAGTCAGTGCGGCCAGTCGGCCAGAGCGCAGGCGCAGGGGCCAGCACCAGGGGCGACGGGCCTCATCGATCTTGTCTGTCGCCTCAGCCACCAGCCGGACGGACGACTGCGCGGTCTCCACCAGGCGCAGCGCCCCAAGCAGCTGAGCAAAGCGCTGGTGTGCCTCAGCACTCGGCCCGCGATAGCCAAGCCGGAGGCAGACGGCGGCGCCATGCTGTTCATCGGCTGGTTTGCTGGCGCGGGCGGACGACTGTGCCGCGTCGTAGCCGACCAGCAACTGCCGCCAGAGCGAGGGTGGCGGCGTCTCCGCCAAAGAGGCTGGACTGAGTCGGCGCCCCACCAGCAGTTGCAGCACTACCTGCTGCGAACCCGTCAGGCTAGAAAGGACAGCATAGAGGGCGCGCACTGCCGCAGTAACGCGCTCGGGCAGGTGACTGACCTGCTGCCCCCGTACCATCACGCGCACCGCCCGCGTCATGGGCAGGCGCGGCTGCTCGGGTCGGTGCAAACGAACCGGCAGGTGATTGCTCAGCAGCGCCGCCAGGCCGGGCCGGCCGGTTTGCGTGCCCACCACCCAGTGCGCACCACTGGCGTCGGCGCGCAGCTCCAGTACCAGTGGCCCCAACTCCGTCGCCGTCGTCAGGCGTTCCAATGCCGTAGTGGCCAGTGCTGGGCTGATTGGGCTGTCCCAGGCCAGCTCCTGCCACTGCCACTGCCGGTGCCCGGTCATGACGCCCCTCCATCTGCCCTGTTAGCTGCGGAGTCATTAGCCGCGTCATCAACCTCATCGTCATCCGGTAGCGTGGTTTTCTCATCCCGCTGTTGCTCCAGCCGTTGCAACATGAGCAGCAGCAAGACCCGCGCCAATGCATCGGCGTCCAGCTCGCTGCGCCAGGACGGCACCGCGCGGTAGTGCGGCCGCCCCTGGTCTCGTCGCTTGCGGCAGGTCATAGCCGCCTCCGATCCATCACCAGCGCTGGCGATACCAACGCCCCACGGCGACCAGCAGCGCCACCACACTGGCCAGCGCCAGCACCCACCAGTAGCGGCAGAGCAGCTCGACCGCCCAGATCAGCAACACCACGCCGCCAAAGACGTACACGCAGCTGCGGAAGAAGCGCACCGCCAGCGACCCCGTGCCGATTCCATCTCGCATCAGTCAGTCCTCTCATCGCTCTCATGACGTGCCCTCCTCGCCAGCGGCATCCATAGCGTCTGTTGCTGCTTCATCGTCAGCCGGAGCCAGCGCCGCCTGCGGCCACTGCCGATCGCTCGGCACGCGGTAGCCCCAGCGGGCCAGCGAGATGGTCGAGGCGCACTCGTCGCCCCAGATGTCCCAGTGCTGGCGCGATGGCGCCGCCCGGCGGGCGAACAGCTCCACAAAGGGCCCGTTGCCCACCAGTAGCTCGACGATCTGGTGGATCTCCTCCGGCTTGTGCGAGTGCTCCTGCAACGGGTGGAAGCCCCAGTTGGGCTGGGCCCGAAAGGCCACCCGGGTACCCTGTCCCCGTACGCCCAGCAACAACAGCTCGCCGGCGTTACGGAAGGTGTGCCCCATGGAGAAGCGCGGCTTGGCCCAGAAGTAGAAGCTGGTGTAGCGGAATCCCCAGGCCTCCAGCAGCTCGATCCCCTGCGGCACCGTCGCCGTGGTCACCCAGACGAAGCAGAACGAGCGCGGCGCCGTTATCTCCCGCACTGCCTCACCCATGGCACGCAGCCGCGGCAGCGGCATCAGGCGGTAGTGCTGCGCCGCCCCGTGACGCCCCGTCTGCTGGCTGCACCATGGCGGATCGGCCAGCACCGCTCGGAACGTCCCGCGCTGCGGCGCCCCGTCTACCTGGTTATGCGCGGCGTGCGACTGACTCGCCAGCGCGTGATTCGTCAGATTGCTCATTACGATCCCTCCTTTGCTTGCTTATCTGCTTATTTGTGTGCGCGTACAAAACGCGCTCACACTCCCCATTACGAACTGATTTGCTCGATTTGTGAACCCCCTCACCAGCCACAACTCCCACCGACGCGACACGCCACCAGCGATGTGCCGCTCTGTGGTGGCACCACAGAGAACAAAATGGACACGAAGGCCAAATAGTGGCGGCGAAAGTACATGCTGTAGTTTTTGCAACAGGCGGCCAGATCGGCCCGCACATGGCAATGTGGAGCGCGAATCAGCTGGGCGTCTGTCAGCACCCGCTGTTCGCGCGGCCTGGCTCGTCCTTGCCGTTGGCGACCTCTTCTGGCTCCGCAGCCGCCTCCTGCGCCCGCCTCGTCATCGCCACGGCGCTGTGGAAGGCGGCGAGGTCGTGGGCCTGCTTGGTGGCGATGGCCTGCTGCCAGGCGTCGGTCTGGGCGCGGGTGGTTGTGGTGGGCGAAGTGCCGTCACGCCAGACAGCCCAGGCCAGCAGGGCGATAGCGATGAGCGTTAGGCAGCCGACGAAGGCCAGGCCGTTGATGATCCAGCTCATGAGGGGTGTCCTTTCTGGTGGTGTGTGTGGTTGCTCGGTCGTGCTGGGGCGTCTCGGTCTGGCACCACCAACTCAGAACTGCGCGATGCCCCGAGCGGCCTTGATGCCGTAGGCGCGCAGGATGGCGTGGTAGTAGGTCGCGCCGGCGGGGGCGGTCTGGTAGCAGGACTCAGCCAGAGCAGACAGCGTGGCGACGTTGCCCATGGCGCTGGCGGCCAGGAAGGCGCGGGCTTGATCGGTAGCGTGGGCCAGCTGACTGTCGGCGGCCAGCTCGTCCAGGCGACGCTGGGCGGTGCGGGCCAGGCTGCGCGACTGCGGTGCCCGTGGTGGGAGCAGATCGGCGGCGAACAGCTCGGCGATCGGCAGGATGGATGCAGCGGGCTGAGGGCCGGTGAGGTGGTCGGAGTGGTCGGTTGTGGGCATGAGGGACTCCTTTCAGCGTTCCGTCCGGCCGCCGGAGATGTCATCTGGCATGTTCCCCTGATTGTTGATAACGGCCGGTTCGGACGTAACGAACATAAATCGTTGGAATCCCGGTGAAAAGCATAAGCGTGATAACATCGAGCAGGCTGCGGGATACTCCGGATTCGGGAACCTCGGGACCCGGCGCTGCGGTGCCGCCGCCCTGGGCCCGGTGTCCTGGTCTCGCGGTGCTCGGCCTGGGGTGCGTCGTTGGGACCACTCCGAGAGAGGGGCATCTTGCAAGGGGCCGAGAGTGCAGGAGTGTCTCAGCCTCTCCCTGCTCGTTTCGTCCAGGCGATTGCTGGCGGGGCCGGTCAGGCTTACGGCCCTGGGCGGCAAGATGGACAGTCGAAGATGAGCGTGAGGAGAGCGATCGGGGATGGCTGCGGAGAAAATGACGAACGGTGATGCCGCGAACGCCTCGGCGCACGACGCGCCGGGTGCGGGACCAGCCGACGCTTGTGAGCAGCGCTATCCCGACTACCTCATGGACTTCGCTCCCGACCTATCTCCGGAGCAGGTCCAGCACTGGCGGCGGTTCTTCGACCTGCGCGAGGACATCCTGCTGGACTACGGCTACCAGACGGCCCGGGCGTACTGGACCGACCTGCAGGACATCTTCGAGTGGGCCGTCGCCCGCGACAAGGACGTCCTGACCCTCACCGATCGCGACCTGCGCCAGTACTGCGCCCTGCTGCGCAGGCGCAAGTACAGCGAAGCCACCATCCGACGCCGAATGGTGGCCTGGAGGAAAATGGAGGAGAGGACGAGGGAGGAGTGAGAGACGGAGCGATCAGCGCACTACCAGACACTGGAGTGATGACGGAACGCCAGCTCTATCCCGGGATCTGGTCTACTCGCTCGGGTGACAGGATGTTTGGATGTTGAGCATGGAGCCAGGCAGTGACGATCCCCGTCTGAGCGTGGGTCAATCAGACCGACCATCGCGGGACTACCGGTGGGTGAGGCTGTTCTGGCGGCGTCTGTCACAGGTCGTGACGTCTATGCACACCCGTCCCCTACGAGAACAAAGCGACCTCGGCCCCGCCCTGAGCACCAACACTACAACGTTGGGTAGAGCCCCACCCAGCGAGAAACTCTCTAGGTCGACTGCTATAGCACAAGAACAGCCACAACACGCCGCGGTGTCTCAGAAATGATACAAAACCCAGAAGGCCCTTGAAGTCTTCAAAAAACAAGATATACTCGCCTTCGCGAGCGTGAAGTGTGATCCTACCTCAGGAAGGCAGACCAATATTCAACTATTTTGAGATTCAAACGGAACAACACACTAAGGCTACATGACAATGAGAAAGCTTCAGTTGCCTGATCAAATTTCGATAAGTCGTGCACTGATCGCCGTAGTTTCAATGGTTGTTTTTCAAGCATCAGAAAGTTTTGATGCGAGGTATTTTGCAATCACACTTTGGACACTTTCTCTAATTGCAGATTCTCTAGATGGATATATTGCAAGGAGATTACGTATCCAGAGCGAAAATGGCGCTCGCGTAGATATTCTCTCAGATCGAATTACTGAAATCTGTGCTTGGATGACGATAATGGCTTCGCTTGACTATGTATTTCTAACTATCGCAGTATTAATTATTGCTGTTAGAAACCTACTTACAGACTATGCTAAAATTGCTATCATAGCACAAAATAGAGAATCTATCGGCGGCGTACCGGAAATGAAGAACTTTCAAGACATTATTGTTAACGACCCTCGTTCAAAAGCTAGTTACAACATACTCAAGGCTGTTGTAATAATTTCGCTATTGTTGACAACAATGATACATCTTGAACCTAATTCAGTTCAAGTAGTACTCCTAAGTCTATTGATATGCTATTCTCTGCTGAGAGCGTCTGGGTCTGTTGTCCACTGTAAGTTTCCAGTACATATAAACCGTAAACAAGTTCCTTGGTCAATCCGAAGCTTACTATGTATTGACATATTGTTTCTGATCGCTAGCGCACATTCACTATTTTAAGATTGCGACGAACATGAGTGCAACTTACGAAAGTCAATACTTAAGTAAAGTTGTGTCTATTCAGAAGCAACTTAGGGAAGCTAAAATACCTTTCGTCTTGATCGGTAGTATTTGTAGTATGATTTATTGTATCAATCGCGACTCACCATGGAGACCAGTGTTAGTTCGATCTAAGAGTCGTGTGCTACCAGAATCACTTAAGATACCAGATCTTGACGTGCTAGTCCCGCGCACGTATCTAAAATTAGCTCACAATATCCGACGACAGAATTTATATAGAGGAGAGCGAATTAATCTTGAATTACTCTCCGGAGAGTGTCACATTGATTGGCGACCTGAACTACCAGACAGTTACCTACTTCACGGCAAATTGCGCACGAAAATCAGTAGTAGTTATTTCACTCCCGATAATATCGAGATGGACAACAACACTTACACACTGATGCCTCTGAGGACACAACTTCAGTTGTATTGCACAATAGGCGGGATTCTAAGGCAGAAGGATTATATCGTCACTGCTGCCTTACGCAGCATATCGTCTCCAAAAGATTTAATTGTAATCCCAGAGATAGAAGAATTTAATAGTCGTAGAGCAATTGCTTATCCTAACTATTCACGATGGCGTAATATAGGAGAGTCTATCAGAGGATTGCTGCCTTATACTGGCGCTGCCGTGTTGACGGCAGTTGGAAAAAAATTTCAGACAGCAATGATGTACAATAAAGATTTGTAATGCTATAATCGTAGCATAGTATGAAAATCATTTCTCTCAACCTTGCATGGACGTTATTTGCAGGGATTAATGCTCGCCGAATAATTACAGCATTAAAAACAATATTAGATGCGCAAGCAGACATAGTCTTTTTACAAGAAGTTGGATCCTATCACATACTTTCAATTATAGAGAAATGTGTTACTGCGGAGTATCAAGTACTTTACAGACCTCGTCTTCTAGGCCCTGCCGGAGGTCTAGTGATTCTTACTAAAGCTACCACCTACAGTGTTTTACCGTACAACTATTTTAGCAAAACTAAATTTGGGTTACTGGGAGGTATATTTACTACACTAATTATCAACAACGTTTACGGAGAACAATTTAGTCTAACTAATGTTCATTTAACGCCAGACCATTCTGGAACTTGGAGCCGACCAAGTTATATAAACAGTAAAAAGAAAGAATTATGTAACTTGAAAAAAATGAAAAATTATTACAAGGAATGATTCATTTTATACAAGGGCTCAGACAACAATCACTACATCCAAAAATATCGTGGAATTTCGAAACTAAAAATTTGAAACCAGAAAAATTAGAAAGATTAAAAGAAAAGAAAAATATTAAAATGCGAGACTGTGTTGTTCACGAAGATAATCTTGATAAAAAAGAAAAAAGTGAAGGTGAAATAAAAAAATATTTTGAGAAAATAGAGGGAAAGTTACCAGATTATTTTATTGAAAAATATGAATCAAATAATGTGTTTAATATTTATAGAAATTTTGTAGATAAAATAATGGAAGTAGTTAAGAATTTTAATTTTAAAGAAAATAATGCTATAGACTATTTATTTCCAAAATTTCATAAAATATATAAAAAAATGTGTAAATTAGAGAATATAATGTGCAAATCAGAGAATATAGACGATAGACGAAATGGAGCAAGAAAATATTTGTTACAGACTATTTATTATTACTATTTCCAATATGAAATAGAAAATGATAAAAATACTACTCTGACTTTGTTAGATAAGTGGAATAAAGCTAATTATTTATTAAATGTGGATGATAGTCATGTTTTGTTTTTAGACGAGACCATTATAAATTGTTTTAATATTTTTGAACTTTTAGCGGATACAACTAAGAAGGAATATGAACGTTTTATAGATGAACAATCTAAAAAGTTACTTTTTGAATTTTATACAAATGTGGGGAACCTTGATAACAATAAAGTTAATGATAAGGTAAATCAAAAAAATAGATTAATAAAAGAAATTTTAGTAGGTGAATTCCTTAATTTAAGTGATAAATTCAAGTATTATCTTCAAAAATATAGGCTTCTTGATGAAAATTTATCTTATTTTGTCGATAGAATAATTAAAATAAGAAATAGTATTGCACATGGTAGAATTGTCTCAAATTTGTCTGTAATGGAATATCCTTTGACACCTTTCTATAATATAGTTAATACTGAAGCGAATTTGGTTAATCCGATTATAGTGTTAACGGGTGTACTAATTTCTAAATATATAGGCGTTGATATTTGGGAAAAAGAATGGGAAAAAATAAAAGAGATATTAGAACCTAACCCTGTTAGAGTGAAGGAAATCATAGATGGTAAACTAGCTATAGATATTAATGAGAAAAATCAGTGTAATCTAACTTGGTATTCTGTTTTCCTGTATTATTTAAGTTGTAAAGAGAAACAAAGAAAAAGTATTGAATTATGGTTTAAAGGAGAAATCAAAAAAAGAAACTTTGAAACCCTGGACTTTTATAACCTTTACGAAATTTCAGTTATATTGATTACTACTCAAGATTATGAGTTATACCAGATATTAAGTAAGATAATTTTTAAAATTATTAAGGAAGATCTATATAAATGGAGTTCTTATCGTGATATCTTTTTATATCTTGAAGTTAGAAATTTTGTAGTAGAAGAAAATAAAAAAAAGATTGCTGAAATTCTAAAAAATGACAATAAAAGATTGATTTTTTGACGATGGTTGCGATCTGGTGATTCTTCTTGACTAAGGAAGTCTCTGCGACGGCTATTTTTCTACAGTCTTTACAGCGGAAACGGCGTTTTCTCAATCGAATGAGAGTCTTGTAGCCAGCACAATCGAGGTAGGGGATTTTGGATTCTTTTTGAAAGGCATATTTAGTCATTTGTCCTTGAAGTTGTGACATTTAGAGGGAGGATAATCGAGCTTAGCAATGACTTCTTTATGCGTTCCAGCATCAAGATAAACTAAGATAATAATGTTTTTGTCATTAATTCCAAGTATGTTTGTGATAAAATTTAATTGTTCCATAAGATTTTTTCTAATGAGGGTTTGGTCACTTTTTCATTATAGGTCTTATGAGGCTTTTTTCTACAACAAAATAGACTCCATAATTCCTACAGTGGTTTTACCCACTACAGAAATTATAGAGCCTGAAACCAACGTTTCTGGGCTTTTTTCTTGCTTAAACTATTCTTCTGGCTGAATTTTGTCTGATTGAAAAAAGATTAGAAAATATCTTTTGATTTAATACTTGTATTCTCTTTTTTAATGTGATATAATTATAACGTAGAGGTGAGATATTTATAACAAATGCTACAGTCACCAATCTTTTCTTACAAGAAAATCTGCCATTAGGCACAAGCCTAAAAATTTTACTGTTCAATGTGAACTATTTCTAACAAAGGAGGAACACATCATGTTTAAATCACAAAAAATAGGGCTCATCATTTCGACACTAATGACTAATCTTTTCGTTATTAGCTACGTTTTTCTAGCTACAAACCTCAGTCTTTTGGCTAAAATATTGATTAGCCTTACACCAATTATCGGTAGTACCATTGGATTTTCTGCCTTCTACTTTAAAGACAGGAAAGAAGAATAAGATGAAACACATCAAAAAATGGTTAATTTGGACTTGGTTACCTGTTATGCTACTACTGTGGCTATTAACTCCGCCAAGTAATTCCCCCTGGGTAAAACACACTGTTTTTCTAGTCACGATTACCATGCAAGGACTTATTTTCTGGCTTGTTTACAAGGCACAATCTCAAGAAGACGAGGAAAAGTATTTTGGACTGACAGAGAAGTTGTATGGTATGACCTTATTTTCCGCTATGGCCATTTACACTAAAGGTATCTGGATAATCACACCAGCTACTAGTCCTATCTGGCTGAAACACCTTTTTCTAGGTTCTGGCTTGTTTGTCCTCATTCTTTGCTTTCTCTATTTTGCATTAAAAAAAGTTGATGAACAAGCAGACGAGCGTTTCTATATGAACTTGGCAAAGGCAGCCTGCACAACCCTGGTACTGATAGTTCTATCTCTGATAGTGTTGAGCATAGTAACATTTTTCCTTCCCTTCACCCTAAGAACAGGCATGGTTTTGATTTTTACTGCATCCATGATTGTGTTTTTTGACCTGTTTTTCCTCATATTTGAAAAGAGGGGTTAGATATGGGAAAAATTCTAACAAACTTAAAAGCCATCCGAGAAGACTCCCGCATGACCCAGCAAGAATTGGCGGATAAGATTGGTGTACGACGGGAAACTATTCTCCACTTGGAGAATAATCGATATAACCCTTCGCTTGAAATGGCGCTTAAAATCGCACGTGTCTTTGGCATGTCCGTTGAAGATATTTTCCGCTTAAATGAGGAGGTCTAGTCATGAAAAAACAAATTTGTACCCACTGCGGTGCTGACCAATTTGTCGTAAAAAAACAACTGAAAGGTTATGCAGGATTAGTCAGTGAAGAGGCTAAATTCGTTTCAGGAGGTATTGCCCTCTATCATGAAATTTGTCAAAATTGTGGTACTGTTCATAGAAGTTTTGTGAAGGATGTTGAAAAATTATAAGCGATTCTAATTGTGGTTTTAAATATGCTAAAAAGGCCTAGAAAATCGGCTCTTTGTCAACTGTAGTGGGTTGATAAAAAGTTACAACCTGGAGAGGACCAAATTGGTTCTCTCCTTTTTGATATTCAAAGCAATGAGAATTCTCGTTTTAAAATTTTCAAAGTTCCGGAAGCCAAAAGCATTTCGCTTAATGACTTTGATGAGGATATTTGTGGCCTCAAGTTTTGCGTTTGAGTAGGGAAGTACAAGTGCATTAATGATCTTATCCTGATCTCTCAAAAAGGTCCTAAAAATGGTCTGGAAGATTGGATTGACAGAAGAAATAGTTTCCTTGATTAATTCAAAGAAATAATCAGCGTGCTTCTCTTGAAAATGAAACAGTAAGAGTTGATAGAGTTCATAGTGATCTCTAAGATCTTGAGAGTAAGAGAGAAGTTTTTCGAGAATCTCTTTATTGGTTAAATGCGACTGAAATGTTGGACGATAAAATCGTTTACTGCTCAGCGTATAGTTATCCTGTTGAATGAGTTTCCAGTAACGTTTCAGTGCTTTATATTCGTGCGATCTTCTATCAAACTGATTCATAATTTGGATGCGTACGCGATTCATTGCTCGACTGAGATGCTGGATAATATGAAAGCGATCGAGAACGATTTTAGCATTTGGAAAAAATTTTCTAGCAATATCGTAGTAGGAACTAAACATGTCTATGGTAATGACTTTCACGCGACTTCTTACCTGTCTAGAATACCGAAGGAAATGATTGCGAATAGTTGCTTGAGTCCGTCCATCTAAGATAGCTAGGATCTTTCTTGTATCGTAGTCCTGTGCAATAAAGCTCATCTTTCCTTTCTTGAAGCTATATTCATCCCAACTCAAGTGTTCTGGAAGGTGAACTGCACCCCAAAAGTTAGATTTTTTGTGTCTAACTTTTGGGGTGCAGTTCAATATTTGAGATGGGGGACTAGTCTATTTTATGGTGTTGATTGGTGTCAATTTTATCCAAATTGTATGATATTTATCTTAATTAGCATTGCTAATTTGTATGATTAGTTTCTTTTTCTCGAAACTTTTAGGAAAGAGTACATGCCTGGGGTTTGATGAGTTCGGAAATTTATAAAACAACTTAAAGTGTCATCAATCATAGTGTTTTAAGTATAAAAGAGCTTATTAGAAATTGTTCTCGTAGATTCATTACAACATTTGCGTACACGATTGTAATTTATATAAAAATTGTTTTGTAGACAATTCATTTCAGTAGTACAATATTAGTAAGAAGGAGGTTGTACTATGACTGCACATGATATTTTAAACAATCCTTTCCTTAATAAGGGAACTGCCTTTACCTTAGAGGAGCGAAAGGAACTAGGCCTTATTGGTTTACTGCCAGCTTATATTCAAACGATTGAAGAACAAGCGGCGCAAACTTATGCACAAATGCAAACAAAAGCCAATGATTTGGAAAAGCGTCTTTTCCTAATGGAAATTTTTAATACCAACCGGACTCTTTTCTATTACCTCTTTTCTCAACATTTGGAGGAATTCAATCCAATTGTATACGATCCAACCATTGCAGATACCATTGAAGGCTATAGTGACCTCTTTGTAGATCCACAATATGCGGGATATCTTGATATTAATCATCCTGAAAATATTGAAGCCACTTTGAAAAATGCTGCCGGGAGTCGCGAGATTCGACTCATTGTTGTAACAGATGCAGAAGGAATCCTTGGAATTGGAGACTGGGGAACAAATGGTGTCGATATTTCTGTTGGGAAATTGATGGTCTATACGGGTGCTGCTGGAATCGATCCTTCTATGGTCCTTCCTTTAGTCATTGATGCAG
>ERZ772977.580-NODE-580-length-23594-cov-3.321934_pt1 | contig 23594 bp, 15 predicted proteins | sample MGYA00511131_ERZ772977 | MGnify/ENA primary metagenome ERZ772977 (study PRJEB29015, sample SAMEA2737935) | human oral metagenome | biome: human oral; feature: human-associated habitat; material: dental | place: China | collected 2151 ...
TGCTGTTGACGAAACCCTGACGAAGATCGGTTGTCGTGCTCATTGTCTCTTCCTTCTTGGTGCTCATGCAATCGGCTTGCTCCGTTGTCCTGATGAAACCAGTGTAGATGGCAGCAGGCACAAGCAGCAAGCAGGAAACATGTGATGTGAGTCATAGCACCACAAACCCATCTACTTCAATATGACTCAGTTCACACAACTCAGGATTGCACGGTGACAGGCAGGTACACTAAGATTGAGTCAACAGCCAGGAAGCAAATGGCCGCTGGCAGAACCTGAAAGGGAAGTAATGCTCACTGCGAACGAGATTAATGCTATCACCATCCGACAGACCATCATCGAGGCTGTTGAGGCCGCAGGTCAGGAGAGAGGCGTTGACATGCTTCCCAAGAAGTGCTTCAACACCTCCTCGAAGTCGCTCATGCGATTTGCAGGATCGTATGGTCGTGATGAATACGGTATCACCATTCGTGTAACCCGCAAGGAAGACACTCTGTCATGGTACATCTTGATGAACGCAACCAGCGGTTTCAGTGGGGTTCGTCAGTACCAGCAAGGAACAGGCAGTCTGACTGACCTCAGGGCAGCCGTTGCTGATGCTACGGACCTGACCCTGGCTCAGCCCTGGGAGTGGTCCCTTATTGACAACTACATGGCCGCCTGAGACAGGTATCCACCACTCCACTGAATAAGCCCGAGTGCTGTCACCACTGAGAACAGGAACAGGTGGCAGCACTCGGGCTACTATCACGCCCTACGTCAGTCTTTACCACAGCGACACACTACTAGCACTGCAACCCATGAACAAGCAAACCACTATCACTACCTCAGAGGAAGAGCAGAACAGACTCATGCGGAACCGAGAAGGCTGGCATCCTTTTCGTGCTTTGTCTGCAGTCCTTGCCGTACAGCAGGGTTCTTCTGTAGTCAGAGATCAAAACACTCCTGACTCTCCTACAAAGGCATAAGAGTCGTTGTCCCCTGTTTGTTGTACAAGGACCAGGAGAACCTGTGTCACTCCTGTTGCACAAGGAGTGGAAGAAACCTTGAAGACCTAGAACAGGAAGACAAGCAAGACACAGCGCAGAGACGCAAAAGACTCCTGTTCTGGTCTCAGACGACTATCAGCCGTACATCTTCTCAAACCTCTGCTCACGGCTCATCTCATCGCGTTCAAGCAAGTCACGACGACGCCTGCTGTAGATGTTTCTGGCACGACGGATCTGCTCATCCGTAGGGACGGTGAAAGCGTAGTCAGAACGAAGATCGAACCTGGACCACTCCTTCTGGCGAGTGTACTTGATACGGGACTGATGCTTGTAGTCGTCCCTGTCCTCCAGGATCTGAAAAAGGTCAGACATGAGAGACCGGAACTCAGCACTGCTTCCAGTCTCCTGAAGGCCACCGTTCAACGAGTTCTTGAAGAGAACCGACTCAGACGAGATGATGGCAAACCCGTCACGACAGGAAACAGTGAGTAAACGACCACTCTTCTTCCTCTTGGCGCTGACTCCCCAGCGACCACCAGAACCCAGACCAGCACGATCCATGTCGAATGAGTTCAGCCCACCCAGCCCCTTGACAAACACACTCTGAACAACAACACGCTCTCGAAACCACCGCTTAGACTTCGGAGTATAGTTCCCCACACTATGAAACTCGTAGAAGTATGAGTTACCAAGACGACAGTTGTCATCCTCGGAACAACTGAACCTCACTCCGGTAGCCATCGCCCAGATCTCCTTCAGAGCGAGAACAGAGAAACCAATCCTGCTGGCCGCAGAGTGGTTGTCATTGACGAACCGAGTAAGATCTGCATGAGTTGGACGCATGATGACTCCTGTCCCAGTCTGGTGCTCATCGGACATGGTTGCCCTTGGACTAATGGTTGTAGTCCCATGCTACAAGGACCAGCAGAACAACTCAACACAAGTACGTGTGAACTGGAGCACATTTAAGGAAGTGAAGAGTGCTGGGTGTCACCTCCGCCTGTTAGACAGCAGAAGAGTCGTTGTTCTTTTGTGGTATGAAGAGCACCGAACTTGACTGCTGCTTCATCCCTGAGTACATCAGAGACATGTGCAGACGCAGAGCACACAGAGCAGCACATACGGGTTCAGCGCTCGTGGTCCTCCTCTTCTGAGATATGTTCTCGCTGCCCTCTCTAACTAGTGTATGCCACTATCAACATGTTGTACCTGCCTTAACTCACCTGACAACATGAGTCACGACTCTGTGCAACCCCCCATGCTCCAGTGAAGAAACATGTAGGCACATGTACTATCACATTAGCATAAGTACATTTAGTGACGTGAGATAGTCCTAGACCAGAAGAGTGATGATGCTGAGAGCAGACAAAGAAACACGCCACTCATCGTTGTCCCCATTGTCTTACACCAACATAATAGAAAAAGAAGGTCTCACCCCATCCATCAGAACAGGGCGAGACCTTCAACCAGCGGGGATACAGGAACTAACCGCTACAGGTACTTGACACCAGCAGCAATCACTCGCGCCGCCAACTGGATCTTGCTGACACTCACAACCTCAGCAGTCTCCAGGTCAAGCAGGTTGTACGAGTCATCATCCCCGCGACCAAGAATCACAAAAACAGGACGCTCGTTAACAACCTGCCACCCAAGACTGATCACCACCCTGGACTCATCAGAAACCATCGACACAGCACCAGGAAGAAAGTCTCCAATGATACTCCTCAGGTCCATCAGATCATACCTGAGGTCATTCAGAACACGCTCAACAGTGCTGACAGACACCCACTCAGCACCATCAAAAGACAGCATCCGAGACTTAATCAGATCCTTCGCAAAATCCGCCAGGTTGTTCATCCTGTTAGTAGTCATACCTGCAATCAGGCTGTAGTCACCACCTGCATCCAGAGCACGATCCCGATTCTCGTAGATGGAAGCAATGGTCATGGTCTCAGTAGCGTTTGCCATTTTGAACTCCTTTAAGTTCCTGTCCGGCGGGCTCTTCCCTTCCGGCGATAACTCAACCATACACCAGCCAGCACCACAGCACAACCTGATACCAACCCTAAACCTCCTCCAACAACTCAGCCTGACGCCAATCCTCAACCCTATTCAGCGACTCACGCAGTGCCGTCATCTAACAACACCACCAATCCAACCTCAACAATCTTGGACGCTCCTTCACTGTCTCGCCCATCTCTACCCTTTTCAGATCAGTCATCTCGAATTCAGATCGGACCTAGCCCTGTTCACATCTTTCAGGTAAGGACTGGAGATTTATGAAGAGATCCGAGCAGGTGAGCGACATGAGCAACCATACCGACTCCAACTCACAGCGCTCGCGGCCCTCAAGGAGAGATCTGGCGACTAGGATCTCATCTCACCTGTCTAGGGGCGGGAGTGGTGCTTTTCGTTGTCCCCTTCGTTCCTGAAGGCTGTTTGCGGCATGTTCTCAGAGCGTTCTTGGCATCTTAAGAAAACACTGCTGTCTAACCGCTGTTCCGAGAGAGAAAAAAGATGAGGTGCAAGGGTTAGCAGTCCACACGATTTCACGCATACTTGTGTACGTCAGCCAGCCTGTAAGCACATGACGACAACCAGCACATTAGAATCATGCAGTACAATGAGTACGCTCCTTCACAAACAATACCCACACAACAAACATCCTTACATGAGAGCAGCAGACGACAGGAAGCAACCAGCACAGAAAGAGGACTACGAGAACTCATCTCATTTTGTCATAAACGGACCTGCAATCAAACTGCCGTAAACGAAGGTGAGACCCGCAATCAAAAAAGGGTGCTCAAAAAAAGTCTTCAGTCAGCAGGAGACATCTGCCATCCGCTGCAGGTACTTGACCCCAACCTCAGCAGCAACCATACGTCCAGTGGCGATTACATGTGCTGTTAACGCACTTCCATCTGGACCTTACCAACATCTACTGAGATTCACAGCCTCAACCGAGATCTACAACCCTGAAGGAATCCAGAACAGGCAGACTGCACACACCATGCACATCCTTATTTGCAGTCCAGAGCGCCAGCATCACACAGCCTAGAGCCACAAAAACAGGTGAGTTACAAAGAGAGAGGGCGGTTAGTCATAAGAAAAAAAAGAAGTGTGCTCAGTTAAGTGAACCAAGCACACCTCTTTGAGAACCAATTGCACCTCTCTGGCTAGGTCAGCCCTCAGAGTTCAACCAGCGCCTTAACCTCACTGAGAGCGAACTCATGCGTCTTCAACTCATAGTAGAGGTAAGCCTTCTCGAACAGGCTATCTGACGCCTTGATGCGAGACTTGATGTTCGCAATCTTCCGCTCGTAACCCTTGATAAGTTCGTTCATCTTGTCCTCCTTGGGTTCCTGCCTCGGAGCGGTTCTCCTTGGCTGATGACTCAATACTAGAACAGGGTAGCCGACAGGCGCAACCCGTCAGCAAGTGAACTGAGTCACAAGACGTCCCCTGCTACATCTTCCATCTACTTAAAAACACAAGGACGGCACCAGGAAGAGCACAGGCACATGCACCACACCTTCAAACTCGCAACCAACCCTTGCAGCAAACCGCTATCACTGCCACCAATCGCTGTCAGTTATCATTAACCATCACTATACCTGCAAGAAGACTCATGCACTGACACTGAAAGAAGACTCGCGTGAAGCAGAAAGAAGCATCTACAGCCTTTCAGTCTATCACACCATCCCACATGATGACAGCAGAAGAGCAAAAGCCAGCAGTGTGAGCATCAAGACAAAGCACAAGATGAAAAGAACAAATCAAAAGAGAAGCAGAGAGAAAGCAAAAAATAGTCAGAGCGCCCTTTAACAAAAACAGGTAGAACACTTTCAGCCAGCAAAAATGCCAACAGTCTTCAGCAGCAAAAAGAGAGCACAACACAGAGAAGAAACAACTGCTGGAAAGAGGATCCAAAATCTGCATAAAAAGGATCTGTGAAAAGAAGAGCCCAGAACACTGCCAGCACCAAAGAATCTGTCAGCATTGCAGCACCTTAGAAGCAGCAAGAACAAAAAACGAGAACTCACAACAGACAGAGGACACAGCAATCACACAACGAGAAGCAGTCTTAAAGAGTACGACTATTCCTTAGGACAAACACAACGCTTAGAAACCCCTGTCTCCAAGACCATTCCGTCGTCCCCAGTGCCAAAGAAGTCAACAGCACATGCCAACAATGAATGAGACGAGTACTATAACACTTCCTGAGTGCCACAACATCCTTGCGCTTTTACTCCTGAGCCTAAACACTCCCTCAGTCTCCTCTTCATCTACCACACAAGAAGAACAGATGATCAAAAAAGAGAAGAAGAGACAATGCTCACACAGAACCAGGTGCAAGACAGCAGAACAGAGCAGGTCGTCAAGTACCAGATCCAGACAAAGAGACAAACCTCACACACAAGATACACCATCAAAAAAAGAGAGACGAGTGTCACATCAAAAAAGAAAACCAGTCTACCACCAGCGAGCGCGCAAACACAAACCATACACCCGAGAGAAGAATCACACCCCAAAGAGACAAAACAAAAAAAGAAAAACCACACGACACATTCCCGCCTCACCAACCACAGCACCCCGCGACTCCAGCCGACACAGACCCACATCCAATCATCCTGTTCTCCACCCATCTCCGCGCTCCCGTCCTCATCATCTCCGCAACTGCCCACACTCTTAACTACACCTTGCTAACAACCCCTTGTCCACATACTGCCTGCCGCCACTGTACACACCACCTGTTCTACCACCCATCGCCACTGTACCACCACCCGTGTCTACATTCTTGCCCGCAACTGTACCCATTCCTGTCTCGGTCTCGCTACCGCTCGCCCTCAACCTGTGCTCCGCTCCCTGACGGTCGCTACGGTCCCCCGCCGCCTGGCTACCATATGCTCACTTGTATACTGCTACTCAGCCACTGCTATCTGCATACTGTTCACATGTCTGTCTGCACTACTGTGCTCACCCTGCTACAGCACCCCGACTACCGTCTTGGGTTCAGCCCCTGTGCTCACCACTCTCCATCATTCTCACCTTCTGTGTGTCACCCCAGTCACCTGCGCTACCACCAGTCCCTTACGCGAGTCCACTCACACTCCCTGCCGGTTCCACCACCCTTACCGCTCGCTGACGCTCGCTCACAGGGTGGTTCCACCGTTGGTCGTTCCCGTTCCCTCGCTTGCGGTCTCTGGTGTCCGCTTGTCCTGTGTGGTTCCCCTTGCTGGTGAGTCTCCGCTCGCTGACGCTCGCTTACCGCCTCACCCCAATGGTCACCTGTTGCTCGCTAAGCGCTCGCCCACACATCATGCACCACTACTTGCCAGCACCCCTCTTGTACGCATACATGTCAGCATTCTTGTTCACATGCTTGCTACCAATTCTGTCCACACCATGCTTACAGTACTTCATCCAACCCTGCCAGCATAACGCTGCGAGCATAGTTCACCAGATACGGCAGTCACCCCAGCCACCAGTACAGCATATATGCACACATAAAGGGGGCGCAGCGTGCGAGCGCCAGCGAGTACCAAGCCCACGTGTGCATATATGCTTGTGTTAACATGATGCTGGAAGTCAGGGTGAGCGAGCGCCAGCGAGCGAGGCCGTCACCGGCTCGGGCTCGCCTAGTTACGTCAGGCTACTTTGACTAGTCACCCGTCAGGGGTTAATAGTCTCCCAGGTTTATCCTTACTTGCTTGTCAGCGCTTACTTGTGTCCGTGTTAGTTAATTGCTATTCTTGCCTGCATGTATGCGCTGACACTTGTTCCTTCATTATATGTTGTTAACTGTGTGCGCTTACCTGCTTGGCCTGTTAGTTAATAGATTTAATCCTTGATGTTCTCATGACTTTAAGCGCTCATATCTTCTGTTGCTCCTTCTTCTGTCTGTATGCGCTTACGTCTCCTTCCTATACCAGGTCTCACCCCTCTTAGTTAATGGTCTTCATTCCTTCACCCTGTGTCAACTGTTCTTCTTCATGATTTGCTTATCTATATGTATGCGCTGACATGCTTGTCTACCTGCCTTGTATCCTTTTCTGCCTTCATCTATTGGGACATGTCCTAGTTGAACTATGCTCTGTCTTAGGGCACTTTCAGGTTCCCCTGTTTGTGTCTGCCCGGCTGGACGTTATTTTGACCCGTGTAGAAACGGATATTAAGTTTTTGGGTTTCTAGTCTACCAGATAGTTGCTTTTATCTGGTCTGTCGAAGCCTTGTTCTGTGATGTTTGTCACTACATACGCTGTCACTCTGTATTTATGGAGGTATTTTTGATGATGTTTGACACACTCGTATACTTGTCATGACATTATCTGACTTACTTTGTTCATCTTGTCTGCATTACCGCGAAACAGTTGTGATTTATGTCTCACATGTCTGTTCTTACGCAGGAAGAAATAAATTCATGTTCTGTTTACCATTCTTGAAGCGGTTTTCACTCATTCCATATGAATTCAGTCCGCCTCGCTGCTAAAAGCATTTCACATATTCACAGCCTGTCTGAAATACCAGTATGCGTCTTCTGTGTGCTTTGTGTCGCAATACATTTAGAAGAACAGAGACAAAAGATGTTTTGAGAATACTTAGTACGAACAGCAATGACACACAAGTCATACTGTGCTCGACTTCTCGCTCATGCTGGATAGAATAACAGTACATCATTTTCATTCAGTTCATCTAACTGTCAACTAATCAAGAATACTGACCAGTTCATTATTCTTCCTGTCTGTCACCACTTCACCCTTTGGAGGTCCTAACCGCTATGAGGTCTGGAATCAACTTCAACTCACCTGATGGTTCTGCGTCGATTTCACGTCCTGGTGATACTGGTCGATTGACTGAGAACAAGAGTGGTTCTGGCTATGGTGACAGTATCCTTGATGACCTTTTTAGTGATGATGACAATAGTTCATCCGGCCGGTCTGACGTTTCTGCAAGAGGAAGTAACAACCTTTCAGGTAACTCGAATCAGTCAGTAGGTAATGACTACAACCCCTTGCTGGATGATGATGACGATGATGTCAACACGCCAGAGAAGACAGTAGGCAGTTATCGCTCCGCCTCCAACTCTTCAGGAACAGGTGCTCATAGTGCCTCTGTCAGGCCGCAGCAGAACCCTGGCAACCACCAGTCAGGTTCTCGTGTGTCTCGTCATTCTGTACATCAGCCAGTCAAGTCAGACAGTGTTTCACGTGGAACCATGCAGCGTGAAAACATGCAGACAGAAGGTACTGCCTCAAAACGTGCCCCTCTCAGAAGACCAGATGCTCAGCATACCCATAGCGGACACGACTCTGTAAAGGGTAGTTCAGACAATAGACGACCTCTGCCTGAACACAATGAACCAAGCCGTTCCTCTGCTTCCTCTTATAACGCCCAGGCATCTTCTGAAACACCTCAAACAACACACAGAAGACGTATCGGCATTCCGTCTTCATCCCACTCACAAGACCATTCGGAAAGCACAAGAACTGGTAGTAGTGAACCTCAACAAGAGCCTCAAAACGTTCAAGGTAGTACTGGCAACAGTTCTGCAAGACAGTCACAAACAAGCAATGACTCGTTATCGAACTCAGTAGACAATCGCCCTGACTCACATAGTACACACTCTAGTGATTCATTAAACAATGCCATCAGAAACACAGAGAGCAGGTCAGACAGTAGTGACAGTACCTCCAACTCTCTTGGTAGACGACCTGTTGATTCATCTGCAAGGCACTCGGTAAGCCGTCCGTCAGAGTCAGAACCACATCGTTCAGGTGGTGGACAAGCATCTAACACACCTGTTTCTGACAGACATGTAGACAGTGTTTCACGTGAAACATCGAGTACAGACTCTACTGACAGTAAAGATGAATCAGGCTCGGACAACTCATCTTCGATTCAGTCAAGCACAACGAACACAGACTCTTCAAGTGGTCACTACTGGGTTGGCAGTAACGTACCAGGCAAGAAGAACACAGGCTACAGTGCTGATGAAAATGACTCCACAGGCATCGACGAGGACGGTTCTGAAAGCAACAAATCAAGTTCTGACCCCACTCCACGCAAACGAGGTAGAGGCAGACCACGCAACTTTCTGAACACCATCCTGCCTGAGAACAGAGGAAACGACTTCGCTGAGAGAAGATGGCAGGGTGCCAGACAGACCAAAGACTTCGCCCCACACGTTGGCTTTCCCGTCAGATCCAAGGAGGAGGAAGCAGAGTTGAGGCGCCGCCAGAGATCAGGTGAGACGATTCCTGGACGCAAGAAACGTGACCCGAATAAGAAGTACCACCGTAAGACAATCACCGAGAAAGACATCCTCGTCTTCGAGTTGGCAGCCATAACAGGTGCCTGCACGTACAACCCGGTAGCAGTCCTACTGGGGATGAAGCACGCCTCCAGTGCCCGCAAGAGGATACAGGGGCTTAAAGAGATGAAGATGCTCCGTACTGCTCATTCACTGAAGATCGACGGAGTGATGTTCGATCTCACGCGCCGAGCAGTCAACCAGATGTACAAGCACGGCTCAGGTGTGGACAAGGACTGCATCTCCTTGAAGAAGGACGTCACAGGTCTAAAATCACGTGAGACCTCCTATCATAACACACTCCTTGCCTACACTCTTGCCAAGGAGTGTGCCCTCCATGGTCTTCGTCCAGCCATGTTCTACAATGAGGACTGGATGGCTAGACGCTGCTCAGGCACTTACAAAGGTATTGGTATCGAGGCCAGGAACGAGCGTGTGGCTGAGTACAGACGACAGATGATGAAGGCATACCGTGAACTCAGTCAGGGTGTTCGTGAAGGAATCATGGAACGATACCCCATGCTCTGGGTGCCGTGTGGCAAGGAGGATGACCTTAGCAACTACTCCGCGTGGCACCAGCCGGACCTCATTCTCAACCGTGACTGGAGGAACGAGAAGGGGCAGTCAAAGTCTGTTGCATATGAGATCGAGATGACACCTAAGAGCCCAGGAGACATGGACAAGATCATGAGGACAATGGGATGGTCAGGATGGTTCGCATACGGAGAGGTCCGTTACGTCGTCGTGTCAGACATGATCCAACGTGCCGTTGAACGCTCCAGAGACAGGATTGTGAACGAGTTCAGGAACCTCGCAAGAACCGCTCCAGACAGTCAGGACAGAGCCTTCTATAAGTCAGGAGCCAACTTCCTCGCCAACGCCCTGACTATCGAGAAACTGAGTGACATGAACGGAAACCTGTTCGACACAGGAGACCAGGAATGGATCTAGAACACAATCAGCACCACAGTAGACATCCATAGATACAGACAGGATGCAGTCGAGCAGTAGCACGAACGAGTACGGAACAGATTCAGGATGATGGTTTCACGTGAAACATGCTTGTGTGAAACCATCACCACAGCAAGGAGTTAACATGTTTATAGAGCAGAAAAAACGACATGAATCACTCGTTTCTTCGTTACTTCTTATCTCTGGCGAAAGACCATAAAGTGATATTTTGACCAGTTGCAACAGTGATTTTCAAGCATTTTCTACACAGGTAAACGTCTCTTGAGTCATCTGTTGAGAGCAGCATCTACCACAACCAGCGATAGTGAGAACACTCAATGTCAGTAGCACAGGACCAGAAGAACGTACAACTGGACAACAGGTACCAGACAGGCGGATTCAGTACATCAGCAGCAAGCATGTCCTTAAAGGACGTGAATCCTGAGAACAACCCGTTCCTGGATGATGATGACGATGACCTGTATACACCACAACCAGGCGTATCAACAACAGCGTCATACAGTGACATTGGTAACAGACCAACCATCATACCCGGACTTGACGACAGGGTTCCACTACACTCTGACGAGAACAGAACAGGATACGAGAACACTTCGTCAGCAACTCAGGTTGTCACTGATTCTGGTCAGTACGTTAATACTGTGCAAGCAGGTACAAGCACTGAGAGGATTGCTGCACCTACTGATGCTGATGACAGGTACTATGACGAGTCAGGTCAGGATGTCTATGGCACAGACGACCAGTGGGCTGACAGTGGCGAGTATGTAGATGACGAGTACGCCTACAGTCCTGATGAGTCCTATGAGAATGAAAGCAGTCATGGTTTCAGTGGCTCTGCTGATGACGTTCTCGGGCAGTTCGCTCAGGACGTGGAGTACGCTGTTGACACAGATGATGGCTATGACGATGTTGTCTTCACTCATGGAGATGAACCATATGACGATGAAGAGGACAGCCCGTTCAGTACTGACTACGAGTCATCAGAGTACGATGACTATGACGATGAGGGCTACGATGACGACCTTGCTGCTGACTACGGAGAAGAAGCCGTAGACGCTCTGGGCTCCATCATCGACAACATCGAGCCGGAGAAGGACCTGGGATTCAACCCTGACGACGAGGACGAGGCACTGTTCAGAGGCTTCAAGATCGATGAGATCATTACTGAGGCTATCGACATGGGTGCCAGCGACATCCACATCGACTCCAACAAAAGAATAGCCTTCCGTGTTCTGGGAGACATCATCAGGGACGAGAAGCGAGGCATCATCCCAGGTGAGGTGACCACCAGAATCTATGAGAACATCACCAGCCACGTGAATCAGCAGACTCTCACAGAGACGTTTGAACTTGATGCTTCATATGTCGTCAGGGCAGGTAAGTACCACGGTCGTCGTCTACGTATGAGTGTCGGTAAGAGTTTCGGTCAGGTGTTTCTTGTCTTCCGTATCATCAATGACGTCATTCCAACACCTGACGACCTTGGTGTGGACCCATCTCTCGTTGAGTGGACGAACCTGTCTCGTGGAGGATTCTGCCTCGGTGGAGCAACAGGATCCGGTAAGGACCTCAAAGACACCACACTCATTCCAGGAAGGTTCCCAGGAGGATTCAAGGCCCTGAAAGACATCCAGGTCGGAGACATCGTTTTTGACGAGAACGGAGACGACTGCGTTGTCATCAAGAAGCATAAGGGTGGTTCAGAGCGGTTCTACGACATCCACTTCTCCAACGGTCAGGTTGTTCGTGCTGGAGGAAACCACCTGTGGAACGTCTACAACCTGAAAGAGATACCAGTCTACAACGCGAAGAAGAACCTGAGCCCAGTGTTCACAGACTCAGAGATAGACGAGTTCACACAGATCGGAGTGTCCTCGGACGAACTCTCCAAGATCTCTCGTGACGAGTTGCTGGACATCACTGAGACCACACGAACACGAACAGCATTGGCTCTCTGGCTTGACAATCACTTCACAGGCTCACCGTCAACCATCACTGGACCCAACCCGCAGATGATGTACCCAGCCAGGAAAGTCTGCATGTCTATCGTTGAGGACCACTTCTTCAGAGCAGAGAACGAGGACAGGACCTCAGCACCAGACCGTGGAGTCATGCTGACACTCACTACACAGCAGTTGAAAGAGATCGGTGTCATGTCCTATGAGAACGGCAACTACCAGAGAAACTGGGCTGTTCCACTCCTCTCAGGACCAGTGATGCCGTATGGTGGATGGGTTGATCTATCAGTACACCCATACGACTTCGGTACTGAGGTTGCAGGCGAGTCAGACTACTCCAAGGTTCAGTCAGTTATTGAGGACGAGATTCCGTCATGGTCACCAGAGAACAAGGTGATGTTCATGATGGGTGTCGTTGGAACAGGTTCTCTGACACAGAAGATCTCTGGATACACCTCAGTCACCTTATCTGACAGGAGTATCGCAGAAAAGGTTCGCTCTGTAACCTGCTCCCTCGGATGGGAAGTAGACCCTATTACTGAGTGGAACAACTACAGCAACGAGTCTGTCAAGAGTTACACCTTCTACTTCACACCAGTCTACAACCTTCCCTCAGACAACGATGACGACCTGTATAACTACGACTATGAAGAAGAGTACGGTGCTGGCTCTTTGGATCCGCAGTACACGTACATCACCAAGATTGTAGAGGTGAAGGATGACCCTGACACGTACTTCTGCTTGGAGGTTGACTCACCATCACATCTGTTCCTGTGCTCAGAGTCATACATTCCTACACACAACACGACCACGTTCGCGTCCCTCATCCGACAGATGCAACTCACCAGGCAGCAGAAGATTATCACTATCGAGAAGCCGATTGAGTTCATGTACCCTGATGATGGGAAGGCTTTCATCACTCAGCGTGAGGTCGGCAGCGACGCAAAGTCTTTCAGCAACGCTCTGGTGTCTGCTATGCGTCAGGACCCTGATGTCATTCTGGTGGGTGAGGTCAGGAACAGGATTGAGGTTGACGAGTTCCTTCGAGCCGCTGAGACCGGACACCTTGCTCTGACAACCATCCACACCAACACCCCACCAGCGACAATCAACAGAATCCGAAGCCTGTACACAGGTGATGACCAGATCCGTATCATGGCGTCACTAGAGGAGAACATGCGAGGAATCGCCAACCAGACGCTGTTGAAGACACCTGACGGCAAGGGTCGTTTCGCCCTGTTCTCGGTCCTGAACTTCGACAGAGAGGTCAGGAGACTCATCCGTGAAGGAAACCTTGTTGCTCTGGAGGACTACATGAGAGACCGAGAGACGACCATTGAGTACCGTATCGCAGAGGCAGTCAACGACGGAAGATGCAGCGAGGCCGAAGGGCTGTCACACGCCCCAGACCCCATCTACCTAAAGAGCCTGCTCAAGAAGCACTCCTAAGGAAGAGCGGATTATCACTGAGATCTGAGTAAAAACAGCACTTTCACAACAAGAATCAAGAACGTCCTGGATAAAGCAAGAGTGGATTCCAGGACGTTCTTGTTCTATACTAGAGCATAGGTAGAAGTGTACACAAAACACAGGCACCATGGCAAGACCTCCCAAAGGAGTACGATTTGAGTACATCACCAATCACCCATGAACAGACAGAGGACCTGATTCAACTTCTCATAAAGGCGTCACAGGCGTACTACTCTGGTGATGAACCAGTCATATCTGATGCTGAGTTCGACTCGAAACAGAGCCTCCTGCAAGAAGTATGTGACACTGGCGAGTACTCAGAACTGTTCGTAGAGGGTTCTGACGGCTGGCGAGTACTTGGTCATGGAGATGTGCTACTTGGAGCCTCACTGAGCAATAAGACTGACAGTAATTCTGATAGTGACAACAGCGTCAGTAAAAGTGGTTCTGCTGCTCGTTTCAGACGTGAGGTGACACATGTTCCACCTATGCTGTCACTACAGAAGATGAAGACAGAGGACGCTCTGAAGTCCTTCATCCAGAAGACCAGCGAGCACGGTGCTGAGTCGTTCAAGTTGCAACTCAAACTAGACGGCCTGGCTGTCTCTGCCGTCTATGACTCTGATGGCGACCTGACACTCATCTCCACCAGAGGCAACGGAACCACAGGAGAGGACTGCACATACCTGTCAGACCCAGAGTCAACAGGACTGTTCATCAACTTTATGCCAGCAAGTATTGACATGAACACACTTACCTCGCATGTTTCTACTACTGGTAATTCCTCCAGGGTTTCTGAGTTTGAGGTTCGTGGAGAGGTGCTGTTCATTGGAGACCAGTTCGAGAAGGCGTCACAAGAACGACAGGAGGCAGGTGGAGAGCCTTTTAGCAACCCGAGGAACGCTGGTGCTGGTCTTGTCAACAGAGCCGCAAAAGGTCTTGGATTCAGTGCTGAGATGACGTTTGTGGTGTACAGCGTACTTGTTGATGGAGAGTATGTTGACACTACTACTAGTTTAAGCAATGGCGGTTTAAAGACCTGGATGCGTCGTAACGGATTCCTGACTGCTGACGAGTTGACAGGAATCCACTCTGGACAGATCAAGGTTAGTGAACTGAATGACTCTGACGAGGTAATGATCAGTATCCGCTCACTGGGAACAGTTTTGGACAGCCTTCCGTTTGAGGCTGACGGTGTTGTCATCAAACCAGTCAATGAAGCCGCTATGATGGATTCTATGGGCTCAACCTCACATCACCCACTGTCGCAGGCGGCATGGAAGTATCCTGCACAACAGGCAGTCAGTACTGTCAAATCTATCGAGTTCACTGTAGGACGAACAGGAAGAATCACACCTGTCGCGGTATTCGACCCTACTCTTCTTGACGGAACAGTCGTATCCAAGGCGTCACTGCACAACATGAACCACCTGAGCAACCTTGATGTCAGGGTAGGATCCACAGTCATCTTTGAGAAGGCAAACGAGATTATCCCACAGATTGTCTCAGTCGTCAGCAGCCCAGAGAACAGCGATAGCGTTCCTGTACCCTCGTCATGCCCTGTCTGCAACACTGTGCTCGACTATGACAACAAGGACGGAGTATGGCCGCCACGGACAATGACATGTACGAACAGCATGTGTCCATCCAGAACGTTCCAGGTTGTTGTCAACGCCGTCAAACGAGACAACCTTGACATTGACGGGCTTGGGCCATCAGTAGTAGAAGCACTTGGAGATTCAGGACTGGTGTCATCTGTAGCCGATCTGTACGGGCTTGATGAGGCAACCCTGGCAGCACTACAGACCGGAACCAGTTCAACAGGATCACCTGTTCTGCTCGGTTCTGTCAGAGCATCCAAGATTGTAGACCAGATCGAGAAGAGCAAGAGCCTTCCGTTCTCCAGGCTGCTGTCATCACTAGGAATCCCTCAGATTGGTAGACGAGCATCCAGAAAGATTGCTGAGCACTTTGGAACCATTGACAACCTTCTTGCAGCAAGCACAGAGGAGTTGTCGCAGGTACCAACACTTGGAGCCAAGAGAGCAGAGATCCTGTATGAAGGACTACAGGCAAACAGAGAAGTCATCTCCACAATGAGGAGTCTGGGAGTCCTGTTCACGCCAGATCAATGCAGCCGTGTTTCACGTGAAACATCTGCTGACAACACCTCTGGTGACAGTTCGGAGTCCAATGACAACAACCTTGGTCAAGAAAGCAGTGCCATTTCTACGAGCAGGAATCAGTCTTCTGTTGCTGGTCTGTCCTTCTCGATCTCTGGGAAGGTGCCTGAACCATTCAACAACAGGAACGAGATGGTTGACTTTATTGAGAGCAACGGAGGAGAGTTCCACTCATCCCCCAAGGCGTCAACAACCTACATGATTGCTGACCCACAAGGCGGATCCTCCAAGATAGTCAAGGCACACAAGCACAATGTGACGTTCATCTCGCCAGAAGAGTTCACAAAGCAGTTCTGCGCCTGAACTAGCACTCACCAGAATCGCTCCTGTAACGATACCTGAAAACACGCCATAGATACAGGTGTTTTCAGGTATCGAAATCTTTATACAAACAGGATTTCAAGAGTTTTCAGTGTTTGTGGACAAGTGGTTGACGTAATGTGTTTATCTCTTAGAATCGCTCCTGTAACGTTTTATCGTACACAAGTTCTACTTATTGTTTCACAACAACAAAAGAAATGTGTTCACCAGTAATAGTGAATGAGAGCAGAATAGGCGAAAAAATAACCAGGGTCATGGTTCCCTACCACTAAAACCATGACCCTGGAGGATGTTCCCTGAGTGGACCTCAACCTTGTTGTCGAACTTGGACTATCATTCAAATACGTTTTAGGTCACTCAGGAAGACTTCATAAATTAGTTGATGACGTTCTCGCTAAGAGTGTACGAGTCACCAACAAGAGCACGAGCAAGACGCCTGATGGCCTTTCTGATCTCCTCATGACGCAGCACAGACTCCATCGACTGCAGGTTGGCAGCGTGAGCCATCAGTTTGGCATTGTTAGGAATAACTGTGATAATCGGAATACCCACAGCAGCCTTCTGTAACTTCTCGCCGCTCATGTTGACACCAGCGATGGACTTGTTGACAACGACACCGACCTTGGACATTGGGATACCCATACCGTTCTCCTCGACAGGACGGGTCACCTCCATCACCCAACGAGTCATTGAGTAGACCGAGTTGACAACGATGTCTGTGACAAAAACGATGGCATCAGCCATGGGATAGGCAACGTGCTCCAGAAGAGGATCCAGGTAGTTCACAGACGTGTCCAGAATCACGTAGTCATAGCGCCTACGAAGGAACTGAATCAGGTCAGCGTAGAACGACGGAGGTGTGTCATCACTCAGACGCGGCTTCTTAGGCGCCAGCAGAAGGTCAACACCAAGACGGTTACTGTGGATGACTGTTGACGCCAGTGACGCCTCGTTGATGCCGTTGGAGCGCATGTTGAGGACGTTCGGCTTCATCGTACCAGTCAGGAATCCGATCTGACCGTCACGAACATCCAAGTCAAGAACCACAATCTTCAACGGACGCTTCTCCAGGCCCTCAGCAACAGAGTTCTGTGAGGCGTGAGCAAGATACGTAGCCAGAGAGATAGCCACAGTTGACTTACCGGAACCACCCTTACTGGATGTGCAGGCAATGACCTGTCCTAAGTAGTCACTCTTCTCTGCCGTCTCGTCCTCATAGTACGACTGGTACTCGTCAACCTTGATTGGAGCGCCGTTGTCAACCCACTGACCGTTCTGGTTCTGCTCAGCATTCTCAACCGGAGCCTCAGGATCAATACCAGACAGAACAGCAACAGTGTACTGGTCACTCGTCTCTGGTGAGTTCAGGTACAGGTTGATCGTGTTGTTGAAGTTGCGTCTAATAGAGGAGTTGGCGTCACGTGGGTCAATGAAGTAGAATACTGTCTGATCGCTGGCCTGAGGATGGTTGGACACAACCTGCTGAATCCTGTTCATCCATTGAGGGTGGTATGACAGGACAATCATCAGGCAGTACGGCGACATACTGACAATCAGGTCCTCAAACTCTGAGTTGTGAGTGTGGTTCTCGCTGGTGGGGTGATGATCGAAACTGAAGTCGTTGAGAATGATCACCTGGAAATCCGCTGGCTCAGCAAGTTCCTCACCATTCTCATCCCTGTTGAACTCATCCAGGTATGACTGAATACTGTCACACGCATACCAGTTCCAGTCCTTCTTGAGTTTCTGAAACTTCGAGGTAAAAGCGTCTGCCTCAGCACCGATGTAGACTGCATTGGGGGTTCTAACTGACAAAGTAATCCCTGCTCTCGAAGACACACGACTATCTGCATTCTAACTATTCTTAGTATCTGCAAAACACGTGGTTTATTGGTGGTAGTTTAAAGATTAGGGTGTTCAGGACATTTTCTTAAATCCTGAACACCCTATATATCAGGTAAAGAGAATGACTAAAAGACTCTCATTCTGATAATGTTTAATCGTCAACAACAATGACTACTTACTTATTGTCAGTCTTCTGTTCGCTCGACTGCTGATCTGATTCGGACTGCTGTGGAACGCTGGAAACATTGCCAGCAGGGGCATTGGACTGACCTGAGTTGTTTCCAGACTTCTGCTTGTCGTCCTGAGCCTTACCATTCGGGTCAGGGTCTACGGAGAGAGGCTGCTGACCTGAGAAGGATCCTGTTCCTGCATGGCTGGCGACCTCTGACTTACCGTTGGACAGGACAAGTTTGACGCTGTTACCGTATTGAGCCATGATGGAGTGAAGTTTCGCAGCGTTCTCAGGAGTGAGACCAACTGTGTACTGGGTTGTCTGACCGGAGTGGGCCTCCTCGGTGTTCACAGCGTCAGAGGATGAGGCAGCAGAGAGGTCCACTGTCGTGTCCAGAGCCTTGACGTTGATGAACGGGTAGTAACCACCATCAGCAGTAGCAACCATGATGTCGAAGTAAGAACCACGCTGGATACGACCACCAACAGCATCATCAGCACCAACAGAGAAGTTTGTCAGCACCCAGCCCTGAGGAATCTGCTTCTTCAAGTCGTCGTTACCAGAGCGAATGGATGAGTAAGGAACCATCTCGCCAGCACGAAGACGAACAGCGGAGTAGATGGCGTCATTATTGTCACTGGACTGCACGTCACCAACAGTCAGAAGACTCTCAAACGGAATAGACCCCTTGGCAGCAACATGCGGTTCAAGCATGTCAGCAGTTATCTGTGTGTCAGCCGGAACATCCTTCTTCAAGGTGTAGTAGGTCTCCGTCTCGTAAAGGTTTTTAGCCAGTGTGGCTGTTCCGACAAAGATTCCTGAGACAATCAGGACTGCAAAAAAGATAAGCAGGGTATTCTTCTTCCTGCCACTGCCTTTACGTGTCTTTTTTATTGTAGCCATTGGTAGGTTTCCTTTAGCACGAGACGAAATGAAATCCCGTGGAATATCAGGGTTTCCACGGGATTCTATAAATCTTCTACGTAAAGATGGTGTATTCTTTACATTTTAGTTGAAGATAGTGTATTGAGTTTTGTTGTCAGCAGATCGTAGTTCTGTTTTCTATGGTCTTTGTTTGCCAGATGATGAACCTTTTTGAGAGGACTTCTTCTGGTTCTGGATCCTCTCCAGTGGGTTCGTGTTCCTGAAAGCCCTGTCCCAGTTCGGAGCCCATGACTCTACATCAATCTGAACAGTGGAGAAACGACGTTCATAGTCCTGCATCAGGCACTCACCAACACCCAACTCAACTAGAGCGCTGTCAAAGCCTTCATTGACAGGCATCTCCATGCTGGCGACAATGGCTCTGGCCTCCTCACGGGACGTGTTGAACGCGAATCGTGTAGAGATAGTGTTCTCAATGTCCAGTGCTCCAATGTGAGAGGCGTTCTGTGTCACCAGGACAAGACTCATCTGCTTGGAACGACCCAGCAGGGCAACCTGGCTGACAATCCTGGCGCCAGCCTCAGTCTGCAGAACAGCCCAAGCCTCGTCAATGAACAGGACCTTCGGAATGTTTGTCTCAGAGGCATCCATGGCGCGACGAACGAAGTCTGTCACCAGGAAGAAGATTGTTGCTGTCAGTCTCTGCCTGTTGGTCAACTTGGAGTCAACAGAAGCCTTCTTCGGCAGTTCCATACCAACCATCGTGACAACAGTAACGCCCTGAGACACAGAGATTGGTTTACGGTTACGGTTACCAGGCGCGAAACAGAGTTCAGCGAACTGCATCTTACTGATAAGGTCAAGTCGTGTACCAAGGTTCCTGGCCTCAATCCTGTCACTCATCCTCAGCATCTCAGTCACTCGAAGCAGAGACGGCACAGGCTCATTGATAGCGTCCTTGACAATAGGCGTCAAAGCAGTCATCTGATCCTCAGGAATACCACCAAGGAACATCTCAATAGTCTCGATAACCAACTGCAAACGGTCCTGAGGATCAGCCATGTAGAAAGGATCCAGCACGCCCTTCTGGTTTCTTCCAGACAGGTTCCAGAAATTCATCTTCCCGATGTCGTTCTGAATCTCAAGCAGGTTCAGCATGTCACCCTTAGGGTCAATAATGATGCACACCTTACCCAGCAGAGCAGAGATACTAATGAGAGTCAGAACCAGATACGTCTTACCAGAACCAGGCTGACCAGTAATCAGAACACCAGGTGGCTTGTTGTTGAGGACCTGAGTATGTGTGTCAAAGAACACTGGATTCTTCACACCCTGAGAGGTGTATCCAATGTACATGGATGTCGAGTACTTCCTCATCGTGCTACCTCCATCAAAACCTCAGACTCTTCTTCCTCATCCCAAAGGTTTTCATCATCAACTGAATCAAAATTTTCAGCAACATCCTCTGTCTCATTATCGTCAAAAACCAGAGGAATCAGACCCGCATTAATCTCATCTGTCAGCATTCGCATTTCACGACGACGAGAGATCCACACGCTGTAGTCAACATCAAAACCCTCACCACTGTCAGAGATGTTGTCAGTGGCTCGAAGATCGCTCCACGTCTTAGGAGAAAGAGCATACGAGATGTTGACAGTAATGAACTCCATGAATCCTCGTCCACCCCAGATGGGTTTTGACGCCGCTCCACCAAGATAGAATGGAGGCAGAGCAAGAAGGAACAGGAAGTATGGGTTCATGTGAAAACCAAAGATGTAGACTATCGGAACAATCCAGATAGCAGCGAAGAATACTGTGTACCCCACTCGCCTCATTGACAGTGGCGCGCCAAGACGCCAGTCACCAATAGCGTAAAGAAGAATGTCCCGGTGAAACAGGTTCGTGAAGTTGTATATTGGGACGTAGTTGTTACTCATAGATTCCTCTCGAAAGGGATTCTCTTCGTATTCCAAGAGTCCAGATAGTGTGGTAGTTTTATCTCATGTGAGAGTCAGAGATATAGCATAGTTGAACACAAGTCAATATCCCAGAGAAGAGCGGAGAGGATTGCTACTTTTAGTAGTTCAAGCAACATAAATTACAGTCAGAACAATCAATATAGAATTGTCAGTCAGGGGAGGTGATGTAGTCACCAAGTTCACTGTCATTAACTCTGACAACATCCAGGATAATCTTCCATGTGCTTTTCCCGCCTGACAACCCACCGTAACGAAAACTGGTGTACAGAAGATGAGTAAAGTCATCGTCAGACCACCAGCAGGCGTCAGTCAGACCGTCAACAAGTGCCTTGACAGTAGGGTATAAGTTAGGAGGATCCAGACGCCTTCTTGTTGGCGGGCATACAGTCACATTAATACCAAAATGACTGAACAGAGGTTGGATGCTTGACCTCTCATCAGGGCTCAGAGATGGCTCAGTATCCATAGTGGACTCCAGTAGAGCGATCTCTCTGTCAATCTCCTCCTGAGTAATGTCCTTATCCTTTTTGATAGACTTCATCAACCTGTTTCTAGCAGCAGCGTTCTTTTTCTCTGTGTCCAGATCCTCGAGATACTTGCATACCAGTTCAGACTGAGGATGTCTCAGTGCTCCCATCTCGGCAGACTTGGAGCGGAGGTTGTCAACCATGACAGCCTTTTGCATGAAGTGCTTGAAAGTCATATTGCTGTTGATGACCTCCTTCTGACTTAGGCAGAACTCCAGTGTCATACGATCTGGTTCAGAAAAAGCGGTCATACGTGCAACTCTTCTCGCTATAATAACAGAAGGAATAGATTAATCTCATTAGATATGCTGCATGTGACAGCACATCATTTTCTGTATATCAAAGTTGTGCTGGTCTACCTGCATGTACTACTGACATGAGTGATTGCACGTTGCACAAGCGATCTGTTATTGTTGAATAACTACAAAAATCTTTCTACAATATAAACAAAAATCCTGTGACTGCTGAGATAATTGCAGTCACAGGATTGTAGGTTTTATCAAGAAAATCTCAATGTTCTAATTCACTACATGTTCTTGATCTTGTCCACCTGCTGCTTGACCATCATCAGACCAGCAACATACAGGAACACGGCAGCGCCAATGGCGATCCACGAGAACGGGCTGACGAACCAGAAGTTCTGAGCAGCAGAGTCAGTGAAGTATGAGGCAAGGAAGAGACCAGGAAGAGTGACGCTGGCAATCCAGACCGCAGGCTGAACCGCCTTGACAGCGCGGTTAATCTCGTCAGATACCTGTCTACGAGACTCCAGGACCTTCTGAATGGAGTCAATTTGGTTCACCATGTTAGCACCACTGGCTGAAGCCTGAATCATGCAGGCACACAGGAACTGTAGGTCGGCAGATGTTGTCTTGGCGCTCAGGTCCTCCATAGCGTCCTTGAGGACAGCAGACGGTTCTTGGCAACAACCAGATCGTCATAAAGAGGTGACGGCATGGAGTCGATAACCTTCAAGACAGCACGCTCATTGGTGTCGGCAGCCTGAAGATTGGCCTTCAATGAGAACAGGAATCCAGGAATCTGCTCGTTCAGGTCCTCGTTCTTACGGTTGAAACGCATCCTCATGAGTAAGGACGTGACGTACACAGCACCAGCAGCAATTAGTGGTCCAGCGTAGATCTGCTGAGTGATGACAGACCCAAGGACCGCTGTCACCAGAGCCAGAGCAAGGACATCACGACCAGCAGAGGAGTTGTCGTCAACATAACGGGCAATACCAGCACCTTTCAGGGTGTCACCCCAGTAACGGTCCCAGCGACCCCACAGTGACGGCTTGGTGGAGACTGACTGATACTCCTCATCATCCAGAAGAAGTTCCTGCAACTGGTCGTCATATGAGGATTCTTTGCGACTGTTCCTCCTGATGGCGTACACAATGACAATCAGAGCCGCAACAGCAGCAGTGTAACCAAGTGCAAGTAGATATGGAAATAGTGCCGATGCTGTACTCATACCTCAAGTTCTCCTTCTGGAAGACTGCTCAGTTCCCTTAGTTGCTCCCAGGTGAGATCCTTCTCCATGTCGAGCATCTTGGCGTCCTTCCTGGCCTGCGAAATATCGCTGACCTGTTCCCAGTGACCTTTAACCTTTCCTTCAGGTGTTAACCCGTCATCAACAAATCGCCACAACTGTCTCACGGGAAGCGTCAACCTGCCTCCAATCTCAACAGGCTCCATACCAACCTCGTCAATGGAGACGATACGCCTGGAACCATCCATTGGGAAGTGACGGACGTTGATGATGAAATCGAACGCTGCTGCAACCAGGTCTGTAGCACCCTCAATAGTTGTCATACCTGACTGAGCCACAAGAGAGCAGATACGAGTGATGGACAACTGTGAGGAGTTTGCGTGAAAGGTGCTCATACCCGAGTGACCAGTGTTGAGAGCCTGGCACAAGTCATATGCAGCACTGTCGGAGACTTCTCCCAGGACGATTTTTTCAGGTCTCATTTGCATTGC
>ERZ772977.585-NODE-585-length-23435-cov-4.597904_pt1 | contig 23435 bp, 20 predicted proteins | sample MGYA00511131_ERZ772977 | MGnify/ENA primary metagenome ERZ772977 (study PRJEB29015, sample SAMEA2737935) | human oral metagenome | biome: human oral; feature: human-associated habitat; material: dental | place: China | collected 2151 ...
CGTCACGGGACTCATCTTCGCCTACACCCCATGAATAAGCCTCAATGGACTTTGGATATTCAGTAAATCTGATCGAGGAGCCTAGCCAGAGCAATGTTTACTGGTGCTTGACCCACGTGGTGGTCGGTTGATGTGATTTTTCCGGACGGAGAGCCGCACCGGGCCCTGTGGTGTAGGCGAACTGGACTGCATCAATTTTGGGGGATGCGGACGATACAATTCCTGCATGACGTGTCATAGTGACTGGAACTGTTTATTTTAATAGGAGCAGACATGAAGAAGGTCATCGTCGCTGACAACGTGACTCGCACCTACGACAAGTTCACGGCCGTGGACGGGGTGTCGTTTCATGTCGCACAAGGTGAGCTGGTCGCGTTGCTGGGGTCGAACGGTGCCGGCAAGACCTCGTTGCTGGAGGTGCTCCAGGGGAGCACGCGTTCCAATGGTGGTCGTGTCCAGGTCTTTGGGCTCGATCCACTGGCGGATCGAGCCGCCATTCGTCGACGCTCGGGCATCATGCTTCAGGAAGCGGGGTTCGCCAAGGACCTCACCGTGCGGGAGACCCTGGTCATGTGGGCCGGAACCCTGACATCTCCCCGTCCCGTGGAGGAGTCCCTGGCCATGTGCAACCTTGAGAATCGCGCCAACATCCGGGTGGGGAGCCTGTCCGGAGGGGAACGACGCCGCCTGGACCTGGCGATGGCCACCCTCGGGCGTCCTGAATTGTTGTTCATGGATGAGCCCACCACCGGGCTCGATCCTGCGGTCCGCCAGCACACATGGGAATTGGTCAGGCGCATGCTCGATGAGGGATCGACCGTGTTGCTCACCACCCATTACATGGAGGAGGCCGAGGAACTCGCGGACCGCATCCTCATCATGGACAAGGGACGCATCCTGACCGAGGGCTCGGTCGCTGACATCGTGGCTCAGCATCCCTGTGAGATCACCTTCCCGGACATCGAGGTCAGCGATGTCGAGTTCGAAAGACTGTCGCACGTGGTGTGCCCGGTCAGCCATGATCGGGGAATCACCCGCGTGCTGAGCACCGACCTCCACGACACGCTTCGTGAGCTGCTGGCTCTGGCTGACAGTCGCAACATTCACCTGGATGGACTCAACGCCCGGGCGGCGTCCTTGGAATCAGCCTTCCTTCGCATCACATCGAGGAGCCATTCATGATCGCACCAGTTTTCCGTCGCACGTGGGCCATTTCCAAGGCCGAGACGAGCCTCTATATGCGGAATCGCTCCATTGCGCTCACCGCGCTCCTGCTCACTCCCCTGTTGGTGCTCGCCAGCGGCCCTGTGATCCTGCGGGAGGAGAACAACGTCTCCATACCCACAATGGTCCTTCAGCTGGTGGTGAACACGAGTCTGCTGCTGGTCGTGTATTTCAACTTGACGGCCATCTTCGTGGCACGTCGAGAGGATGGTGTCTTCCAACGTATGGACACCGGAGAAGCAACCCGGTGGGAAACCGTGGTGGCCACCACCGTGCCCAGTGCTGCTGTGTTGTTGCTCCAAGTGCTCTGTGGGCTGCTCCTGGCCGGGCTGATTGCGAGGACATGGCCCGTCGCAAATCCCCTGCTCCTGATGCTGGCCCTGCTGTTGTCCCTCGCCCTGTTCGCGGCGTGTGCCGCTTTCACGTCGTCGTTCTGCCGAACCGTCGAATCGGCCCAATACGGGGCGTTGCCCGGGTTCTTGTTCTTCTACTTTCTTTCGGGCCTCATCATTCCGCTCCAGTTGTTTCCTGAACCGGTACCGACCATATCCAGGTGGAGCCCATTGATCGCCGTCAACCATCTCCTGACCCTCAGCTCGGGGACGGACCCGCTGACCAACCAGAGCATCACTTTCCTCCAGTCGTGGATCCAAGCCGGGCAGCCTCTGGCCGCATTGACCGTGTGGCTGGTGTTGTTCGCCTACCTGGCGCGTCGCCACATGCGCTTCAACCGGCGCTGAGCACCGGGTCGAGCCAAGACGAACATCGATCCAAGGCCGGGTAGCGGACACCTACGGGTGAGGCGCTTCACGCGCAACCATCGGGTGTAATGACTCCAATGTGCGGGTGTAAAATCCGCTCATGGCGCTCAACATCAAGAACAAGCGGGTCTGTGAACTTGCTCGGCGGGCGGCCGACCGGTTCGAGACCACACAGGTCGATGTCATTGAACGGGCACTGTTGGAATTGCTCAACCAGGAGGAACATCTCCGGCAGGCTCGATTCGACAAGATCATGGAACTCGCCGGGGAAATTCATGACAGCATGACTGATGAGGAACGCGAGGCCCTCCGAAACGTTGACCGGGAAATCTACGACAGGGACGGATTGCCACGATGATTGTGGATTCGTCGGTGCTGATCGCCTTGATCCTGCAGGAACCAGGACACCAAAGGATCGGTCGTGTCCTGAGAGTTGAGGACACACTCCACATGTCCACCGCCACTTCTCCTACGCTCTGGCCATCGAACTCGACGAGCCATTGCTGTTCGTTGGTGATGACTTCGCCCACACCGATGTGCAGCAGGTGAACCTCGACGATTGAGCCGACCTCGGTGTGAAGCGCCAATCCCCTTGGGTCACGCGGGTTTGCGCACGCCCTTGATGACGGCGACCGCCAGGCCGACGACCACCAGGCCCAGGTAGCCGTACCAGAGCGGATCGAGCCAGGCCGACAACGACGAACTCAGGTGGCTCGTGATCTGGGTTTCGAGGGTCTGGACCAGCTGGTTGGCCGGGTTGGGGAAGGTGATGAACCCGCCCAGGCCGCGTATCAGCGCCACCGCACCCAGTCCGGCCGCCGCGAACACCGCCAGCAGCACCCAGCGGCCGATCCTCGTCCCCAGTAGCAACCCCCCGATCAGCAGTAGCCCGGCCGCCACGTGGAACAGCCACCAGTACGAGGCAAGGGCCAGGATCTGGCTTGCCTGGTCAGCCTGCTGAGCCGGGACGTCGGCCACCTTGACCTGGACACCGGTCGGCGTTTCGAACCGGTCCATGTAGGTGGAGATCTCGGGGCCCGCGTTCGAGCGGATGGCCTGCCATGTCCGGGAGATGAGCGGGTCGAGGTTGATCTTGACCAACGGTGGGGTCCTGGTCCTGCCGGAGCCGTACTCCGTGAGGTCCTTCAGCAGGGTCTCGCGGCTGTCGTTCAGCGCCGACTCCCAGGCCGACTGGACCTCGGGACTGGACATCGCTGTGCCGACCCCCGTGCCGATGGTCTCCTTGAGTTTCGTGCGCAGACCTGGAATCTGGTTCACCGACTCCGGGATCCGCTGCTCGATCGAGCTGCGGAGCAGGTCCGTGACGACTCCCCTGACGGTCTCGTCCTTGGCGATCGCTTGAACCAGCTGCTGGGTCGATTCCGGCGAGGTGGCCGTGTGGTTCGTCCACTGCAGGACCGATCCCACAAGTGCACACAACGTGGCGGCCAGCAGAAGAATGCCTGCGAAGAAGTTGCGGATCATTCGGTGCTCCTCGGGTCGATGGGGCGCACGTCCATGCTAGAAGGCCGCGCCAATCAAGAGGTGATGCCCGGGACGGGATCGACAGAAGGCCTCCAGGCGCTCTGGGGGGGCCTGGGGCTGTACCCCGAGTCATCCTCACCCCTGGCGGGGGGTCAGAGAGCGGATTCTGGCCGGATGGCAGGGTGTTCAAGGGGCGTGTCGTGCAGGTTTCGGGGTAGACTTACCAAGGTTGTACACGCCGTCGGTTCACCCGGCGGCTGTTTCATGGAACGGGAGCACCGCGTGACAGAAGAGCAGGCCAGCGAGTTGGAACCCCAGGACGAGGCCGGGCAGTCCGGCAGCACACACACCGACGCGGCCTACGACGCAGAACAGATCTCGGTGCTGGAGGGCCTGGAGGCGGTTCGCAAACGCCCCGGCATGTACATCGGGTCCACCGGTGAACGTGGCCTGCACCACTTGGTCTACGAGATCGTGGACAACGCCGTCGACGAGGCCCTGGCCGGCTACTGCGACCAGATCGACATCGCCCTGCTCGACAACGGCGGCGTACGCGTCGCCGACAATGGCCGTGGCATCCCCGTCAAGGAACATCCTGTCGAGAAGATCCCGACGGTGACGCTGGTGCTCACCGTTCTCCACGCCGGCGGCAAGTTCGGAGACGGCGGCTACAAGGTTTCCGGCGGCCTGCACGGCGTCGGTTCGTCGGTGGTCAACGCGTTGTCGCAGGAGTTCACCGTCGAGGTCTCCCGCGACGGCCACCGCTACGTGCAGACCTTCGACCTGGGCGTGCCCCGCTACGACCTCCAGGAACTGGAGGAAACCGAGGACACCGGCACCACCGTCACCTTCTATCCCAGCCCGGAGATCTTCGAGACCACCGTCTTCAACTACGAGACCCTCGCCACGCGGTTCCGCGAGATGGCGTTCCTCAACAAGGGGCTCAGGATCACCCTCACCGACCTGCGCACCGTCAACCGGGAGGGTGAGGATGCCGAGGAGGAGCAGCGCCACGACTCGTTCCGTTTCGAACACGGCCTGATCGACTACGTGCGCTACCTGTCGCAGTCGAAGGACCCCATCCACCCCAGTGTCATCGACGTCGAATCCCACGACGACGTCCAGGGCATGAGCCTGGAGATCGCGATGCAGTGGAACGCCTCCTACGCCAGCTCGGTGCACACCTTCGCCAACACCATCAACACCCACGAGGGTGGCACCCACGAGGAGGGGTTCCGCGCGGCCCTGACCAACACCGTCAACCGCTGGGGCGAGACCTGGGGCCTGGTGAAGAAGAAGGAGGACCGGGTCTCCGGCGACGACATCCGCGAGGGCCTGACCGCCATCATCTCCATCAAACTCGCCGAGCCGCAGTTCGAGGGCCAGACGAAGACCAAGCTCGGCAACACCGAGGCCAAGTCGTTCGTGCAGAAGGTCCTCAACGACCGATTGGGCGACTGGTTCGAACGCAACCCTTCCGAGGGCAAGGACATCATCCGCAAGTCGCAGGCGGCCGCACTCGCCCGGATCGCCGCCCGCAAGGCCCGCGACATGGCCCGCAACCGCAAGGGTCTTCTCGGCGGCGGCGGTCTGCCCGGCAAGCTCGTCGACTGCCAGTCCCGCAACCCCGGAGACTGCGAGGTGTTCATCGTCGAGGGTGACTCCGCGGGCGGTTCGGCGCGTGGCGGGCGCGACCCGAAGACACAGGCCATCCTCCCGATCCGCGGCAAGATCCTCAACGTCGAGAAGGCCCGCCTGGACAAGATCCTCGCCAACAAGGAGGTCGAGGCGATCATCAACGCCCTCGGCACCGGCATCCAGGAGGACTTCGACCTCGACAAGTTGCGCTACCACAAGATCGTGCTGATGGCCGACGCCGACGTCGACGGCGCCCACATCCGCACCCTCCTGCTGACGCTGCTGTTCCGGTTCATGCGTCCCCTCATCGACGCCGGGCACGTCTACCTGGCCCAGCCGCCGCTGTTCCGGCTGCGCTGGACCAACGCTCCCCATGAGCTGGCCTACACCGACGAGGAACGCGATGCGATGCGTGACGCCGGGCTGGCCGACGGCAAGAAACTGCCCAACGTCAACCCGATTCAGCGCTACAAGGGTCTCGGTGAGATGAATGCCGACGACCTGTGGGAGACCACCATGGACCCGACCAAACGCATCCTGCTGCAGGTCAACCTGCAGGACGCCGCCATGGCCGACCAGATGTTCTCCGTCCTGATGGGCGAGGACGTCGAGCAGCGGCGCAGCTTCATCCAGCACAACGCCCGCGACGTCCGGTTCCTGGACATCTGATCCCCGCGACCCGAAGGCAAGGAGTTACCACGTGGCTGACGAGACCGACCGCCCCGAGGGCGTCGACGAACAGCTCAAGGCAGAAGCACAGGGCCTGGAGAAGATGCAGGGACACACCACCCCCGTCGACCTCCAGGTCGAGATCCAGAAGTCCTACCTCGACTACGCCATGTCCGTGATCGTCGGGCGTGCCCTCCCGGACGTGCGAGACGGTCTCAAACCCGTGCACCGCCGCGTGCTGTACGCCATGTGGGACGGTGGATACCGGCCCGACCGCGGCTGGAACAAGTGTTCCCGCGTGGTCGGCGAGGTGATGGGTCTCTACCACCCCCACGGCGACAGCGCCATCTACGACGCCCTGGTGCGCCTGGCGCAGCCGTGGGCGATGCGGCATCCCCTCGTTGCCGGGCAGGGCAACTTCGGTTCCCAGGGCAACGACAAGGCCGCCGCGATGCGCTACACCGAGTGCAAGATGGCGCCGCTGGCCGTCGAGATGGTCCGTGACATCGAACAGGACACCGTCGACTTCAAACCCAACTACGACAACCGCGACTCCGAACCGACGGTGCTGCCGTCACGGTTCCCGAACCTCCTCGTGAACGGATCCACGGGCATCGCGGTGGGCATGGCCACCAACATCCCCACCCACAACCTGCGCGAGGTCAACGACGCCGTCCAGTGGGCGCTGACCCACCCCGACGCCACCAGGGAGGAACTCCTTGAGGCCGCGATGGCCCGCATCCAGGGTCCCGACTTCCCCGGCGGCGGGCTGATCGTCGGGCGGCGCGGCATCGAGGACGCCTACCGCACGGGACGCGGATCGGTGATCATGCGGGCCGTCATGGAACTGGAGGAGGACTCCTCCGGTCGCCAGCGCATCGCGATCACGCAGCTGCCCTACATGTGCAACCCCGACAACCTGGCAACCAAGATCGCGGAACTGGTGAACTCGGGGCGCCTCACCGGCATCTCCGACATCCGCGACGACACCTCCGCCCGCACCGGCCTGCGCCTGGTCATCGTCATGAAACGTGACGCCCAGCCGCGGGTCGTGATGAACAACCTGTACAAGCACACCGCGCTGCAGGACACCTTCGGTTGCAACATGCTGGCGCTCGTCGACGACGTGCCCCGCATCCTGCGGCTCGACCAGTTCATCGCGCAGTGGGTCAAGCACCAGATCGAGGTCATCCGCCGCCGCACCGCCTTCCAGCTCGCCGACGCCGAGAAACGTGCCCACCTGGATCGCGGCTTGGTCAAGGCCCTCAACATGCTCGACGAGGTCATCGCGCTGATCCGGGCCTCCCGCACCGCCGAGGAGGCCTCGCGGGGCCTCCAGGAGCTCCTCGACATCGACGAACTCCAGGCCCGTTTCATCCTCGACCAGCAGCTGCGGCGGCTGGCGTCGATGGAGATCCAGAAGATCATCGACCGACTGGCCGAGATCGAACGGCTCATCGCCGACCTCAAGGACATCCTCGCCTCCGATGAGCGGCAGCGTGCCATCATCGGCGCCGAGTTGCAGGAGATCACCGACAAGTACGGCGACGAGCGGCGCACCCGCATCGTCGCGGCCGACGGGGACTTCTCCGAGGAGGACTTCATCGCCGACGAGGACGTCGTGGTCACCATCACCCACGGCGGTTATGCCAAACGCACCCGCGCCGACCAGTACCGGGTGCAGAAACGCGGCGGCAAGGGGGTTCGCGGCGCCACCCTGCGCGCCGACGACGAGGTGGCGCACCTGTTCAAGGCCACCAACCACGAGTGGCTGCTGTTCTTCACCAACCTGGGCCGGGTGTACCGGGCGAAGGTGTGGCAGCTGCCCGAGGCGGGCCGCGACGCGAAGGGCGGGCACGTCGCGGGGCTGCTCAGTTTCCTGCCGGACGAGCACATCGCGCAGGTGCTGACGCTGCGCTCCTACGACGACGCCCCCTACCTGCTGCTCGCCACCCGCAGGGGTTTCGTCAAGAAGACCGCGCTCGGCTCCTACGATTCGCCGCGCCAGGCGGGCGTGATCGCCATCAACTTCCGTGAGGAGGGTGACGAGCTGATCGGGGCGTCGCTGTGCTCCTCCATCGACGACGTGCTGCTGATCTCCCGCAAGGGCCAGGCCATCCGCTTCCAGGCCTCCGACGACCAGCTGCGTCCCATGGGCCGTGCCACGTCGGGGGTGACCGGGATGCGGTTCCGTGACGGCGATGAGTTGTTGTCCATGGCGGTCCTGGGCGGCGACGACGACCTCGAAGGTAGGTTCGTGTTCACCGTCACCGATGGGGGTTTCGCGAAACGCACCGCCGTCGGTGAGTATCGTCAACAGGGTCGTGGGGGCCTCGGCATCAAGGCCATGCGCCTGTCCAACGGCCGCGGATCCTTGGTCGGCGGGTTGATCGTGGGTGACGGCGACGAGGTGATCTCGATCAAACAATCGGGGCAGGTAGTCCGTTCGGCCGTCGCCGATGTTCCTGTCAAGGGACGTGACACCATGGGGGTCAAGTTCGTCGGTGTCAGGGGTGATGACGCTGTGGCGGCGATCGCCCTCTACCCGGAGGCCGAGGCTGAACTCTCCGATACGGGTGCGGAAACGACTGCGGAACCGGGTACGGTGAACCAGACAGCAGTCGAGACGGCCGATGAGGCCGAGGAGGTAAACGGCGATGAGTGACAAGACTCCCCATTGGCCCGGAGCGGATGGGAAGCCGGGTGTGAGTTTCGGACCCAAGTCGCTGCCGGAGACCGAAGGTGGGAAACCTGCCACGAAGGATGCGGGAGAGGGTGGTTCCTCAACCCCGCGTCTCGACGCTGCGGAGAAAAACCAGCCGGGTCAGGAGCTCGCGGTGCCGGGAAAGACCGCCAAACAGGTGAACAGGACCGGTGGGAAACCGGGTGGGCCCTCCTCCCAGCCCGGGAAGCCCCAGCAGGGCGGCAAGAAACCTGCGGTCGGGGCCGGGGCCAAGGCCGTTCCCCAGGCGCTGCCGGGGCCGGGCGACAACGCCAAGCAGGGCAAGAAACCGGGTGCCGCGAGCCCCAACCAGCCCAACCAGGGTGGCAGGCCCAACCAGAAACCCCCGCATCCGATGCCACAACAAGTCAGGGCCGCCCTGCCCGGTACCCAACCCGGAAGGCCGGCGGCTTCCCAGCAGGCCGCCGGCGCCGCCGCAGGGGCGGCTGCCAAGATGGCGGGCGATGCCGCCAAGGCCACCCCGTGGGCCGCCACCCCCACCTCCGGAAAACCGGGCCAGACAGCCAGGGACAAGTCCCACAAACCCGAGGGAACGCTTTCCAAGGTCGGGGAGGCCCGCCGCACCCGCAAGGCCAGGCTGCGCATCTCCCGTGTAGACCCCTGGTCGGTGATGAAGACCACGTTCCTGTTCTCCATCGCCTTCGGGATCATGCTTGTGGTCATCGTCGCCGTGCTGTGGGCAATCGTCGCTGGTTCCGGCGCACTCCAGTCCATCAACGCCACCATGACCCAGCTGATCGGTGATTCGGGAACCGCGTTCAACGTCGAGGATTACATCAACGCCGGACGGGTCATCGGGTTCGCCGCGGTCCTGGCCGCCCTGGATGTCGTCATCATCACCGCGGTCTCGACGCTGTTCGCCTTCCTGTACAACTTGGCAGCGGCCGTCATCGGTGGCCTGGAAGTCACCCTCGCGGAGGACTGAAACCCAACTTGTCAGGTCAACGACGGGTGTTGTAGAGTTCAGCGTCGTTGACTACGGGCCTATAGCTCAGGCGGTTAGAGCGCATCCCTGATAAGGATGAGGTCGCTGGTTCAAGTCCAGCTAGGCCCACACGATACCGGAAACCCGAGTGCTGGGAGTCTTGAAACATTTCCGCGCCGCCTGAGGCGTGGGCGGATCGTGCGTCAAGGGGTCATCACGCGGTCGAATCGATAGCGATTCTCGTTACAGTAGAGGTATGTATCAATCTCATGTTACGCTCAGCCTGCGAACTGGTGGTGAGTGGTCTCACTCGCCACGGAACCCGGTGAAAATCCGGGACTGACGCGCAGCGGTGAAGGTGACGAGACCGGAAGTAGGCCACTGGGAGTGATCTCGGGAAGGTGCCGGAGGAGGATGATCCTGAGTCCGAAGACAGCCAGTTCGTGACGTCGACGGGCTTCGCGGTCAGGCTTCGGAGCGGCGATGTGCCGGATGTGCCCAGCGCACCTGGCGGGATCATCGTGATGGAGCAATCGTGGCAGCGCCGTCGAACAACCTGAGCACCACCCAAAGCCGCTACCCGGAAAGGCTGCACCCGACAATGCTCACACGACCCGCTACGTGGCTGGCCGCGGCGCTGACCGCCGTCACCCTGCTGTTCAGCGCCTGTGGTCTCCCCTCGAACCAGGCGTCGACGGAGGGCAAGACCCTGAGGCTCATCACGGTTCTCGCCGCCGACAGCACCGACGCCCACCAGAACCAGACCGCCTTCATCTTCAACTCCGGAACGGTCGAGGCCCTTGTGGGCGTCGATCCCCAGACCCTGCAGATCCGTCCCTGGCTGGCCGAGAAGTGGGAGACCACCGACGCCCAGAACTGGACCTTCACCCTCCGCAAGGGTGTCAAGTTCCACAATGGCACCGAGATGACCGCTGAGAAGGTCAAGGCCAGCCTCGAGAACTCGATAGCCGTCAACCCCGGCATCAAGAAGGCGCTGCGGGTCCAGTCCATCGAGGCGACGGACCAGTACACGCTGAAGATCGTCACCGAAACCGTCTACCCGGCCCTGCCGTCCAGCCTGGTGCACTACAACTCGGTGATCGTCGACACCTCTGCCAAGGATTCCAAGTTCCCCATCGGGACGGGCGCGTTCAAGTTCGAGAGCTTTGACATCAACGGTGAGGCCGTGCTGGTGCGCAACGACGACTACTACGACGGCAAGGCGAAGCTCGACCGTGTGGTCATGACCGCCAACAGCGACGCCAACGGCCGCAGGTCGGCTCTCCAGGCCGGGGACACCGACGTCATCTACCGTCCCTCCCTCGATTCCCTGAGTGCCCTCCAGTCCGACTCCACGCTCCAGGTCGACAGCAAGCCCGGCACCCGCGTCTACCACATGCTCTACAACTACTCCGGTTCCAATGCCGCGCTCTGGGGCAACGAGGAGTTCCGCAAGGGCATCGACGCGCTGGTGGATCGTGAATCCATCGTCAAGGATGTCATGGGCGGTCAGGCCCAGGTGGCCTACGATGTCTTCCCCGGCGACTACCCGATCTCGCCGAAGGTGGCGGCCCACCCGTTCAGCACCGAGGAGGCCCTCAAGCACTTCGAGGCCGCCGGACTCCAGGTCAGCGACGGCAAGGTGACCCGCGACGGCCAGCCGCTCACCCTCAAGCTCATCACCTACGACGCCCGTCCCGAACTGCCGAAGATCGCCCAGGTCGTCCAGGATCAGGCCCGCAAGGTCGGCATCGACATGCAGATTGCCAAGGCCGACAACATCGACGAATACCTCCCTCAGAACGACTGGGACCTCGCGACCTACTCGCTGCTGACCATCACCCGAGGTGACGGCTCCTTCTTCCTCAACAGCTCCTTCGGTGAGGGCGCGGCCCAGAACCACGGCAAGCTCGCCGATCCCGAGCTGCTGGCCAAGCTGGAGAAGTACAACACCGAGGCCGATACCACCGCCCGCACCGCGCTGGCCAAGGAGATCGCCCAGTACATCGACACCAAGTACTACAACTCCTACATCACCGCTCCCTACGAGACCAGCGCCAGCAAGAAGACCGTGACCGGGTGGGCGACCCCTGGCAACGAGTTCGAGTTCCAGATGATCACCAAGGACCTGGACATCTCCTGAGCCATGAGGAATTGGTTGATCAGACTGGTCGAGATCGCGGTCTTCGTCCTGTTGCTGACGGTGGTCAGTTTCCTGGTGGTGAAGCTCGCGCCCGGTGACGAGACCCGCTCGCTGCTGCGGATGGACACCATCGAGGTCACCCAGGGCGACATCGAGGCCCTCCAGAAGGAACGCGGCCTGAACGCGCCCATCTGGGAGCAGTACTCCGCCTACCTGATGAACCTGCTGAGGCTGAACTTCGGCACCTCCTCGATGACCGGAAAACCGGTCATCGAGGGGATCGCCAACGCCTTCCCCAGCACGCTCATCCTGGCCGGGTGGTCCTTGGTGGCCGCCTTCGTCATCGCAGGCCTGCTGGGCACCCTGGCGGCCCGCAACGTCGGGAAATGGCCGGACCACCTGGCCCAGGGATTCACCCTGATCTCCTCCTCCATGCCGACTTTCTGGCTGGGCCTGCTGCTGCTGAACGTGTTCGCCATCGGCCTCAAGTTGCTGCCCTCCCAGGCGACGAGACCCGGCGGCCTGGTGATGCCCATCATCTGCATGACCATTGCCATCGTGCCGCCCTACGTGAAGGTGTTCCGCAACAGCCTCGTCGACGCGCAGGGGGCGGACTTCGTCCGGGCGTCGCGTTCGCGGGGCCTGCACGAATCGACGGTGTTCAGAAAGCACGTGCTGCGGGCCAGCCTCATCCCCCTGGTCACCATCATGGGAATGAGCCTCGGGAGTCTCCTCGGGGGCACAGTGGTGGTGGAGAAGATCTTCGCCATCCAGGGCATCGGCATGCTGGTGCTCGACGCCCTGACCAAACGCGACTACCCCACGATCCAGGCCTTCATCCTGCTGATCGGCATCGTGGTCTTCCTCATCAACGGGCTGGTGGACCTGTCCTACCGATGGCTGGATCCCGCCATCGCGCTCAAGGGGAGGAAGGCATGAGCACCGGAAAACGAATCGTCATGATCGCGGTCGCGGTCTTCCTGGTGCTGCTGATCATCGGCCCCTGGATCGCGCCGCAGGACCCGAACCTGACTGCGACGGCCGACAGGCTCCAGGGGTCGAGCGCCGCCCACTGGTTCGGAACCGATGAGCTGGGTCGCGACGTGTTCTCCCGCATCCTGACCGGTGGGCTCACCACGGTGGGGCTCAGCGCGCTGGCGCTGGGGATCTCCATCCTGATCGGGGTTCCGCTGGGCCTGCTGTCCGGATACCTGGGTGGACGGACCGACTGGACCCTGATGAGAGCCGTCGACATCTTCCTGGCGCTGCCGGAGTACATCGTCGCCATGATCATCGCGGGCCTGATGGGCCAGGGATTCGGGAACTTGCTGCTGGCCATTCTCATCATCAAGTGGGTGGGCTACACCCGCCTGGCCAGGAGCGTCGTCATGCAGGAGAAGGCGAAGGACTACCTGATGGTCTCCACCATCAGCGGGGCCTCCACCCTCTCGATCATGCGACGCCACCTGCTGCCGCACATCGTCGGCCCGGTCATGGCCCTGGCAACGGTGGACATCGGCAAGGTGATCCTGCTCGTGGCATCGCTGTCCTACCTGGGGTTGGGTGTGCAACTTCCCTCCGCCGAGTGGGGTGCCATGCTCAACGAGGCCCAGACGTTCTTCACCCAGGCCCCACACCTCATGTTGGCGCCCGGCCTGGCGATCTTCCTGGTGGTGTGCGCCGCGAACTGGCTCGGCGACCAACTGCAGAGCCTCTACGCCATCTCCGGGGAACGGAAGGAGGAGACCGGTGTCGCTGCTTAGGATCGACGAACTGCGCGTCACGACCCGCACCAGGGAGCTGGTGCACGGCATCGACCTGCGCATCGAGACCGGCGAGTGGCTGGCCGTCGTCGGGGAGAGCGGGTCGGGCAAGTCCCTGACGGCCTTCTCCATCGCCAACCTGCTGCCGCGTGGCCTCAGGCGTACCGCCGAGACCATGACCTTCGGGGGCAAGAACCTGCTGACCATTTCACCAGAGGAGATGCGTCAGCTGCGTGGCAACGACATCGCCTACGTCTTCCAGGACTACCAGGCGGCGTTCTCGCCGTACTACCGGATCGGGCGGCAGCTCGACGAGGTGATGCGCAGCCACACCGACTGGGACGAGAAGGGCCGGAGGAAACGGGCCGCTGAGGTCCTCGAACAGCTGCGGCTCCCCGCCGAACTGCTGAGGCGCTACCCGTTCCAGGTCAGTGGCGGACAGTTGCAGCGCGCCGCCCTCGCGGCCGCGATCCTGCTGAAACCCAAACTGATCATCGCCGACGAACCCACCACGGCCCTCGACGCGGTCAACGCGTCGCTGGTGCTCGACCAGATCGCGGAGATCCAGAAACAGGAGGGCTGCGCGGTGCTGTTCATCACCCACAACCTGCGGGTGCTGAGCCGGTTTGCCGACCGGATGGTGATCATGCAGGGCGGCGAGATCAAGGAACGGGGCACCACGAAGGAGATCTTCGAATCCCCGAAGGAGCAGATCACCCGCAACCTGATTGCCGCCATCCCGCCGCTTCGCAACATCCCGTCCCGGTTGCCCGTCTTCACGGAAGGAGCCGCCTCATGAGCGAATCCGTCGAGCAGGTCGGGGCTCCCCCTGTCCTGGAGGTCGAGGACCTGCACAAGACCTATCCCGGCGGCACCCACGCCGTCAAAGGGGTCTCGTTCACGATCAACAAGGGTGAATGCCTCGGGGTCGTCGGAGAGAGCGGGTCGGGCAAGTCGACGCTTGCCAAGTGCCTGCTGACCTTGGAACCGGCCTCCGCAGGTCGGGCGACGCTGGAGGGCGAAACCCTCCTCCAGCGTCGCGGCAAGGGGTTGCGTGACATCCGTCGCCGCCTCCAGGTGGTGTTCCAGAACCCGGCGAGCTCGTTCAACTCGCGGCTGACGATGTACGACTCCCTCCTGGAGCCGCTGCGCACCCGGGGATTCGTCTCGCCGAGTTTCGTGCAGCCGGGGACGCAACGGAAGGTCGCCGAACAGCTCGTCGACCTGGTGCGTCTGCCCGTCTCCTGTCTGGATCGCAAACCCCACGAACTCAGCGGGGGCGAGAAACAGCGGGTGGCGATCGCGCGGGCCATCAGCGTGGAGCCGACCCTCCTGATCTTCGACGAACCCACGGCCAGCCTCGATGTCTCCATCCAGGCCCGGGTGCTGAACCTGCTGCAGGAGCTGAAGGAGGAACTCGGCCTGTCGTCGATGTTCATCTCCCACGACCTCAGCGCGGTGCAGTTCATGAGCGAACGCTCCATCGTGCTGCGCGGCGGGAAGATCGTCGACCGGTTCAGTCGCGATGAACTCTTCGAGGACGGACGCGACCAGTACACCAAGGACCTCATCAAGCTCTTCGAGGGCTGAGACGATCACAGCTGGTTGGGATAGCCTGTTCCTTTGTCGCGGCCCGGCTCAACCGGCGGTGGTGAATTCTTGTCCAACAGAAAGGACATGGGATGGGATCTTCGACAGGTGGACGACGTGACAACATCGATCCGGAACACCTGACCGCGCTGCAGGAAGGACGTGCTTCGGCGGGCACCCTCGCCGAAGCACTCGCCATCGACCATGGCGTTTTGCTGGCCAATGTCCTGCCGGAGGCCGGGGAGAAACTTCGTTCAGCCGTCACGGATGCGCAGTCGCTGGGAATCCTGAAGCGTATGCAACGGATCGGGGCGGCGATCCGGGATTCTTCCCTGGCCCTGGAACAGCTGGCTGACCTGGCCGTACACCGATCGGACACCGTTCGTGGATGGGCCTGTTTCGCTGTGGCCAGTGACTCGGAGATCGGACCCGAGACACTATTGGAACGCATTCAACCCTTCGCTGACGATCCCCATTTCGCCGTCCGGGAATGGGCCTGGATGGCCGCTCGTCCTGCGCTGGCAACTGATCCGAGTGCGAGCATCACATTGCTCGTACCGTGGACCGCGTCGGCGTCGGAACGGATCAGACGTTTCGCCAGCGAGGTTCTCCGTCCCCGTGGTGTGTGGGCCACACACATCAAAGAGCTGAAATCCGACCCACAGCAGGGTCTTCCGATTCTGCATCCGCTCCGGGCGGATCCGTCACGCTACGTCCAGGACTCGGTTGCCAACTGGATCAACGACGCTGCAAAAACCCGACCCGAATGGGCGAGGGATCTCTGCTCATCCTGGTTGGCTGATGATCCTGCTCCGGAGACGGAGCGGATTGTGAAACGAGCCCTGAGATCACTCACCAAAGCTGGTTGAGCCGCCCGGTTCGCTGATGCTCGCGGCCCGGCTCAACCGGCTTCACAGGGTGGTTTCGACTCAGCTGGTGCGCGGAGCACGGAGCTTCCGCATGATCACCGTCCCTGCCACAACCGCCAGATAGATGATTCCGTAGAAGAACGCCAGCCCCGATGACGTGGAGGCGTCGAGGGCGTAGGCGGCCCAGAACCCTGCCACTGAGCAGATGATGGTGACGACGATGGTGATGATGTACATGCCGCTGATGCTGTGGGACAGCAGCTGTGCGATGGCCGCGGGGACGATCATCAGCGCCATCACCAGCACCGCGCCCGCCGCGTTGAAGGCGGCGGTGATCGTCACCGAGACCACCAGCATGGTCAGATGACCCAGGCGCTTGACCGGGATGCCCATGGTCTGTGCCAGTTCCGGGTCGAAGGCGATCAGCTTGAGGCGGGTGTGCAGCACCGTCAGGTATGCGATGTTCAGGGCCAGCACCCCTGCCATCACCCACAGGTACTGCGGACCAAGCATCGTGGTTCCGATCTTCAACGGCAGGAATGCGGCCAGGTTCAGGTCGCCGACCAGCACCGCCGACTCCGTGATCTGGACTCCGTTGAACCGGGTGCTGAGCAGCAGCACACCGATGCTGAACAGGGCCGGGAACACCAGCCCCTGGGGTCCGTCTCCGGAGACCAGTCCCGTCGATTCGAGCAGCTCCGCCCCCAGCACCACGACGGTGCCCATCACGGCCGCCCCGACGATGGACCATGGCGACTGGATGGTCCCGGTGGCCACCGCCGCGATGACGATGCCAGGCAGCACGGCGTGGCTGATGGCGTCGGTCAGCATCGACTGCTTCCGCAGCACCAGCCAGATCCCGGGCAGGGCACAGGTGACGGCGGTGACGATCGCGAGGAGCATCACCCACAGCACGAAGGTCATGCCGTCACCTCCCTACGGTGCCGCCGACGTGCCATGGCCGTCAGCAGGAGGCTGCGGTTGGGGGCGAACAGGATCGAGGCGAAGGCGATCACCGTGACCACCAGCACGATCATGGGCCCGGTGGGCACGCGACCAATCGAGACCGCGAGCCACGAACCGACGACTGCACTGAAGGCCCCGATCAGCCCCGACAGCAACATCATGCTGCCGATGCGCGTGGTCCACTGCCTGGCCGCGATCGGCGGGGCGATGGCCAGAGCCACCATGAGCACCAGTCCGACGGCCTTGAGGCCGATCACGATCGACAGCACCACCACCGCGTTCAGCAGCACCGACAGCAGTCGCGAGGAGAATCCCAGCGTTGCCGCGTACTCGGGGTCGAAGCAACTCAGCTTCAGCTCCTTGAACGCGATGACCGCCACCACAAAGGTCGCGAGGGAGACGACGATGCTGGAGACGATGTCCTCGATCGTCAGGTGGGAGGAGTTGCCGAACAGGTACTCCGCCAATCCACCCTTGCTGGGATAGGGCCCGGCGAGGATGATGCGGTGCAACGCCATGCCGCCGCCAAAGAACAGCGCCAACACGATCGCCATCGCCGCGTCCACCTTCGTCACCGAGACACGGGGCAGCCAGTCGACCAGCTGCACCGCGACCAGGGAGACCACCGCGGAGCCGAGGATCAGCACCCAGTTGCTGCGACCGTCGATCCCGAAGGACGCGGCGATGATGAAGGCCAGCATCACTCCCCCGATGGAGGAATGGGAGACGACGTCCGCCAGGAGGGTGCGTTTCCGCAGGTAGGCGAAGGTGCCGATGGCCCCGGTGGTGAACCCGATGATGACGGTGCCGAGCAGCATCATCCGGTAGGTGTGGTTGGTCAGCAGCTCGGCGGGGTTCATGTCGTCGCCAATCCGTAGGCCTGTTTCACCATCTCGTCGGTGAACACCTCCTTCGTGGGACCACACCCCATCACGGTGCGGTTCAGCAGGCAGGTCCAGTCGCACAGCGTCGGGACGGTGGCCAGGTCGTGGTGGACGATGACGACGGTGCGTCCCTCGTCGCGCAGCTCGTGCAGCACGCTCGTGATGGTTTCCTGGCTGGCGGCGTCCACCCCGGCGAAGGGCTCGTCGAGGAGCAGCAGGTCGGACTGCTGGGCCAGCAGCCGCGCCAGGAAGGTGCGTTGGCGCTCACCCCCGGAGAGCTGGCTGATGGGCCGGTGCGCCAGGTGGGGGATGCCGACCCGCTTCAGCGCGGCCGCCGCCACGTCGCGTTCCTTTGCCCCGGGCCTGCGGAACCATCCCAGGCCACCGTAGGTACCCATGAGGACGACGTCGCTGACCGTGGTCGGGAAGTCCCAGTCGACGCTGCTGGCCTGCCGCATGTAGCCGACGCGGCGGCGCACCTTCTGCAACGGCTGGCCGAAGCAGGCGACGGTTCCCTTCGCGGGTTTCAGCAGCCCGACCACGGCCTTCAGCAGCGTCGACTTCCCGGCCCCGTTGGGCCCGATGACTCCCAGCACCACGCCCTGCGGGAGGTCGAGGGTGACCTCCCGCAGAACCAGCGAGTCGCGGTAGGCGAAGCTCAGCCCGGAGACGCTCAGGGCAGCTGTCATCGGCTCAACGCCTCGACGATGGTGGTGACGTTGTGCTTCATCACCCCGAGGTAGGAGTCGACGCCGGACTCGTCGCCGAGGGAGTCAGCGTAGAGCTCCTTGTCGGAGACCTCGACCTGCCAGCCCTTGGCGGCGACGGCCTCCTTGACGGACTGGATCGCCTGGGGGTTCTTGAGGTTGTCCTGGAAGATCACGGGCAGCTTGTGTGTCGCGATCAACTCGGCCAGCTCAGCGATGTCGTCGGCGGACATGTCGGATTCCGAGGTGACGAAGTCGGTGGCGTGGATCTCGATGCCGTAGGCCCGCCCGAAGTAGTTGAAGGCGTCGTGGCCCGTGACCAGCACCCGGCGTTCCTCGGGGATCTTCGCGGTTTCCTGCTTGGCCCATGTGTCGGTTTCCTCGATCTGTTTCTTGTAGGCCTCCGCGTTCTTGTCGTAGTCGGCGGCCTTCGAGGAGTTGATGGTCTTGAGGTGTTCGGCCATCAGGGTCACGACCTGCTGCCAGATCTTGGTGCTGTTCCAGATGTGCGGGTCGTGGAGGTCGTTGCCCTGCTCGTCCTTCTCCGGCCAGGGCAGCAGCTCGCTCTGGTCGATCTTGTCGCCGACGGCGATGTGCTTGGATCCCAGCGATTCGAGCTGGGTCAGCATCTTGGCCTCCAGGTGCACGCCGGAGGAGAAGACCGCGTCGGCGGACTGCATCTTCTCGATGTCCTGGGTGGTGGGTTCGTAGGTGTGGGGGTCGCCTCCGGGCTTGACCATCGTCGTGATCTCGGCGTCGGGATCGAGCACCTTGGCCGCGTCGGCCAGGTAACCGGTGGTCGCGAAGATCGTGAGTTTTTTCCTGCCGCCTGCGCTCTCCGAGGCGGAGCCGCTGGAGTTGCTGGAGCCGCTGGAGTTACTGGAGCATCCCGCGACGAGGGCAACGGCGGGGACCGCGGAGAGGGCGGCGATGAGGGAGCGGCGGGTGAGACTGGTGGGTCGCATGGGCTTCCTTACTGTCAAAGCATAAATTAGCTTGTTTCAATACGAAATCACGAGGAACCTAACATGCGATACATTCTCAGTACCAGTTGGGGTGCCCTCATCGTCAGGATCGCGACTCCCCGCCTTTCAAAATGAGCCGGCCTACTCCTCGTCCCCGGCGAGGATCAGATAAATCCGACGCCGGACATCGGTGAGCTCCCGGGCGGTCTGCTGACGCTGGGCGTCGGTGCCGGTGCGGCCGACCTGGCGCACGGCCTCGCCGAGCGAGTGCATGAGCTCCCGCAGGCGGGGGCCGTCCTCACTGGCCAAGGGGTTGGGCCATTCGGGGCGGTGCTCCTCGACGTGGTCCCGGCCCGCCTCGGTGAGAGAGACCTCCTTGCGGCCACCGCTGGTGTCGATCCGGACGAGGCCCTCGTCCTCGAGCTGGTTGAGCGTCGGGTAGACGGCGCCCGGGCTGGGGGACCACGCCCCGTCGGTGCGCTCGGCGATGGTCTGCATCAGCTGGTAGCCGTGCATTGGTTCCTCGGCGAGCAGCAGGAGAACCGCGACGCGGACGTCACCGCGGCGGCGTGACCGGTGGTTGTGGTGGTGTCCACGATCATGGCCCTCGGGGCCTCCCCGGGGATGCCCGCCGAACGGGTCGGGGCCGCGGCGCCGGCCTCGCGGGCCATCCGCTGGGCCGGGACCCTCCCGGAAGTCGTCATGATCGTGCTCGTTCTCCGGGTGATGCGGGAGATCGTGTGGGGTGTGATTGTGCTTGCTCATGGCAGCTCCTCTCGTAGTAGATAGTTCGATGATATATCGTGATCTTTCGAAATCCAAGTCGTGGACGCCTTACCGCCCGCCTCACGCGGTAGCGGGACACATGCCGTGTGGCGCGGCTGTTCTGGCAGTTCTAGAGCTCCGTCGGGTGGTCACCGAGACCTTCGGTTGGGCCGTGAGTGCTCCCGCTAACACGACCAGCCCAGGGGTCGGAAACGGGGATTATTCGCCGGGACGGACCCCGGGTGGCTCGCCTCGATGATGGTTGCCATCGTTCAAGGTGGCTGCGTACTCGCTCATGCTCAACAGGATCCGGTCGTCTTTGATGCCATGGTTGTGGGTAGGTAGTATTTCTGCGGCACCAGGTGGAATGAGGCGGGTTCATGGCCATGAGCCGGTCTCGGAATCGGCTTGGCGAACCTTCGATGGAGGAATGGCGCTGATGTACGCAATGCAGTATCGAATCATTTTGCCCGCCGACTACGACATGAGAATCATCCGCGAGAGGGTTCGCGTGACCGGTCATCTCATGGACGGATTTGCTGGACTCGAGTTCAAGGCCTACCTCATCCAGGATAGGACGAAGGGGGCGTTTCGAAACGCATACGCCCCCTTTTATGTGTGGAGGGACACAAATGGCATGCGCAGTTTCTGCTGGGGTGAACCCGGCTACTCATCCATCGTGCGTGACTTTGGGCGTCACCCCATTCAGGACTGGACCGTGCATGGGCTTGTCCACGGACCGGCCACCCATGCGAGTGCACGCAGCTTGTCCATCGAGACTGTCTCGCTACCGGTCGAGGTCGCTCCCTCCGAGTGTATCGAGGAGTTCGCGGTCGGTTTCCTCCGGAGCCCAGATGATGACACCGTTGCACGAGTCGTTGCCGTCGATGTGACCTCGTGGAACCTTATTCGAGTCGAGCTGAGCGTCAAGGAGGCAGATCAGGTGTCCATGAACCGGACAACCTACGAGGTCCTTCATGTCTCCACGGGCTGACCGAGTCAACGTCTGCCGGGCGGAACAAACAGAACATTCCCTCATGTCTTCGTTGACGCGCGGGCATGGTCTATGCTGCTTGCTCCTGGTCCTGCCAGGGTAGGGCTAGTTGCCTCATGTGTTTTCTTCGGTTCAGCCGGTGTTGGGTTGGGGCGTGTGGCGGGCTCGGCCTTTGGGTTGGGCGAGAGCTTCCAGCCAGCATCCGGTCGATCGTGGCCGCTGAGATCTGGGCGAGCAGCTCGTCCAGCACCGTATCGGTCACGGTGATCTCACCCTCAGCTCGCAGCAACGGCACCAACACGGGCATGAAGGGGGCCAGGATCTTGCCAGCCGGGGCCCGCAGCAATACCCAGCACCGGACCAGAGCAGGCAGCAGCTCATCACCATAGACCCGGGGCCGAGGCCTGCGGGGCCGGACCAGCTTGATGACCAGCGCCTCACGCAGCGCCGCGCGGGCATAGTCACGGTGCCAGCCGATCAAATCAACCAACTACTCATCGAGGATGCGGCCCTTGCCCGCCCGATCAGCACTGCGATACGCCAACGCCTTCTTCGTCACAGCCTGCCGCTGGCTCATCGTCAGCTCCATGCTCGATCATGCCCAGTCGGAGACCCCCACATGAGGCAACGAACACAGCAGCCAGAGAAATCACGTGAGGCAACAAACCCGCCCAGGCGAAGGTTTTAGATGAGTCGACTCGTAGGGTTGCGCATGCCTTGGGGAGTGTGTAATGTTCTCTCTCGCCCCCGAAACCGCTGGGAAGCGACAGACCGGGGCACTCCCCCGCGACGAACCCCGTGGTGAGTGTGTGATCAAGTGGATCCCGCTCAAGGCCAGGTGTTTGTCTACGTCCCCAAGGAACAGGCCGGGAAGCCCGGTTTGCGAAACAGGGATCCGGGGAGTACAGTAGAGAAGCTGCCCTTCGGGGCGGTGACATTCAGAAACGATACAACTCAATGCAGGAACACGGAATTTGACATTCGGTGGGAATGCAGTAAAGTTTGTCGGGTTGCTGCTTTGGTGGCTTCCGAATCTTGAGAACTCAACAGCGTGCTTTAAGTCAATGCCAAATTTTTTTGGGGATGAATCAAGGATTTTGTGTTTTTGGTTTGTTTCTTGTTTTTTCCTTTGATTGATGATCCTCTGTGACATGTGCTTTTGTGTGTGTTGTGGGGGTTTGTTGGTGATTGGGTTTTCTGTCGAATTTTTGTGGGTGTGTCTGTGTCTGCGTTTTGTGGGTGTGGGTGTGCCTGTGATTTGTTTTTTCGATGGAGAGTTTGATCCTGGCTCAGGACGAACGCTGGCGGTGTGCTTAACACATGCAAGTCGAACGGTAAGGCCCTTTCGGGGGTACACGAGTGGCGAACGGGTGAGTAACACGTGAGTAACCTGCCCTCATCTCTGGGATAACAGTCGGAAACGGTTGCTAATACTGGATATGAGCTTGCAAGGCATCTTGTGGGTTGGAAAGATATTTTTTGGTTGGGGATGGACTCGCGGCCTATCAGCTTGTTGGTGAGGTAGTGGCTCACCAAGGCTTCGACGGGTAGCCGGCCTGAGAGGGCGACCGGCCACATTGGGACTGAGATACGGCCCAAACTCCTACGGGAGGCAGCAGTGGGGAATATTGCACAATGGACGGAAGTCTGATGCAGCAACGCCGCGTGCGGGATGACGGCCTTCGGGTTGTAAACCGCTTTCAATTGTGACGAAGCTTTTTGTGACGGTAGCAGTAGAAGAAGCACCGGCTAACTACGTGCCAGCAGCCGCGGTGATACGTAGGGTGCGAGCGTTGTCCGGATTTATTGGGCGTAAAGAGCTTGTAGGCGGTTTGTCGCGTCGGGAGTGAAAACTCGGGGCTTAACTCCGAGCTTGCTTTCGATACGGGCTGACTTGAGGGAGGTAGGGGAGAATGGAATTCCTGGTGGAGCGGTGGAATGCGCAGATATCAGGAGGAACACCGGTGGCGAAGGCGGTTCTCTGGACCTTTCCTGACGCTGAGAAGCGAAAGCGTGGGGAGCGAACAGGCTTAGATACCCTGGTAGTCCACGCCGTAAACGGTGGGTACTAGGTGTGGGGGACATTCCACGTTCTCCGTGCCGTAGCTAACGCATTAAGTACCCCGCCTGGGGAGTACGGCCGCAAGGCTAAAACTCAAAGGAATTGACGGGGACCCGCACAAGCGGCGGAGCATGTGGATTAATTCGATGCAACGCGAAGAACCTTACCTGGGTTTGACATGCACCAGACGGTTGTAGAGATACGTACCTCCCTTTGTGGTTGGTGTGCAGGTGGTGCATGGTTGTCGTCAGCTCGTGTCGTGAGATGTTGGGTTAAGTCCCG
>ERZ772977.588-NODE-588-length-23312-cov-22.229264_pt1 | contig 23312 bp, 16 predicted proteins | sample MGYA00511131_ERZ772977 | MGnify/ENA primary metagenome ERZ772977 (study PRJEB29015, sample SAMEA2737935) | human oral metagenome | biome: human oral; feature: human-associated habitat; material: dental | place: China | collected 2151 ...
GGGGGGCAGGGCGGCGTCGGGGCGCGCGGAGGAGGGGCATGGCGGCTCAGGAGCGGGTGGAGGGGACGGGGGCGTCGGCCAGGGCGCGGGTGATGACGTCCGCGGCGGTGGCGCCGGCGAACTCGGCGTCGGGGTCCATGACCAGGCGGTGGGCCCAGACCACCTCCGCCAGGTCCTGGACGTCGGCCGGGAGCACGTAGGGGCGCCCCTGCGCGGCCGCCCACACCCGCACCGCCCGGGTCATGGCGATGGCGCCGCGGGTGGACACCCCCAGGCGCGTGTCGGACGACTCGCGGGTGGCGCGGGCCAGGGCGCCGATGTAGGACAGGACGGCGCGCTCGACGTGGTTGGTGGCGGCGAGGTCGGCCATGGAGGCCACCGCGGTGGAGGCGATGACGGCGGACAGACTCTTGGACCGGTCCGGGCAGGCCGAGCCCTCCAGGACGTCGACGAGGATCTCGTCCTCGGGGTAGCCCACGGACGTCTTCATGAGGAAGCGGTCGAGCTGGGCCTCGGGCAGGCGGTAGGTGCCGGCCTGCTCCACCGGGTTCTGGGTGGCGATGACCATGAAGGGGCGTCCGGCCTCGTGGCGCACGCCGTCGACGGTCACCTTGGACTCCTCCATGACCTCCAGCAGCGCCGACTGGGTCTTGGGGCTGGCCCGGTTGATCTCATCGGCCAGGACGATCGAGGCGAAGACGGGTCCGGGGTGGAACTCCCACGACCCGGTCTTCTGGTCGAAGACCGTCACCCCGGTGATGTCGCTGGGAAGCAGGTCCGGGGTGAACTGGATGCGCGAGTGCGTGCCCTGCACGCTGGCCGCCAGGGCGCGTGCCAGCGCCGTCTTACCGGTGCCCGGCGCGTCCTCCAGCAGCAGGTGCCCCTCGGCCAGCATGGCCGTCAGCGCCAGGCGGATGACCTCCTCCTTGCCCAGCAGGGCCAGGCCGACGTTCTCGACGATCTTGGAGAAGGTGTCGGCGAACCAGGTCGCATTCTCCTGGGTCATGGGCATGGCATGGGCCTTTCTCGGGACGGGTTCGGGGCGGCGGATGGCGCTGTGCGGGGTGCTCGGTCGGTCAATGTCGGGGTGTTCCCCCGTCGCAGGCGATCTCGTTCGCATCGCTCTCGTAGGCGGTCACCAATTGGCCGAAACCGGAGAATTCCGGGCTTCCATCCGCATTTCCGTTGGCGTCGGTCCGTATTTTCGCGGTCGTCTGCGTCCCGCCCCAGTTGACCCGGCACGTGACCTCGGTGTCGGCGGGCCAGTCCCAGAGCTTGATGTAGACCCGATGACAGCCACCCCTGCAGGTTCCCGTCTTGCCCTGATCGAGCTCCCCCAGGTAGCCGTCGTAGTTGCGCCCGTAGCTCCTCGTCGTGACCGACACGCAGTTGCCCCCCGCCCCGCGGTCGCCGATCTCCGCGGAGTGCTGGACCGCCTTGGTGCAGACCCCCACGGTCGCCCCCTCGCCGACGTCCCAGGAGCGCTCGCCGTGGTCGGCGACGTCGATGTTCTCCTGGCCGCTCAGGCTGAAGGTCGTGTCGCGGCCGCCCGACGCGCCGCCCTGCCACGTGCACGTCACCCTCGTCCCGTTCGCCGCGCAGCTCACGGTGGGCGCCGTCGGCGGTCCGAAGGGCGCCACGGCTCCGGAGACCATGTCGGAGTAGGCGGTCGTGCCGTCGCCCTTGGAGGCCGCGGAGCGCACGTAGATCGTCGTCTGCCCGTTCGCCCCGAGGTTCTGCGCGCCGGAGGTCGAGGACCACGATATCTGGTCCGTGCTCCACTGGAGGCTCTGGGAGGAGGTCGGCCACCCGTTGCCCTCGACCGTCGACAGCCCGGAGATCGTGAACTCGCCCGAGGCGCCCGTCGCCCGCAGCGACAGGGTTCCGGTGGGCGTCACCGGCTTGCCCAGGACCCACAGGGAGGACGACGCGGCCGGCGAGGTGTGCCCCGAGGGGCTGGCCGAGTCATTGACCGCCGTCACGGAGACCGGGACCATGGAGTTGGAGGTGGCCACCGACTCCATGACCGTCGAGGTCCCCTCGGCGGCGCTCACCCGCTTGGAGGCGCCGCCGACCGTGACCGTGTAGTACTCCACCGCCCGGCCGTTGTCGTCGCCGGGGGTCCAGCTCACGCGCACCGAGTCGCTGCTGCCGGAGGCGCCGCGGTTGGCCTGGCTCACATCGGTGATGGTCACGGCCCCCGGCGCGCCGTAGGGCACCACCGGCGCCGAGGGCGCGGACTGGGACTGCGAACTGCCCTTCGCATTGGCCGCCACGACCGTGGCCGTGTAGGCGCCGCCGTTGGACAGGCCCCTGAAGGTCGCGCTCGTGCCCGTCACCGTCTGCTGCTGGGAGCCGCCCGGACCCGACAGGTAGACGGTGTAGCCGGTGATGGCGGAGCCCTCGTTGGCGGGGGCGGACCAGGTGAAGGTCGCCTCCCCGTTGCCCGGCGAGCCCGTGGGCTGGGGCACCTGCCCGGGGACGACGTCGATATTCGTCGTCGCCGAGGCGGAGGCCGCCGAGTCCCCCACCCCGTTGGTCGCCACCACGTGGAAGGTGTGGTCCACGCCGTTCGTGCGGCCCTCGAACAGGCAGGTCGTCACCAGCCCGCAGCTCTTGGAGTCGCCCTGGGTCTCGTCGACCACGGTGAATCCCGTGACGGGGTCGCCGTTGGCCGGGCCGGCGGTCCACGACACCGACGCCGTCGAGGCGCTGTTGGAGGCGGCGGACACGCCGGTGGGCGGCGCCGGGCGGTCCTTGACGGCGACCTGGACGGTCCCCTCGACCTCCCGGGAGGCGTCGTTGGTCTTGTCGCCCAGGCGGAAGGACACGGTGCTCGTGCCGCTGACGCCCGCCGGCGGGGTGATGGTCAGGGTCGTCCCCGACACGCTCACCGAGGCGGAGTCGGAGGCCGACGGCGCGCCCACCACGTGCAGCGGCTCGTCCGGGAAGGGGTTGGTGGCGTAGGAGGCCAGGTCCACGCTCACCGCCCGCCCGGCGCTGGTCGACACGGAGATGGGCGCGATCTGGATGCGCTCGCGCGTGGAGGTCACGACCCTCACCGCCACCGCGGCCGTGGCGGTGGCGCCGGAGGGGTCGGTCACCGTGACCTCCACCTGGCCGGCCGCCCCCGACGCCGTGCCCGCCTGCGCCGACACGGACAGGCGCGAGCCGCTCACGGAGGCCGAGACCCCCGTCAGGCTCGGGGCGGCCGAGTAGGTCATGGCGGAGGGGTCGTCGCCGTCGGGGTCGCTCACCCACCGGGCCAGGTCCACGTCCACGGCCTTCTCGCCGGCGGCCACCTCGATCTCCGTGGGGGTCAGCGTCGGCGGCCGGTTCGCGCCGGGCAGCACGGTGATCGGCAGGGTCAGGGTCGCCACGCGGCCCTCGGAGTCGTTCAGGTCCGTCCCGTCGGTCACCTCGAAGGTCACCGAGCTGGGGCCGGAGTAGTCGGCCGCGGCCCCGAAGGTGAGCGTCGTCGGGTCGTGCACCAGCGCCGACCCGTCCCAGCCCAGGGAGGCCGAGGCCCTGGCGGCGTCGGTGATCTGGACGGTGCGCCCGGGGCGGGTGCGCACGTAGTCGTTGATGGGGATGGTCAGGGTCTGGCCGGCCCTGACCTGCAGGGAGCCGGTTGCGCTCGGGTCGACCTCGGGCTCGGCGAGCACGGATCCGGGTACGCGCACCACCGCGGAGGAGGTCAGGCCGTCGGGGTCGGTCAGCGTGTACAGGACGTAGCGGGGCGACTCGGAGACGTCGACGGTCAGCTCGCCGTCGTCGCCGACCCTCACCCCGGGGTCCTGGCTCGTCACGGTGTCGGAGTCGACGTCGCCGTCGGGGTCGGAGTCGTTGTCCAGGACGTCGACGCTCGCGCTCGAGCGGTCCAGGGCCTCGGCGGCGGGCACGGCGTCGTCGCGGGCGATGGGCGCCTGCAGCGGCGCCGCGGCGGAGACGACCACCGTGGCCAGGCCGGTGACGGGGTCGGAGCGCGAGTCGCTCACCCCGTACTCGACGGTGTAGGTGCCCTCGGTCTCGGGGGTGCGCAGCCGGATCCTGGAGCCCTTGGACTCCACCTCGATGGCGGGGTCGACGGCGCCCACCATGTCGGCGACGAGGTCGAGGTCGTCGCCGTCGGGGTCGACGTCGTTGTCCAGCACGGGGATGGACACGAGCGTGCCCGGGCGGATGTTGACCTGGTCGGGCACGGCCACGGGCCGCTGGTTCGAGGTCGCGGCGGGGGCCACGCCCACCCGCACCGTCGCCGTGGCCGTCTTGCCCAGGCGGTCGCGGACCGTGTAGGTGAAGACGTCGGTGCCCGAGGCGTTGGCGCCGGCCGTGTAGGTCAGCGCGCTCGGGCCCGTCTCGACGGTGCCCAGGCGGGGGGAGGAGCCCGGGCCGACGAGGGTCACCGAGTCGCCCTCCGCGTCGATGCCGTCCAGCGGCACCGCGATCGTCGTCTTCTGCCCCGCCACCGTCCAGCCGGTCAGGTCCTGGGGGTGGGGGGCCGTGTTCGTGGTCTCGTCCAGGGCGACGACGTTGACCGCCACGCTCGCCGAGGCGACGTTCCCGGCGGCGTCGTGCACCGTGTAGACCAGGGTGCCGGAGCCGGGCCGGTCGCCGGCGCGCACGCGCACGACGTCGTCGGAGACGAAGGGCGTGGCGGTGGCGGGGTCCATCTCGTGCTGGAGGCGGTCGTCCACCGTCATGCTCAGCCCGGCCGGGGAGCGGTCGTTGCCCAGGACGCGCACGCCGCCGACGTCGCCGGCGCGCACGACGAGCGTGTCGTCGGCGAGCACCGGCGGGTCGGAGGTGGAGGTGGCGGGCGCCGGGATGACGGTGACGCGCCCCTCGGCGGTGCCGGTCGCATTGGCCACCGTGTAGGTGATCTCCTCCGTCGCCGTCAGGCCGCCGGGCGCGGTGATGCGCAGGATGTGGTGCTCGAGCAGGGCGACGACGAGCGGCGACCCCTCGCCCGTGCGCACCGACTGGACCACCAGGACCCCGCCGCCGGGGTCGTCGTCGTTGTCCAGGACGTTGACGAGGGCCTCCCCGCCGGCCGGTAGGGTGGCGACGTCGTCCTGGGCGACCGGCGGGCTCGTGGAGTCCGCGGCGATGACGTCGACCCGGATGACGCCGGTGACCGAGGCGGGTCCGTCGGTGAGCGTGTACTCCAGGTAGGAGGTGCCGGCGGTCCGGCCGGTCACGGAGACCACCGACGAGCCGGGGTCGAGCTCGGCGCCGATGCCGGAGGGGACCTCGCCGATGGCGGACACGCGCAGCGAGTCCCCGTTGGCGTCGGTGTCGTTGACGCGCGGGTCGAGCTGGACGGTCTGCCCCTCCGGGACGACGACGTGGTCGCCGCCCGCCACCGGCGCGATGTTCTCCGCCCCGCGCACGTCCACGCGCAGGACCCCCTCGGTGGACTCCCGGCCGTCGGAGTAGGTGACGGCCAGCTCCTGGACCCCGGCGCCCTGGCCGAGGTCCTGGACGGCGATCGTGCCGTCGGCGCGCCAGGTGACGTCGAGCCCGGCGGGGAAGGCCACCGACTCCAGGTAGACCGAGTCGCCGTCGGGGTCGTGCCAGTCGCCGGAGACGTTGAGGGTGGAGCGGGCGCCCTGGCCGAGGATGAGGGTCGAGGTGCGCAGCTGCTCGGGGCCGGCGTTGGTCTCCCACGGGTGCACGGTGAGCGTGACGCCGGCCGTGTCCGTGGCGGTGCCGTCGTCGAGCTCGTAGGTGAAGGTGGACGAGCCGGCGGCGCCGTCGCGGATCCTGACCTGGAGGGCGGCGCCGTCGCCGACCGCCACGACCTCGCCCAGGTCGGGCTGCGAGGTCGGGGAGGCCACGAGGACGTCCCCGTCCGGATCGGTGTCGTTGGCGATGACGGGCAGCGAGGCGGAGCGGCCGGGGCGCACCCCGAAGGAGTCGTCGACGGCGTCGGGCGGGGTGTTGTTCTCGGAGCGCTCGGCCTGGGTCTCGTCGGCGTTCCTGGTGGTGTCGTCCTCCTCCGTCTCCTCCTTCTCCAGATCGGAGTTGATCTGGTCCCAGTTGTCCACCTGGACCATGTCCTCGTCGGGCAGCCACAGGCCGCCGTCCTCCGGGTTGTTGAGGACGATGACCTTGCGGTTGATGCGGAACACGGCCCTGGAGGCGGAGTCGAGGGCCGGGAAGTCCTCGTTGACGTCCCGGGAGGCGTCGGCGCAGTCGATGAGGTAGCCGCCGGCGCCGCTCCACGCCGCGTAGGCGCAGCTGGCGTGCTGGGCGGGCCGGGACGGGGCCCCGCCGGGGGTCTTCTTCGCCACTTCGGTCACCTGCCCGCGCAGGCTCACGCGCAGCAGGGCGTCGGCGGAGGCGACCAGGACCTCGTCGGCCTCGGGTCCGGGGACCTGGAGGTTCAGCTGCCGGCCGCTCAGGGCGACGGGGGAGCCGTCGGGGAGCACGAGGGTGCCGGAGGCCCGGTCGAGGACGACCGTCTTGTCCCCGACCGCCGAGACCTGCAGGTCGGGGGCGTCGCCGAGCGCGGGCAGCTCGGTGGTGACGGCGTCGTCCATGCCGCCGGCGCGCGTCACGGTGGTCATGCGCCCGGTGGCGGCCGAGGCGACGTGGACCGAGCCGTCGGTGCCCATGGCCAGGACCGCGCCCTTCTCGTCCCGGAGGACGGGCCTGGTGGTCTGGGCGGAGAAGGCGCCGTAGTCCTCGGCCGCCATGGCCCACACACTGCCGGCCTCGGGGTCGACCACGCCCACGCGGTCGCCGCCCAGCTCCATGGCGGAGGCCGCGCTGAGGGGGGTGAGCATGGAGTACTGCGCGACGTCGATCCGCGTGTAGGTGTCGGAGGGCGTGTCGGAGACGAAGACCGTCCCGGCGCTCTGGTCGACGTCGAACTGGGCGCTGCCGGCGCGGATGTAGCCGTCGAGGGTCTGGGCGGGGTAGTTGAGGTGGGCGATGATGTGGAGGTTCTCGTTGGTGACCCAGACCCCGCCGTCGTTGAGGTCGACCTCCTGCGTCACCACGCCCGGGTGGATGAGCGCCAGCACCATGGCGGTCACCGAGAGCAGCCCGGCGAGACCGCTGGCGGCGGTACGCATGGAGAACAGGCGCACGGGCAGCTCCTGACGAGGGTCCAACCGGTGCGGGGACACCGTGATGGTTGAGATGCGGGTCGTCTCCTGGGTTGGAGACGCAGTCATGATCGCAGCCGCCCGACGATTCGGCAACAATCGTCCCTGTCTCACAATTGAGACAAGAACCTCCGTCAAGGCCCGGAAAACCCCGGTATTGCGCCGTTACCCGGTCCAGGTCACAGTTTCGCAACCCTTCGGCCGCGCCGCGGCCTCAGCGGCCCGCGCTCCGGGGCCCGGCCGCCCGCGGGGCCGCCATCGCGTCAGTGGCGGCCTCAACCTCGGTGCCCCGCGTCCTCCACGGCGCGCACGTCGTGCTCGGGATCGGCCGCGCCCACGCCGTCGCCGTCCAGATCCATCTCCTCGAGGACCTCGGGCTCGATCTCGTCCGGCGCGCGTACCGGGGTGTCGCCGGCCGACAGGAAGATGCTCACCCAGCGCGAGCGCGGGTCGGAGTCGATGAGCAGGGCCTTGACGAACAGGGTGAGCGGGATGGCGAGGATGGTGCCCAGGGCGCCGATGACCTCGGCCCAGAACAGGAGGGACAGGAAGGTCGTCGTCGTGTTCAGCCCCACGGCGTCCCCCGTGAACTTGGGCTGGATGAGGGTCTGGATGACGAAGTTGAGGGCCGCGTAGGCGACGACGACCCACAGCGCGGTCCACGGCCCGCTGTCCACCAGGGCCAGCAGGGCCGGCGGGATGAGGCCGATGAAGAAGCCGATATTGGGGATGTAGTTCGTGATGAAGGACAGCACCCCCCAGGTCACCGCCATCGGCACCCCCAGGATCCCCAGCGCGACGACGTCCAGGACCGCGACGATGAGGCCGAAGATGGTGGAGACCAGCCAGTAGGAGCGCACCGCCCTGGCGAAGCCCGCCAGCGCCGCGGCGATCTCCGGCTTGAGGGTCGTCAGGGCCCGGGCGCGCAGCTCGATGCGGGACATGTCGAACATGAGGAAGACGACGGTCAGCGCCATGATCATGAGGACCGACCCGAAGGAGGTCACCTGGGAGAGCATCCCCTGGGCCAGCATCACGATCCTGGAGGTGTCGAGCATCCTGGAGACCTGGCTCATGAGCGTGGACTGGTCGACCCCGAAGCGGCCCAGCAGCGTCTGGAGCTGTGTCCAGATGGCCTCGAATTTCCCGCTGTAGTCCGGGAGGGTCTCGACGAGCTGGGCGATGGCCACGCCCAGGGCCACGAACAGGCCGATGACGAAGGCGTAGATGAGGATGATGGCCCCGACGGCGGAGACGGGCCGGGGCACGTGGTGGCGCGAGGCCAGGGCCACGATCGGGCGCACGGTGATGACGAGCGTGAGGGCGAAGAAGGCGGGGGCCAGAAGATCGTGCAGCATGTAGATGCCCGCGCAGCCGATGACGATCGCCGCCACCGTCAGGGTGATCGTCTCACCCTGGGTCCGCTGACGGTCGGGCCTGTGGACGGGGGTTTCGCTCATGCGCCCATCCTGTCACGGGCCGGCCGGGCGCCGCGCGCCGCCCCTCCCGGCGAGGGCGGGGGGCGCGCGAAGCGCCCGAGTGGAGGATGCTCTCCGACGGCGCCGGTCGCCGCGGGGGCGCGGGGGCGCGCCGGGCCCCCGCGCGGCCCAGGGCTTCACGTGACCCTACCGGCACCACCCTATGAGCAGACCGTTGACATTGACGCACCGAGGTGCCCACGTCGGCAACTGATGCGCGACCAGGGCGGCCCGGTGCTCGGCGACGGGCGGCGACGCCGGGGCGGGCATCAGACACAGGAGCAGGGCGCCGCACAGGAGCAGCGCCGATGAGCGGGGCGGGAGGACCATGATTCTCCTTCGATGAGGTTCCAACTACTGACAATTATGCACCGCGCCGGGTAGAAGGGGTATCCAACGAAAGTATAGAATCGCCTACGTCCTCCGAGGGGCGAGATGAGGCGCCTCAGGGCACTTCTGGGACGGACTGTTCGGCCGTCCGCTCCTGAAGCGGTATGGTGAAAATCGATATCCACCTGTTGTCCTTCCGTCTTGACATGAAGGATCCGCCCAGCAATTCGATCCGACGGCGCACGCCCTTCAGCCCCATTCCCGAACTGAGCGCCGTATCCGCCGCCGGAGGGTCGTCATCGATCGAGTTGGTGATCAGGCAGCGGAGCACGGCGGCATCGATCTCCAGGAAAACCGTAACATCCCCCGGGACGGAGACGTACTTGACCGCATTGCCGATGAGCTCTTCGAAGACTCTGATAGCCTGCTGGCGCGTCCCCGCAATAATATCCTCCCCCGCAAGAACGTCTATACCCTCCACCTGAATCCGACTCCCTCGCTCCTCGAGTGAGCGGCGGGCCTCTTCGACAACCTCCTGAACCGGTCGCGGCTCGGAAATACGGAGGGGGAGTCCTTCATCGCCATTGGATTCACCGATCATGATCAGAGCCCTTCGCAGTTGTCCAACCGATCTGCGCACCTGGGTGATAATAGCGTCGAGCTCGTGAACCGGGATCCCGTCGTCCGAGTGAGCGTTCTTCGCGTACTGAGCGGCCATGACCGCATGGGTGAGATCCCGCACCACGGTGTCGTGAAGCTCCGAAGTGATGAGACGGCGCTGACGCTCGAAGTTCTGCTCGTGTTGCCGCAGAAGGGCATCCGTCTGCTCGCGATGATGGCGGATCGCTTCGCCGAGCGCTATACAGGACGACCCCACTAATACAGGCCAAGTAAAAGCAACGATCCAGGTGGGATTATACAATCCGAACAGCAGCACCGCGCAGGAGAATATGTACACCACATAACGGGGCAGACCGCGAGTCAGGAGAATCGCTACCACACCCCAGCAGGCGGACGTGGCGATGACACCCACATCATACGGAACGGCCTGCGCGCACCACGTGACAATGAGACTCGCGATCGCACCGGCAACCGGCAGGAAGGAGGTGAGTGGGAGACACGTCAGGGCGAGTGCGGTCAGAATGGTCGCGGGCGCCTCATGCGGAGTCGACGTGCGAGTGAATGAAAAGAACCCCAGAAACAGGGCGATGCCGACGTGCAGCAGGTGCGTGCGACGAGTCGGCACCCATGTCTTGAAGGTGCTGGCGCGGGAAGCGACGTGGAAACGGTTGAGGAGGTTGAGGAACATGACAGCGGCTCTCGCTGAAGCGGCAGGGCGAAGTGACGTAGCGTCAGTGGGGGCGACTCCAGCCTCGGGCCCAGGGCGGCCCCGCCCTCGCGGACCGACTGAGCGCCCCGGCGGTCAGTAGGGTACCCCACTCCACGCGGAACGGTGAAGGTGGACCAAAGTCCCAGCCGCCGCCGAGGCGCACGGTCCCAACCGGGCCGAGATCAGATGACCACTCCATCGTCCCAGTGTCCCCGCGCAACCGGACTCGCATAGGATTGCTCCTATGCCTCTCGATACCGACCTCCCCCCTGACGGAGCGGATGAGCGCCCTATTCGCGTGTCCATCGTCGACGATGACCCATTCGCCTTGCGCATGCTGAGATCCTACCTGGATTCTTCACCGCGGATCGAGGTGCTCAGCACATTCACATCGGCTTCGGATGTGCTTCCGTTCCTCAGACGAATGCGGCACGACGTACTGATTACAGATATGCGCATGCCCGGCATGAACGGACTCGAGCTTCTCACCCGGGTGAAGAAGGAATCGCCTGACGTCGCCGTGATCGTACTGACCTCATTCGATGACGACTCCACAATGCTGAACGCCCTCGCGCAGCACGCCAGCGGCTTCCTCCTCAAGGACGCTTCACCCGACGAAGTGGTTCGTGCCGTCATCGCCGCTCACAGGGGTGGAACCACGATCTCACCGGTCTCCGCCTCGCGTCTGATCTCCCAGCACCTGCGTCCGCCGCGGAGCGGCGCCGGATCAGACCTGACCGAGACGGAGGAGAAAGTCCTGAACCTGCTGTGCGACGGCCTGTCCAATGCTGATATAGCCGCATCCCTCACCGTCTCGGAATCCACGGTCAAAGTCCACGTGTCGCACCTTCTGAAGAAGTACGGAGCATCCTCCCGCCTCGAACTCGTCGTCATGGTCTATAAGCAAGGGGGACCCTCCTGACCCTAGCGCCTGCCAGGGGCGCGTCCTCGACACCGAGACGTGCACTTCGCTCTCGATCGGCCAGTTCTGACCATTGTCTTCGATTGCGAAGTGCACGTCTCGATGAGGAGGAGAAGGGGGCGGCCCCGCACCGATGCGTCATGCGGAGCCGAACCCGAGCACCGAGTCTTCCTCATCAGGGTTCGTGCTGGAGTGCGATGATGATGAGGGCCGCGGGGCGGAAGGGGAAGATGCGCGCCGGCCGCCTTTCCGAGTCGCCGGACCACGCCGCCCACAGGTCCGCCCGCACCCGCGTCTACTACGCCCTTCTCACTCTGCTACGCCTCTTGACCCTCCACTGCACGAGAAAAAGGAGCGTAGCGGAGGTTGAAAGAGCGCATCAGACGGAAAGGGCGCAGTAGCCACCGGAATAACCTCGGTAACGGCAGTTCATGTTCTCAGACGGATCGAGTCTGAGAGGCGGAGACGGCGTTGATGACCCCGGTGGCCCGGCGCCGCCCGCGTTCGGCCCGCTTGAGGCCGGTCCTCTCGCCGATCAGGACGACGAGGGGATGATGCGGGCGGCGCGGCGGGTGAGCCGTGGGACCGCGTTGAAAAGATGATGGGGCCTGATGACCTTTATTGTAGTGACGGATCCGAATCAGAGGGAATACGACGGAAGATGATGCTTCGGCTCTCTTCTACGACGGAAGAACAACATCCACACCCACCTCCGTTCATCCATCAGTGCGGGCACGGGCTGACGAGTCGGAGCAGGAGCAGCAGATTTCAGGGCGTCATAGTCACATCCGTAACCGGCCCGGCCCCGCCAGGGCATACGACGGACGGATCGGCATCATCCGCGCGGGAGCCTGAGCGCCCCGTGACCGTACCAGGTGTTCGTCCCCGTCGACGTCGTCGCACAGGGGAGTTTCGCGTTCTCAGCGGGGCACTGGACGGGGGACGCGAGTGCCGTCAGCTCCTGCCCCACCCGACTGGGGGGCACGCCCCGGGCCAGAAGGATCGCGGCGGCGGCCGCCACCTGCGGGGCCGCGTACGATGTCCCGCTCTCGTACCAGTAGTACCGGCACAGATCGACGCCCTCGGAGCAGTCCGACTGGATTCCGGGGGCCAGGGGGGTCCCGTCATCGGCGAGCATCCCGAAATCTCGAAGGAGCTCTGCGGGGACTGTTGTGAGTATTGCGGAATCGAGGCCGTGGGGAGCATTGCCCTGGTCGTACCAGACGGGCTCGCCGCCGGGGGCCGCGATGTCAATGGCGGTTCCGACGTTCGAGTAGTCGGCGCGGACGCCGGACGCGTCCAGCGACCCGACCGTGATGACGTGCTCCGACTGCGCCGGCAGAGTGACGCAGCTGCCGTTGACGCTCCGCCCACTGCTTCTCGCGTGGCCCGCGCTGTAACCGTCCGTCGTGCCGCCGTCGAGGTCGTAGCTCTCGTTCCCGGCCGCCGCGACCATGACCACGCCCCTGTCGGAGGCGTACTGCAGGGCCGACTCGACCTTCGCGCGATCCTCCCGCTGCCGGGCCCGCTCCTCATCGGTGTCCCTCGGGGCGTTGTCGCAGTAGCGGAACCACGGATCGACCGTGAAGCTCATGACGAGGACGTCCAGGCCGGCGTCGGCGCCGTACCGGATCGCCCGGCTGACCGCGTCGGCGGAGAAGTAGCCGGAGGCGTCGCCGGCCTTCAGGCTGACGAGGTCCGCGCCGGGCGCCGCCCCGCCGATGCCGTGACCGTCGAGCGCCGCCGCGATAATGCCCGCGACCGCGGTGCCGTGACCGAGCAGGTCGCGGCCGGGATCGGTGCAGTACGGGTCCCGGCTGCACCGGTCCTCGACGAACGAGCGGCTGAGGGCGGCGTCGTAGGCGTCATCCAGATCGGGGTGGGTGGAGTCGATCCCGGTATCGATGACCCCCACGACCGTTCCCCTCCCGTCCTCCGGCGAGGTGCCGCCCTCCTTCCAGGACAGGTACCACTGCTGGGGCCCGAGGGGGTCCGGGCCCGGGGACGTGTCGGCGGCCGCGGCCGTCGGGGGCGCGAGGATCGTCAGAGCCAGCGCGAGCACGACCGCGACGACCGGGGGAGTCGACCGTCCGCGGGCGGTCCTGGGACCCTCGGGGCCCCAGGTCCTCACCACCGCGCCACCTCCTCGTAGAGCCGGCGCACGGGCGCCGTTGTCAGCAGGACCGAGCCGTTGTGCTCGACCCAGGACAGGAAGCCGGCCTCCTCGCCGTAGGGCGCCCGCTCCCTGCCGACGACCAGGTCGGCGCAGTGCCCCTGGCGCCGGGCGGCCAGGACAACGGCGGCGTCCTTCTCCACATCGCCGGTGAGGGCGCCCCCCTCCCTGGCCAGCAGACCGCGCAGCTGAAGCAGCACGGCCTCGACCTGCTCGTCGGACTCCCGGGAGTCCGGTTCCACTCGGCGCGGGATCCACTCATCCATCCCTCCCTCGCGGGAGGACAGGACGGTTCGCACCGATTTCCTGAGGTCGCTGCGCATGGAGCGGTTCATGATCGTGTCCTTAATCTACAGAAGAGGAATCGTTAACTACTTCTCGTCGGATCGCAAATCAATTGCATGTCCGGCACGCGACCGTCGAGCAATTCTGTTACTTCATCGCGAACCTCACCTGTTTCGATTCGAACACAAGCGACTCGAAGGAGTTCAGGTCGACCCTTACTGGAATGGTTTCAGAACCGAAATAGAACAACGGCTCCCCGATCGCGCGCACGGGCCACCCCGCCATACTGATCTTCTTGTACAGGGAGTGATCCAGGCAGGCGACGACAACATCCTTCGTCGAGTCAGGATCAACATGCTCGTACAAGGCGATCATCAGTTCCTGCATCGAGAGGAACCCGCCGCCCGCCACGGAGGCCAGTCTCGCGATCTCAATCAATCTGCTCCCGTCGGCCAGAGGGGCACGATAACCGAAAACCCGTTCAACAGGGAGAAGGACATGCTCCGCGTTTGTCCGAATGATGACACGGGCGGTGCACAGCAGGCGCCCGGAGTCGTCATTCATGGTGGCAATCGTCGACAATGGGGCCAATAGCCTGTCTTCATTCTCAAGCGCTTGCAGGAGGGCGTCAGCATCGTCGACCTTCTTGTACCCGCTGGTGGCGTACCGGTGAGCGACGAACCGCGTCACCTCGTCGACATAGGATGCTTCATGAAGAATAACAGGAGAAAAGGTTGAGATTGACATGACCCGAACTTTCCGGAGAGACACGAATCGGTGAAATTGTTATATTTAATTCATCAAACGTTCATCATCACCTTTTCATCCCACCTCCGCTCCGCGCGAACATCCACTCGTCCTCAAGGTCGCGACGCTCCAGGATCGCCCGCCGTGACTCGAAGGAATGCCCCTCGCCGGGGAAGACCGCCAAGGTGGCGTCCGCGCCGCACAGCACGAGGTTCTCGTAGAGGGTCAGCGACTGCTGCGGCGTCGTGGCGGAGTTCTCATCGGAATCCCCGCACGTGATCAGGAACGGGATTCCCCGATGCGCATGGGCCTGGGGGAGAACGGTCATGGCGCCGTACAGATCGGGGGCGGAGGCCACGGTGCGATTGTCGTGCTCGAATCCCCCCGGCGTGGTGTACCTGTCATACGCCCCGCTCCGCAGCAGCACCCCGGTCGGCGAGGCCGCGCGGCGGAGCACGGCCACGGCGGCCAGCGCCGCCCCGAAGCTGTGCCCGCCGAGGAAGGGGACGGCAGATGACTCCGGAAGTTCTTCGGCGATGACATCCAGAGCGGTGTTCCACGCCCGGTGCAGCTGCGCGAGGAGCCCCTCGACATCCGCGTGCGACAGCGCCTCGTAATCGATGCCGACCCGCACCACCGGGCGCGAGGCCGCGTGGCACCACTCGACACCGCCGGGGAAGCGGGATCCGAGGTCGACGCCGGCCAACCCGATGAGTTGAATCGGCAGCGTCCGGGAGGAATCGAACCAGACCAGCGGGACGGCGCCCAGCACCGACTCGGTGAGGACGAGTTCGACGACATGCCCCGAAAGAACCCGGGTGGCGGTGAAGGCGGATCGCCCGGAGACGGGGTCGTCCGCCGTCGGGCACCAGAGGACGCGGTCCTGGGGGCGGGACGCATCGGCGGCGGGGTCGGAATCGGGATCGGGCTCGGGGCCGGGGGGAGCCTCGGCGAGGGGGACCGCCGCGGGACCGGCGGCGGTGATGACCTCGACGCCGCCCGCGCCGCCACCGGGGCGAAGGCTCTCGATGACGCCGTCGGCCTCCCACGAGCCGCCCTCCCACCGCAGGAGGCGCGGCCGCCCGCGCTCCACCCACGCGCCGCTCCGGCCGGGCACGCCCGTGTAGTGATCGACGCCGTCGTCGACGACGGCGATGATCGATCCGTCCTCGACCGCGTAGGAGGTGGTCCTGTCCGCCAGCCGCTCGGTGTACACCGGCGTGGAGCGCCCGTCGAGCACCCGGTGGGCGACCGAGCCCCGTGGAAGGTCGCCCACCTTCGAGACCCGCGGGGGGGCCTGCGCACCGGCCGGGGCGAGCAGGTGGTGGGCGACGTGGTCCTCGCGGAGGAAGGCGGCGAGTTCCTCCGGCGTCGCCGCCAGGCCGACGATGAGCGACTCCCCCGCGTCGAGGTGGACGACGACGCCGGGGGGCAGGCCGGGAACGGGCGCATCATCGAGCATGAGGGTGCACAGGGCGGAGAAGAAGAGGTCCTCCACCAGGGCCCGCGGCCACGGCTCGGCGTCGTCGCGGCGCAGGGGGACGGTGCGGCGGTGCCCGTGCTCCTGGCGGAGCCACACCGCGCGGTCTCCGAGCGACCACAGGCGAGCGCCTTCAAGGGGATCCGGTCGGAGTCCGAGCAGGGATCGCGTGCTCGTCCCCCACCGCGTCCGGTCAGCACCGGCCGCCCGGCACGAGTCGACGGCGACGCGGCCGTCGTCCTCCACATGAGCGAAGACCCAGCCGCGCGCTCCGCGGGGAACGGGCGGACCGGCGGCGCGATCCGTGAGGAGAACGGGATCCCCGTCCTCGACGACCCCCAGGTATCCGAACGGCACCACGGAGGGGACGATGTCGCCGACGAGGCGGTCATAGGCGACTGCCCGGTACCTGAGCAGGTCCATGCGGGCCCGGGGGAAGGTGCGGTACACGGGCGCTTCGAGCACGGCCCGCGCGCCGCTGCCGGGGTGCACGAACATACGGACATTCATGGCGTTCAGGCCGCTTCGCAGCCGCCGGGGCGAAGGATCCGCCGCCTGGGCCTCCCGGACCATCTGGAGCTCTTGCGTCATGACGGCCGTCCTTCCGCCCCGGCCAGGGCGGGGGACCGGGGAGGCCGCGGCGACCGGAGGAATCGGGAGGAGCGGAGGGAGCGCATGGGCGTGAGCCGGCCGTCCTCCATGCGATAGCTGCGGTCGATGACCGGGACGAGCCGCGCATCATGGGTCGTGAGCACAATGCAGTGGTCGCGCCGCAGGTCATTCAGGATCGCAATGAGCCGATCGGACGACTCGTCGTCGAGCGCGGCGGTGGGCTCGTCGAAAAGGAGGACGCACGGGTCGAGGGCGAGCATGCGCGCGATCGCCAGGCGGGCGCGCTCCCCGCCGCTGATGCGCATGCCGTGCTCGCCGAGCATGGTGCTCGTCCCCGAGCGCTCCCCGAGCTGCGACAGATCGAGGCCCACCCTCTCGCAGAGCTCCTCGACCCGGGCCTCGTCGATGCCCGGTCTGACGAGCTCGAAGTTCTCCAGCAGCGTCCCGGAGCGGAAGAAGGCGTCCTGGGGGCAGAGCTGGACGATTCCGTTCCACGTCGCCGTGCCGGTGTCGGCGGGGGATATTCCGCCGAAGGTGATGCGGCCGCCCGTGGGGCGGTTCGCCCCCGCGATGAGGCTGAGCAGGGTCGACTTCCCGGAGCCGGACGGGCCCACGACGGCGACGATCTCCCCGGAGCGGGCGGTGAGGTTGACCGAGTGGAGCAGCGTGGCCTCGCCCGTCTGGGAGGGAACCCTGTAGTCGACGTCCCGGACGATGAGCGCCCCGCCGATGAGGATGTCGGCGGGCACGCGCGGCTGCTCGTACCACTCCTCGTCCGACTCGAGGAACTCGTGGACCCGGGACAGCGCCGCCCAGGACGTGGCCAGGCCCGTGCGCATGCCCGAGGCGCCCAGGAGCGGCTCGTAGAGCTGAGGGGCCAGGGCGGCGAGGGCCGCCAGGGCGCCCACCGTCATCCTCCCCTCGATGACGTAGTACCCGCCGACGACGAGGATGACGACGGTTCCCAGCGCCCCGATGAGGCTCAGCGAGGAGGAGAAGATGCTGTTGACGGTGATCATGCGGGTGTAGGAGCGGCTGACCTCGGCGGCCGTCCGCTCCGCGCGGCGCTGATCCGAGGCGATGTCCGCGGCCGTACGGGAGAAGAGGTGACCGGTTACGCCGACGCGCTCGACGACGGTGCCGCTGAAGTCGGACATGGCGTCGAGCATGCGGTCGGTAACCGTATTGAGGCGCCGGGAGACCTTCTCGGTGGGCAGGACGAGAAGCAGGGCGAGGCCCAGCACACTCAAGGTGATGACGTAGGACCGGGTCCACATGACGCCGACGAGGACGCCCAGGTGGACGACGAGCCCGAAGCTCTGGGGCAGGACGCTCGAGACGAAGGACTGGGCCTGCGCGGTGTCATTGGTGATGCGCGAGAGCATGGCACCACTCGGAGCGGAGCCGACGGCGGACGACGGGAGCCGGGTGAGCTTGCCGAGCATGAGGACCCGGAGGCGCTCCTGGAAGCGCTGACCGGTGGAGACGGTCATCTGCTGCACCGCCACGCCGACCGCCGCACCGGCGAGGGCCGCCGCCGCTGCCAGGAGACCCGGGATGACGATGTCCGACGTCGAGGCGCCGGGCCCCGCGCCGTCGATAATGCGCTGGAGCATGAGCGGCGAGACGGCGGTCAGACCGGCCTGCGCGGCGTACAGGAGGGAGACGACGACAATGGCGGGGGCCGTGGCGCGCAGCGCCCGTCCGGTGCTGGACGGCAGGAGGCCGCGCACCGTCATGGCCGGGGGGCGAGGCGACGGGTCCGCCATGACTGGAGCACCTCCCTGCATTCGCGCAGTCCGGACTCGACCCGCGCGCCGGTCGGGTCGCCGGTGGCGACGGAGACGACGGCGGGGTAGCCGGAGATCTCGACGCCCGCCTCGCGCAGGGAGGCGGCCTGCGCGGAGTCGCGGTCGACCCATTGGATGGCGCCATCGAACTCGGCGTCGTCGACCTCGTGCTTCTCCATGATCTTGAGCGCGGAGCAGGCGCTGCAGGTCGGGGAGAGCACGACGAGGAGGCGGTCGTAGTCCTCGCCCTCGCCGGCCCGTGTCGCGTGCGCCGCACGCCGATTGCCCCACAGCTGCGCGGCGAGCACGATGAGCGCCGCCAGCAGGACGGCCAGGGCGATGCGCCCCGGACGGGGCGCGGCCGCGCTGCCGCCCACCAGGGCGACCAGCGCGAGGAGCGCGGAGGCGAGGGCGCAGCCGCCGATGTGAACGGGGCCCACCGTCATGCCGTCAATGCCGAAGCAGCCGCACTCCTGCCCCCTGAGCGTCGTGGCCCCGACCACGAAGGCGGCGTAGACGAGGGCCAGGACGAGGCAGGCGGGGCGGGCGCCCGGCAGCGCGAGCGCAATGGCGGCGGTGACGATCTCGACGGCGATGACGAATCCGCTCGACAGGTGGAGGCGGAGGAAGTTCGCCCCCTGGGGCCAGGCCAGGCGCGTGTGCGCGGCGGCCTGGATCTTGGCGCCCGCGGTCCCCAGGAGGATTCCCGCGGACGCGCCGATGAGCAGGGTGATGAGCAGAGGTGTCATGGTTGCGTCTCCTTACGTGTTCTCGTCGTTCTCGCCGTCGTGTTCCGGGCCGGGTGCGGGATCGGCCGCGGGGCCGACGAGCAGTCCGGCCTCCACGGCGGCCTGAAGGCCGGGGGAGGGCGGGGGCGAGTCCTTCAGCGCGTGGTGGATGAGGGCGCCCTTGTCCTCGTCCAGCTCGTAGACGGATAGTCGGCGCAGGTCCGCTACCGTCCAGCCCCCGTTCTCCAGGTGCGTCAGGCTCAGTCCGTCAGCGAGCCGCCAGCGTCCAGCCACGATGTCACCCACCTTTCCGTCTCAACGGTCCTCTCGACGTCGTAGGCGTACCTCTGCCGCAGGAACGGGTCCCGGCCGATGGCGGCCAGGCCCTCGGCGTTGATGAGCCCGCGCGCGGCGAGGGCGCCGTCGGCGAGCTCCTCCTGCCAGGCGTCCCAGGCGCCGACGGCCTCGCGCACCGCCCGGAGTCGGGCGACGGCGTGATCGTCAACGGGGTCCCGCCCGTAACGGCGGCACAGGACGGCGTCATGGGTGCGCACGCCGGGGCGGATCGCGGCCGCGCGCTCCTCGTAGGGCACGGCCGCGAAGGCGGCGATGACGTCGGGGTCGTGGGCGGGCCGGTAGGGGCCGCCGGGCGAGGCGGCGGGGTCGTCGGCCGCGGTCCACAGCAGCTGGCAGACCCGCGGCGGGAGTCCCCGCAGGGCCTCCTCCCAGGAGGAGAGCGAGACGATCCGGGCGACGTCGATCATCTTAAGGGCGTCGACGGTGAGCCACTGCGGAGCGGTCACGACCTGGTGCTCGTCGTGAACCGGGTCCTCCGGCCGCCCGGGTCTGCCGCCCCTTCGCGTGAGGAGTCGGTGGAGGAACCCGTGCCGGGGCTGTTCATCGGCGGCGCCCCCATCCGTATTCCCACCCGCTTCGGCCTCGACGGCGCCCACGAGGTCGCGGAGCCCGCGGGCGTCAATGGGGGTGCCCGGGCCGGGCTCGGGGGCCGGGCCCGAGTCATCGGACGAGGCGAGGTCATCGAGGTAGCGGGTGATGATCTCGTCGACGGGGAACGCCGGGAGGATGCCGCCAGCGGCGCCGTGCCGAAGCAGGGTCTCGGCGAGGACGTTCTCCGCCTGCTCGAGGCCGTGGGCCTCGATGCGGTACCGCTCCGGCGCCAGGGGCGCAACGGTCCCGTCGGTCAGAGCCGTTCCGGGGACGCGGTGGAGCACGCCGGTGAAGAGGGACTGGCCCAGGGGCGGGCGGATGCCGCCTATGCGGGCGAGGACGAACATCATGTCGGCGGAAGTGTGCTCGCCGGCGAGGATCTTCTCGTCGACCGGGCTCCAGGCGCCGTCCTCTTCGCGCAGGAGCGCGCCCGCATCCGCCCAGGGGGGAGTACGATGGGAATTCATTGGTGTGGACCTCGACCGTGGTTGTGATGGGAGGTTCGGGCTCCGGGCCCGTTCCGCGCCGTGGCCGCGGCGCGGAACGGGCCCGAAGCAGTGCAACTGTCTGTCAGTAGTAGCAGACGCAAGTCTGGCGCCACCCGCCCGCGCACCGGCCACCCCGGTAGCCCTTGCTCATGCAGTGCGAGTCACAGAACGGGGCCAACCACGGGCAACCGAAGCCCTCGGCACCCTCGAGGGGAGCCTGGGTCTCGGAGTGGAACGCCTGCGTGAAGTTGACGTCGGTCAGGCTGTTGCTGCGACGGATGAACTGGTTATCCATTGGATGTGTCCTTCTCTGTGCTCCAGACGGGTCCCGCCTGGGATTGTGTGGTGTGCGGAGGTCTCCGCGCACCTTCCCCGGATGGGGAAGCTTGGAAAATTCTGTTGTGTCAGTCGGCGGCCAAAGCAGTGATCGGCATCATGGCGGCGGCTCGTCTGGCAGGCCTTAGCGAGGCGGTGGCGCCGACCAGGAGCGCGATGGCCAGAAGTCCGGCCAGTGGGAGCCAGGGGATGGCGACTTCAAGTCCGCCGTTGCCCAATACCGCTAGTGAACCAGCCGCCCCGAGAGCGGTTCCAGCGATAATGCCGAGGGTTCCGCCTATGACGGCCAGGAGGATGGTCTCTGTGATGATGAGGCGGCGGATTTGCGAACGGTCGGCGCCGGTGGCGCGCAGGACGCCGATCTCGCGGGTGCGCTCCAGGACGGAGACGTCGGTGATATTGGCCAGGCCGGTCAGAGAGATGATAAGAGCGGCTCCCATGACCAGGCAGGTGAGGAGCATTATCTGGTTGAGCGCATCGCTGAAGGCGTCGCGTCCCTGGGCACTGTCATTGACCATGAGATCCTGGCCACGGGTGGCCTGACGCACGGCGCTCTCGAGCGCTTGAGTGGGTCCTTCGCCCTTGGCGCGCACCCACATCATGGCGTTGGCGGGAGCGGTGCCGTTGAGGCGCTCGGCGGCGGCGGGGGTGATGGCAGCGCCCCAGCCCTCCCTGACGCGGGCGGTCAGGGTGGCGCTGCCGGCCGGCCCGGTGAGGGTGACCGCGGCGCCGTCGGGAATGTCATAGATTTCGCCGACGATAAGGGTGTTGTCGTCGAAGTCCTCCAGGCCCTCGGTGGAGCGAACAATGGGGGAAATGGTGGCGGTGTCGATGGAGGCGACGTCGGTCCGTTCGGTCTTGCCGTTCACGGTCTGGGTCAGGTCGATGATGGGGACGAGGACGGTGCCCTGCACGCCGTCAATGCTCCTGATGGTGGAGGTCAGGGCAGCACTGTCGGTCTGCGGCGTTACCCCGAAGATCGTGATGTCGGTGGGCGAGGCCTGGTTCAGGATGTTTTGAAAGGACGAGCTGAAGGAGAACAGGCCCACGAACAAGGTCGAGCCGATCATGACCCCGATGAGAAGAGTGGCGGCGGTAGCAGTGGAACGACCGGGGTTGCGAACTAGGTTGCGAGCGGCCAGATGAAGGAGAGGATACTGGCCCTTAGCCCCGACCCGTCCGGTGATGCTGACGATGAGGACTATCAGCAGGGGCAGAGCCGCCAGGATTCCCAGGGCGATGAGGGCGGCGCCGCCAGCCACTATGTAGAGGTTGTGCCCGGTCATCCCCGACACGAGGAGGACGCCGCCAGTCAGGATGAGAACGAGCCCAATGACAGCAGCCCAGCGCCGCTTCCTGGTCCAGTTGACGCCGACGGTCTGCCCGGTGATGGCCACCAGGGGAGAGATGCGGGAGGCCCTGCGCGCTGGACGCAGGACGGCGATGAGGGTAACTGCGGCACCCAGGACGATGGTGACGGCCAGGGAGGCGGGAGTGATGGTGAGCTGGTCGGCGCCCAGATCCTCGATGACGCCGGAGCGGATGAGAACGGTCCCGGCCACAGCTCCGAGTCCGGCTCCGGCCATGGATCCGATCAATCCGGTGAGGGCGGCGGTGCGCAGGACGGCGCCCATGATCTGGCGGCGCGAGGCCCCGATGCAGCGAAGCAGTCCGGTGGTGCGGGTCTGTCGGGCCACCAGGGCGGTGAAGGTCGTGGTGATGACAATAGCGGATACTAATGCACATACCGGCGCCAGCAGATTGAGCATCGTAGACATAGTCGCCCCGCCCGACGTACTGGAGACAGCACGCTGGGCTACAGCAGTGTCGGCGTCCACCACGGAGGCGCCGGGCTGAACGGCGTGCACCACCCGTTCGACCTCGCTCACGAGGTCGCCGGTACTCACCCCCGGCTTCGCATCCACGTACAGGCAGTGGTAGGCAGTGGTCGCCCCCATAGCAGCCAATTGCTTGGGCGTGGCGTAGACCATGACGTCGCTGGGATCGAGCGTGGTATCCGCCCCCGGGGAAACAATGCCCACCACAGTCGAACTGGTGCGCACAGTGCGGTCGTGATCAGTCAAGCGAATGGTGTCCCCCACGCCCAGGCCCTGCTGCTCGGCCAGGCGAGTATTGACGGCGACCTCCCCGTCGGCCTGCGGTAGTCGTCCGGCCGTCAGGGTCGTGTGCTCACTCAGTGCAGGTACATCCTGAGCCAGGATCGTGGCCCCCACCGCACGAGTGAGTTGTTCGGGCAGATCCAGTCGAAGGACATCCCAGTGCTCACCGCGCACCGAGGCCACGCCGTCAACAGCCTCCAGTTGCGAGATCAGATTGTCATCCAGTACCTCACCATCATCATGCAGATCCACCGCCGTGACCACCACATCGGCGCCTTTGATAGACAGGCGGGCATCGGCCCGCATCCTGGTGGTGTAGGAGTCGGAGACGATGAAGGCGAAGGCGATCAGGGCGGCGCTCAGGGCCACGGCGATCAGGGCGGCGGCGGTGCGGCGGGCGTCGAGCAGGGAGGGCATGTCAGCGCACCCC
>ERZ772977.592-NODE-592-length-23274-cov-3.688617_pt1 | contig 23274 bp, 21 predicted proteins | sample MGYA00511131_ERZ772977 | MGnify/ENA primary metagenome ERZ772977 (study PRJEB29015, sample SAMEA2737935) | human oral metagenome | biome: human oral; feature: human-associated habitat; material: dental | place: China | collected 2151 ...
CGGACACTGATCATAGGCTTGGGCGGAGGGGTTCTGCCACGTGCGATGCGCGCCTTGAACCCAGGAATGGCCGTCGATACGGTTGAACTGGATCCGGCCGTGGCCGAAGCCGCAAGCCGGTACTTCGACTATCGACCGGACACCCATTCCAGGCTTCACATCGATGACGCCCGGGTGTTCGTGCGCCGCATGATCCGTACAGGAGAAAGGTATGACCTGATTATCATCGATGCCTTTGACAAGGACTACATCCCAGAGCATCTGCTCAGCCGGGAGTTCATCGAACAGGTCAGCCAACTACTGAATCAGGGTGGTGTGGTTGCGGCCAACACATTTTCAGACAGCCGCATTTCTCCCTATGAAGCGGCCACCTATCGTTCTGTGTTTGGTGACATGCTTCAGGCTCTCTCTTCTGGAGGAAACCGGATCTTGCTCGGCAGAAAAGGACGGGCAATGCCAAGCATCCCGGATGTCGCATTCAGAGCAGAATCCATGAAGACAAAGCTTCAGACGCTTGGGGTTTCCTCGGAGCAGCTGGCACACTGGCTTCGCCCGCTGCCCCCCATGCCCGATGAGGACAAGTTCATCCTGACGGATCAATTCTCGCCAGCCAATCTCCTGATGTCCAGAAACTGAACCAGGAAGACAGGGAATGTCTCAGCTTTAGGATTCTTCGTTTACCTTGAATTCGCTGATGTCGTGACCTGCCTCGATGAGGTGGCGAAGCCACTTCGGTTGTTTGCCTCGCCCGGTCCAGGTATTACCTTCGTTGTCACGATACCGAATGGGTACAGGCTTGTGCGATTTGGATCCGACAGGGCGTCCCCGGCGGGGTTTGTTGATGCCATCGCTGATTTTGGAGACTTGGCGCCCGCTCCCCGGACGTCGGCCCTGTCGAACGACAGAACCATCTGCAGAAAACAGATCCTCGAAAGTCAGATCATAGTCCACGATTGCCTGACGAATCTGGGAAATGATGCCCTTTCTTTCCTTGTTCTTGATGGCGTTTGCTTGCTGCTGGAGTTTGGCGATTTTTCGATTCAGATCACTCAGAGTGGCCATTGTCGTTCCTTGGATAAATTGATGCATGTAACGCATGCCAAGAGATGATATGGTACCTTGGATCACTTGGAAACCGCGTTGCATGCTACGTCATATCGCTACCCCGTATGAGTAATACAGGTGGCGAATGTCGTCCAGATGATTCGTCGGGCTTTCGCCACGTTCGCTTGTCTGATGACCACAGCATGGATACTCGCCCAACTCTTTGAAGTTCCGGACAACTCGACGCTGATGATTGCCCGAATCGATGAGCCGTAGGCGGGTGTGATGGCGCGTTTCGTATCGATCAGGATCGACGCTCGTGGCCGTATCGGCGAAGATCACGCCACCGTTGAGGGCCTGGAAGGCACCGGGCCTGGCGTGGTTCATCAGGGCTGAGAACAGGACGGGGGAGTGACTGTTCAGGATCAGCTGCTTCAGCGGCAGGGGTGTCTGGCTGCCCTGGCATGAGGCCGGGTCAGTGACCATGGATTGCAGATGCTGGGTGAGCGGTCTGATGCTGCAGGGGTGGATCCCGTTCTCGGGCTCCTCGATGCAGGTCAAGCCTCGATGCCGTCAGGCAGACAGTGGCCCTCTGGGGTGCAGAATCGGCCCTACAAGCTTTTGAATACAGTCCCCCAAGGGGAGGCCTACTGCTAGGGCAACTGGCTCTTTGTACGCCCATCTGATAGCTGCAGGCACCGATAGCAGCGTCTCATGACTGGCGTTCATCCGGAGCGTCCATGTCAGAATTGATAAAAATCTTTAACTGACGAGTAGTGGATGCCTTGCGCTGAGCGCAGGGCATCCTGCACTACTTGTAGTTTTTAACTACTTGGAATACTACTTGGGGCGCTGTGGATAAGTTTACAAGATCCAGATGGTTAGCCGCTCTTCAGCTTGTCTGTTAGGTGTCGTAGGAGGGTAGATATGCGCATGGAATTCTGTGGATAACCGGACAAAACAGCCGTAATACGGCGTGTTTCGATGGGGGTGCAACAAGAGGGCAGATATGCGCATCAAAAACTGTGGATAAGTAGAGAAAAGCCCCGCGTCACGCCACGTATCTTTGAGGTCCTCAAAGAGGGCATCTATGCGTATGGATTGACTGTGGATAACGTAAGAAAACGCCCGTATCACGGGTTGTTCGAATATCTCATAGTTATGAGGCTCGTTTCGCAATAACGAGATGTACTTCTGGAACGAGGAGCATTGACAACTGGCCCTGTTCTTGGCTAGGGAAGCCCCTTGTCGCGTCTCGCATGGCGGATGTGTTGAACTAGCGTTGAACCTTCCGCTCCGCAAGCGGAAATGCCTTGTAGGTCGCAAGATGTTGGATGTCCAGCTAGATCTGAAAGAAGTAACAACCGCATTCCTGACCGTATCTGGAACTATCTATCCGGAAAGTCGACATGTGAGGGAAAAGCCTAGGGTGTGGCAACAAGAATCTAGCAAGAGTTCTCCAAAAGGCGCAGCGTTCGATTGTAAGTGCTCTACATGAATAGCGTATTATTGCTTTTGCGTGGTAGTATTAAAGAATGATTTCATCGTCGTGCTCGTGAATCCCAAAAGGCGTTCATTTTTGGAGCATCTGTCGATATGGATTCGGGTTGGTGAGATTTAAACACAACAAAAGCAGGCAGGAGGGATGGTGATCGAGGTGCAGCGTAATCTCTTGTCGGAAGAAGGGGTTGGGAAGAGGATTCTCCGTATGGAAATGCCCAGATATGTGGCTAGGTTTAGTCAAGAAGAAGTGGCCATGTTGAGAGGCCTTCGTTGAGGGCTCGCCGTCCGAAGAAGATGCAATCGCGGGAATTGGAATGCGTTCAGGAGAGTGATCTATGGGGCCAAGTGATTTAGATCTTGAAAGAGTGGCGAATAAAATTATAGATCAACTAAAAAAAGGTATCTCGCCATTGCAAAGGTCATGGAAATCTGGTGGAGGACAAATTCTTCCATTCAATGTCGTTAGTGGGAAAAGGTATCGCGGTGGAAACATCATGCATCTTATGTCTCAAGATCATGATGATCCACGATGGATGACGTCTCGGCAGGCAGAGTCAATGGGTGCTCGTATCAGAAAAGGAGAGCCCGGAACCCAAATCTGTTTTTGGAAGTTTCATGAAGAGGTTGATAAACTCGATGAGCAAGGACGTCCGGTATATGACAAGAACGGGAATCATGTAAAAGTAAATGCTCGCTTGGAAAATCCTGAAGTGTTCCATTATACGGTATTCAACGCGGAGCAGATCGATGGATTGTCAAGGTATCAGGAAAGACCTATCGCCTGGAGCCCCTTAGACAGGGCAAAAGGAATTCTTGAAGGCTCTGGAGCGGTGATTCGTCACTATGGCGATAAGGCGTTCTATGATCGAAGAAACGATGTTATCGTGATGCCAAATAAAGACAGATTCTTTAGTGAGGACAAATACTATGCGGTAGCATTGTACGAACTCGCTCAGTGGGCTGGTCATCCATCACGACTCGATCGGGGGCCACATGGCGGAGACTATTACGCAAGAGAGGAGCTTCGCACCGAAATTGCGTCGATGATTCTTGGTAGAGAACTCGGAATCGGTCGAGACCCAAAACATATTAACGTCGCTCGCGTGGCTGGGTGGATTGGGGCCTTGAAAGAAGATCCAGCAGAAATATTTCGTGCTGCTGCCGATGCTGAAAACATCAGGGATTACATATTGTCGTTCGATCCGTACCTTGCCTTGGAACAAAGAGGCCATGAAAGCAGAAATCGGCATGGACCAGAACGAAATAGGGCATCAAAAAGTCGCATGGAGAATACGAAAGGCGTTGATAGACATGTTGACGTGCCCTATAGGAACAAGGAAGCGGCCAGGACGCTTGGGACGCGCTGGGATCGTCAGGGGCAATCGTCGTTTGTTCCGCCAGGCATCGACATGGCGCCGTTTGATCGATGGACCAGGAAAGCGGATGGAGCCCCTCGTGGTGTGCCTGTGGTTCCCAATCACAAGAACGTGGCGGTACCCTATGAGGGACGCAGGAACGCCAAAGCGACAACGGTTCCTGCAGGCGTTGCAGAAAGAAGGGTTAATGAAAACAGACCCCAAAAAAAGGCAAGGTATCTCGTGTCTGTCAGCTATAGCAAGTGGACAAGCAACGACAAAGAAATCGGAGAGCCGAGAGAACGTGGGATGGAACTGGATAGAGAAGTCCTGGGCGTGGACGATCTGAAACGCTGCATTGAGCACTACGGGTTTACGCGGGCATCTTCCTCCAATCCTGAAGTAGGAAAGATATGGTTCAGTTCGTCCTCGCCTCGTAAAGACAGAGAGCACTTTGAATTGGGCATCGATACTTACTTTGGTCTCCATGTTCATGAAGTGAATGGGCATGCTCCAACCCCCGATGACTATCGGCAGATTGCAAGCATGATCGCCGCCAGGTTGAGAGGTCCTAGGCCAGAGCTGATAGGTTCCTCTGGTTCATCGGGCGCGTGTTCGATCGGGTGAGGCCATGAGCCAGATTCCCCAGGCAGCCATCGCCCTGGCGAAGCGTTTCGAGGGCTTTCATAGGGTTCCTAAATCCGATCCACTGCGCCGCGCCCATCCCTACATCTGTCCGGCTGGCTACTGGACGATTGGCTACGGGCGTTTGTGCAAGCCGGACCATCCACCGATCGACGAGGAAGAGGGCGAGGCCTACTTGCATCAGGATCTGCGCACAGCCCTCGCCGCCACGCTGCGCTATTGTCCGGTACTGGCCACTGGATCAGAGGGTCGGCTCGCGGCCATCGTGGACTTCACGTTCAACCTCGGCCCGGGGCGGCTGCAGACGTCAACCCTGCGGCGGCGGGTCAATCAACAGGATTGGGTTGCAGCAGCGCACGAACTGCGCCGTTGGGTGTACGGGGGCGGGAAGGTTTTGCCTGGACTGGTTGCACGGCGTGAGGCCGAATGCCGCCACCTAGACGGATCTTCCTCGTAACGGAGGAAGAGACACGCTTTTACGTTCCCTGCGCACACGGGACCGTGTAAACTGACCTTTATATCTCAAAAATGATCTCTAGGACAAGACTCGACCAAGTGGCCCTCGCATACCGCAAAGAAAACGCATTAAACGCAATCTGCCCTTACTTCACGATGTTCCCACTTGAGTATCCCAACAAGGTGCTCAAAAGGCATCGGAACGAAGGGCCGGTTGTGCTTGATCCCTTCTGCGGTCGGGGCACTACCCTGTTTTCAGCACGAAGGTTTGGCTTTGCTTCGTGGGGCATTGATTCTTCGCCAGTTGCTGTTGCAATTGCAAAGGCTAAGCTCGCAAGCTGTGACCTCGAAACACCGCTTGAGCTGGCCGAACAATTGATGTCAGAGAGCGAGCCAGCTGAGATACCTGAAACTCCATTTTTTCGATCTGCCTATCACAAAGCCACGCTTCGTGACATTTGTGCCTTGCGCGAAGGGTTGCTTGGTTTGGAGGCAGAGACAGATGCCTCGGCTATTCTTCGGGCTGCAGCTCTTGGATGCTTGCATGGCCCGTTGCCGAAGCACATAGAGAATTCTGGATACTTCTCAAATCAAATGCCCAGAACTTACGCATCAAAGCCTGACTACGCGGTGCGCTTCTGGAACCAGCGGAATCTCAAAGCCCCCAAAATTGATGTTCTTCAAGTCCTGCGCCGAAAGATCGAGCGCTTGGTCGGACTGGATCAAGAGTCCCCTTGTCCGATTTCTCATGTCCTGTTTGGCGACGCTCAGTCCGAAGATCTATTCCAATCGGTCACCACTGCGCCCTCAATTGTGATCACGTCACCTCCTTACTACGGGATGCGAACGTATGTTCAAGATCAATGGTTGAGAAACTGGTTCCTGGGCGGTCCTGATTCAATCGACTACTCCGCCGGCCCTCAACTCGATCACGGAGGACAGCAGTCCTTCGCGGCTTCGCTTGGAAAAGTGTGGCGCAACATAGCCAACCGCGCTGCGTCATCCGAATCGCTACACATGTACGTCCGTTTTGGAATAATCCCATCCGCATCGGTGGACGCCAAACGACTTTTCAGAGTTTCTCTTGAGGAGTCCGAGGCCCCTTGGCGTTTAGTATCTACTCGTGCTGCCGAATCAGCGGATGCTGGAAAGCGGCAAGCAGATCAGATGAAAGCCGAGTCTGCCGCCGCCGTCGAGTTCGATTTTCACGTCGAGAGAGTTTGATTACTGTAGTTGCTATTGGTGGTAACGCAGCTTCGCTTGTCTCGACGTTGATCCGAACGAGACTTGATCAACAAGTTCCTGATTACAGAATTCGTCGACGTAGTCTTTGATCGCGTGTGCCGTTTCGATCGCCTTCTTGTCTTGAGGGACGTGCCCTGCGAGGGTCATTGGCATGACTACCAAGCACTTGGCCATCGCGCGTGAGATGGCCACTCAAGGTGTTCGGAGGTGCCCAATGATCGAGACGTTACTCGGCGGCCTGCTCGGTGGCGCCTTCCGCCTAGCGCCCGAACTTCTCAAGTGGCTCGACCGCAAGGGCGAACGCGGCCACGAACTGGCGATGCAGGACAAGGCGCTCGAATTCGAGAAGCTACGCGGTGCTCAGCGCATGGACGAAATCGGCGCCGGTGCCGATGCGGCGTGGAACGTGGGTGCGATCGAAACGCTGCGCGAAGCCGTTCGCACCCAGGGCGAGAAAACTGGCGTCCGCTGGGCCGATGCCCTATCGAGCAGCGTCCGCCCAGTCATCACTTACTGGTTCATGGCACTGTACTGCGCCGCCAAGACGGCCGCCTTCGTGGCTGCCATCGAAGGCGGTGCCGACTGGGGTGTCGCCATCGTTCATGCTTGGACCGAAGCCGACCAAGCCCTGTGGGCCGGGGTGCTGAACTGATAGGGGCTTCTCTCCCGCCTGAACCCTGCCTGGTGGACGACACTGCTCAGCCATCACGTAACCTTGACCATAGGACGGCCTTTCTGCAGTAGACTTCAACCAGACTGGAAGAGGCAAAGAAGGCTGAAGTCATGAAGGACCAGATCACGATATCGTCGGAGAAAGTAAGATGATCGGGAATGAACCACAAGAAACAAGTTATCTAGTGTCCATCAGCTATAGCAAATGGACAAACGATGACAAGGAAATCGGAGAACCAGGAGAGCGTGGAATCGAGTTGGAAAAGGAAGAACTGGATGCGGATGAGTTAAGGCAGTACATTGACCGGTACGGATTCGCAGAGGCGTCTTCTTCTGATCCTGAAGTAGGAAAGATATGGTTCAGTTCGAATGAACCCCGTGAAGACAGGGAACATTTCGAGTTGGGTATAGATGCGTATTTTGAGCTACATATTCACGAAGTAAACGGACATGCGCCGACTCCAGATGACTATCGGCAGATTGCCGATATGATAGGTGTGAAGTTCAGAGAACCTAAGCCAGAGTTGGCGGATGCTGATAATGGGTTCTCCCCTACGTGAATGTCATCTGATGGCCGACGGCGATCGGCCATTTCTATTTCTGGCTACAGAATTATTATTGCTTCAGGCGGCGTTGCACGGAAGTTTTATCCATGTCTTTTGATCACGACTTTGGGCTTATGTGTGTCATCGATGGAAGCAGCGTAATTCCATGTGTCGTGACATCAACGCGGGCGCCCGGGTACATCCCAAGAACTTCCTTAAGGTTCTTTTTGAACACCGCAACGAAGTTCTTTGCTGTAGTTGCGCAGCCGATACCATTCTTGCAGAACTGGGCTTGGAGCTGGCCCCATCTGATGGTGGTTTTCCTATTCAGTGCATTGAAACGATACGTCAGCCAGACATATATGTCTATGGCCATGGATGATTGCAGAGCATGAATTACCCTGATGTCGATGGGTATGGCATGACTGACGCACTCATCAAAAAAGGCCCTATGGAGCATGATTTCACCCTCCCACGGCATGCGCTTGTCAATCGATGCCTGTGAAGAGAAAAACTGTCCATGTTCGGTGATCATGAGATGGGACCATGTCCGTTTGTCCCCTTCTTCAACGGTTGTCGTTATCTTCATGTTGAAGAGCCGTATGGCCTGTTCTGTCAGGCATGACAGATTCCCTTGGGCTCCTCCCGACCTGGATCGAGTCATCCCCAGCCTCCTGGCAAACTCACTTTTTGAGCGGCCAAGTCGTATCAGCGGTTCACGTGTTCGCTTTGCCTCCGTGCAGAGATAGGCCGCAATGATGCGTGGAAGCTTTCCGTACGGCATCCCGATCTGGGGGTCGACCATCACTGTTGTCTCTCGGTATCCGTTGCTACAACGAAGAATGGCTTCGTCTGTCGCCTTGTACGGCAAGGCGGCGTAAATCATGGTTGTCGCGGTGAAGCCGAGTAACGGTCTGGTGGCGAGGCTACCGAAAGCAGGCGAGGGCGGCGATGATCGATCCTGCTCAAGCGGGCAAGATGGATCGTTGCTTGCATCTATCGTTCGACACTTCTCATGGACGGGCAGGACGCTGCTCTGAGCAGTCCGTGGCGCCATTTCCTTCCGTGGAGCTTTTCGAGCACGGGGCGTTGGCTGAAGAACGTCCTGGAGCTTCTGCTGCCAGGCTTCAATCCCTGACGGTTGTGATGCCCATGGCCTGAGAAGATGCTGCATCAGGTCGCTCCCATAGATCGACGCGCTTCGGAGGCAATAGCGTTCGCCCCATCAACAGTATCTGACAACATGTTCGTTTTCGTAAAGTTGTCATGATTTGACCGAGTGACATGAGTGTACTACATTGACAGTCTGGACATGCTGGTTGTTCGTGTGTCGCAATATGAATAGCCTGTCCAGTTGTCTCGGCTTGATATGTCAAGAACAGGGATCCCGAGGCGAGGAATGAGTGACAAGGCGCGATCGAGGCGGCAGGCATGGAAACAAGCAGGCGGGAATTCCGTGGCAAGGCAGACTTTGACCCAGAGTTGATCAAGGGGTTCAGTGTCAACAGCAAAGCCCCTAGGAGTAGAAGCGACGGTCAGAGCACGATCTATGTGCGAGTGGACGGGTTCGTCACGGAGCGTGGCCGAGATGAGTCCACAACATACGTTCTGGGAACGCGCCTGGACGATCCAGAGCAGCAGGTTAGAGTGCGCCTGAACACGGTCTACGAGCGCATGGAAGATCTGGAGGCCGGTACAGACAAGGAGCGTGCCAAGCAGTTTCAGCAAGTCAGCAAAGCGTACTCGACGGGGGCCAGGGTTCGTCCATCACTTTCTGAACTTCGTGGCCGAGATCCGATAGTGATCAAGTTCGAGTCTGCGGTTCAGCTTGAGGATGGCGAGGTTCAAAAATACAGAGCCCATTGGCCGCGCGTCGTAGCCACCAAGGGGATGGAGGTCAATCCGAAGTATTCCACTGTGGTAGTAAGCGCTGAAACAGATAACCAAAAGGCAAAAGCTCACGTGGATATCATAGACAGGCAGGTTATCCTGAATCCGGAGAACATACTTATAGAATTGCCCTTGGCTATAGATTATAAGAAGAACTCATCTGGTGATAATCGGATGCCAATTGTGCACGTTCGGCTATTTCATAAAGGTGAGCTGATGGCGATGTTGAGGATGTTCCCCTCCATGGAAAGCAAGGTGATATTCGACAACAAGTCCATGAAGGAGATGGAGGTGTTTGTTCCTGCAGAGGCAATGGACAGTACGATGCGTGTCGTTGATGGAGAGAAAAGTGATCTTGGCATGATAAATCGTCATCATGATGCGCTAAGGGCTGTCATATACGGAATGATGAAGTGGTCTGCCAAGGATGGGAGTTCGTCTATAAAAAAACCACCAATCGTCACGGATGACGTGGATTTCAGGAAGCGTGTGGAGAACATCTTCTCTGGGGTGGCAAGTGGTCAGATCCAGGTCGATATGCTGCATGGCGAGAGAGTAAAGTTCGGAGGAATGACTCGTAAGAACATTATCTCTCAATACGAGGAGTTCAAGAGAAGACGAGAAAGAGGGGAGACGGGTATCTATAATGTATATGCAAAATACAAGCAGACTTCGGAGGTCAAGGTCCAGGCGCCGATTTTTTATGCGACAGATGCTCAAGGTGCGATAACAAAGTCGTTCCAAAAAGGGGATCTTTTGAAGGCTGGATTCAGTGACCGTGAGATAAAGAAGGTTGACGGGGTGAAAACTGTCAAACGCTATGACCAAGGATATATGCCGACCGTGATAGGTTCTGTTAGACGCGATAACGGAAGTTCATATGTCACGTTTGCAGAACCATTGGATAGAAATCCAAAAACGAAGTCTCTTTCAGAGATCGAGTTTGGAGACGGGTTGCAGAATGAGGTTGATGCGTGGAAGGTATTTCAAAGGAAGCGAGATAACTTGAAACTCAGGGTTCGTTCTGAGAATGATGTTGATGACAGTGCCATGCCTGCGCATGAGCGAAACGCCCGTTCCTATGAAGCAGAGCCTTCGTTTGGTTACTCGTCATGAGAAAGGGGAATGATATGTCAAATTCCATGAGAAATCATGAGGACGACCTGAATCTTGGAAGGCCTGAAGTTCTTAGATACTTTTCGAGCATGGCCGGAAATAGAGCGGGAGTTCTTGGTTTCATTCAGAACATGGACCGTGTGGACAGGTGGGCAGTTGACCATCAGGAGTTTGATTGTCCAGGCTCTGCAAGCATCGCCTTTCTGTTAAGCCGTGTACAGACAGTGATCAGCAAGAATGTGTCTGTCATTGACCAGGCCCCCAGGGAACTGTTGGGTGTCCTTGCGCATCTGACGACAAGCAGATGCATCTTCCTGTTTCACTACATCACCCATCACAATGCCAAGGTCCTTCCGGCCATTGTTTCTGTCGAGCCCCAGTTGGATGATGCTGGAAGAATCGATCTTTTGACATTGCAAAGACGCATTGTTGCGTTGGAGCGGGCTCAGATTCTTGACGACATATTCTCTCAGGAGCGTCTGGCGGAGGTGTCTGCCATCATGAGGTTGGGTAATGAAAAAGAGAAGTGATCGGCTGGCATGCCGTTGCCTGCTCGTCGGAGTGTCGATTTTCGTCACTGGAAGTGTCTTCGCGGCAACCGCAAACAACGATGACGATCCGACGGTGGCCGCAAGCCTGAAGGAGCATACGCGGATATGTGCCGAGGGGCAAACGCCTGGCACGGTCGGACATGCGATCAATGAGGCAGTGCGGATTCATACGAGGATTGCCGCAACGCCGGTTGACACAGACAGCATGTTCACTGCAGACAATGATTGTTTTTCAAGAATCAGGGATCTGATCGACCTTTCCAGCACGATACCGAGTTTCGGGAGCATCTGGTCGTCCATTCAGGGGGCGCTGGAAAAATGGGCTGAGCGCAAAGTGTGCTCCACTGTTCTGGATATGGCCAACAGAGTTCTGGAGCCGGTCAACAGGACGGTTCAGGATGTCAATGATATTGCTGACCTGAACGGCATGACGAACGGCATGATCCGTGAGGGCATGCGAGGGATCGATCCTGGGCTTGGCAATATCTACCGAGACGCTGAACCCGGAAGGACGGAAACCTATCGCCTCAACCGTAATCCGTTCGGAATCGGACAGGAGCAAAATGGAGGGCAGCAGGATAATGGCCGGGCGACAAAAGGAGCACGGCGTGGCAAAGCGCTGCCCCCTGGGCACGGTGATCATCAGACCGGTAGGGAGGAGGTCAGCCCCAGGGCAAGCGAGCTTCTTGAGAACATGACGAGTTCTCTCAACCGACAGCGTGATTCGTCTGTTCGCAGCATTGACCAGGCGGCACAAAAAGAGAGAGCGGCATCAGGCCGACAGGGACGGCAGATGTACCAGGATGAGTCTCAGGGATCGCAGGATCAGGACGCTGTTCCCGCACTTCAGCAAGATCAGCCACGCCGCGATGAGGCAGATGGCGTTGACCAGACTGGCTCAACGGAAAGTGATGTCGAAAGTGGTTTTGAGCAGCTTCAGAAGCTCTTCAGTCGCTGATCTATGAGAGTCATGAATGAGACAGTACACCAAACGTTTCATGACGGGAGCATTGGCAGGCACGTTGCTTTTCGCGGTGCTTCCTACCCCTGTTCACGCTCAGGTAAGCTGGGCGTCGGTTGTTGCCTACATCACCAACATGCTGCGCGAATCGACAATATGGAAGATGCTGGTTGCGCAGACCGCTGTAAGCAGCAATCAGATAGCAGAGACGGCGCAGAAATCCAATCAGCAGTTGGCCAAGGCACTTGAAATGCAGCGCAAGGAAAAGTTGATTGCTGATGCCATAACGGACTACGGAGCTGTAACGGGCCAGCCCATGACAGCTGGTTGCGTTGCCCAGACAAACGCCAGATTGTATGTGGCATCAACAGAACAGGCGGACAGGGATGCATCGAAACTGATGCGGAACTTCTCGGGAAGCAGCTCTCCATTGGCTACTGAACGTCGCTCGCAGATGATGAAACGTCTCATGGATGAATACTGCACAGTTTCTGAAGCACGACAAGGGATTTGCAAACTGAAGGGTAATGGCATGCAAGCCTGGGACAGGAATTATGCCGGAGCCTTCGGGAACCAGACGCTGTCGCCAGAAGGTGAGATCGCTGCCTATGATTTTGCAAACATGGTGACGGCGCCGTCTGGAGACAGACCGATAGACTGTACTGGCGCATCCTGCGACGAGTATCGTCTCAACGACCTGGGCCGATCCGCGTTATCGTCGATGGTGGCAAATGTCTTCGTAGGCCAGGCAACCAGTCGACGGTCTCCAATGTTGACTGGCGAGTGAGAAACTCATGAAACGACATGCAAAGCGCTCCATGGCCAAGGCCGTTCTGGGTGTATCCCTGCTTTGTGCAGGGTCGACGGTAGTTTATGGCCAAGCCGTGGGTACGAAGTACGGATTTGAAGCCATCATCGATGTTGCCAAGGACCTGTCGGAACTGACGGCAAACTTCTATGCGACATTGACTGGATTCTCCACGTCATTTGCTACTCAGCTTTCGTACAGCTATGAGAGGACAATCGAGCTGATCAAGGTTGCAACAGCTCAGGAGGCAGCCTCAGCCTGGGACATCACGGATGCAATCGTCAAGTCTGGTCAGACATTGGCGGCGGCGGTACAACAACAGGAGCTTGCTGATGACATCGTTCTTGCTGCGGCTGATGTCCATCCAGAGACCGGCCAAGGGTACAACCCATGTTCAACACTTGATCGAGTCAAGACGATGGACCTGTCGTTTGATGTTGCAACCCGTCAGGCACAGCAGGGGGTTCAGGAGGCAGAGCATGGGCCGGGACGGATGGTGCAATCCAGGATCGCCGTCATGAAGAACCGGGTACGTAACCACCTGGAAAACTTCTGCAGTTCCGCTGAAGCTGAAGCGGGGCTTTGCAAGTTGAGTGATGAGCCGGGGGGGGATGTCAACGCGGCGTTGCTCTTTGATGCTGCCGACCCGGATAGCGTGAAGGCAAGCGCTCGAAAAGCATACATCGCTCACGTGATGGGCGCCCCTGACGAGAAGGTCAGCAAGGCGGCCGGAAGCTCTGCGGCCGGGGAGCAGTTCTTCATGGACAAGAACCGGAAGGACTCGCTGATGTCTGTACCTGCCTACAGCCTGGCAGTCATCGACGAGTCCAACACGCGCAGGCCGGAGTTTAATGATCTTTCTGCTAACGAGCTTATGAAAAAGCGAGTGGATCAGTACTTCGGAGGGGAGGAGGCGGCAGCATGGTCCAGCTCGATGGCCAAGCAGCGAATGCGTGGCCTCCTGGTCGAGGCAAATCGTCTGGCCAGTCTTGAGAACTGGATGCTGCACAAGGATTACCAGCGTACTCAGAGAATGGAAGCGAATCTTGCGGCCCTGGCCATCGCAACGGTCGAGATGAACAGGGCGCACTCGGAAGGTAACGGCGAGCGCACACGGGTTGGAGCGAGGATGAACGAGGTGGCAAGATGAAAAAGCTACTTGCGATGGTCTGCGTGCTGATGAGCGTCCCTTCAGCGTCTTTTGCCTATGTCTGCCCGAGGACGTATCCGATGGCAGTTCACTACACGCTTTTTGAGACGGCAAACGGTGCTATCTCGCAAGGCATCGCCCAGGTGGACATCGGCTTGTCTTCATTGCTGAACTACTACTCACCACGAGTTGAAGCGGCACTGGCAACGCTGGCCAAGCAGAAGGCATATTCATCCAAGCAAATCGCCGATGTCACCAGGGCAGTTGCTCAGCAGATCGCCAATGCGAGAAAAGCAACGTCCAAGAAGACGCGGCATATCAAGGCGCGTTATGACTATGGAAGCGAATTCGGGCAGGGTTACGAGCCCTGTTTGCAAGTGGCGGTTCGGCAGGCAATGACAACCAGGCAGACCGACATGGACGCCATCCGGTCTCAGCGCGTCACGACAGAAGTCCTCGGCGGACCGGGGAACTATCGGAACCAGACACAAGCCCGGCGTGAGCTTATGCAGGCAAACCGAAAGTTCTGCACCCAGGACCAGGTGGACTCAGGCTTCTGTGATGTTGTCGGAGGCTTTCCTGGCGCATCGGTCAACGTGACTACGCTCTTTCAATCGGCGCCGGATGACAATCCGATCACAGAGGCAAAGAACACGGTCATCAACAACATGATCGGTCTCCCAGACGACGAGATCATGAAGGGTTCGGAGAACAGCGCGCAAACAGCTGCCTACGTGGCCGCCAAGGCAAGAAAGGATGCGCTGCTTTCCCCCGCCATCAACTCCTTGAAGGCCATACAGCTGGACTATTCGGGAACGGCTGGTACGGAGTCAGGAAAGGATAAGTCGGTCGCCGCCCTGTTTGATGAAGAGATCAAGCGCTACGGAGGAAATTCCGAGGAGCATGATCGATGGACGAGCGTACTGCGTGCGCAGAAGGAGCACGGCCTGATGATCGAGCTTTTGCGAGCCCAAGGGTTGAAGCTTGCCCTGCAGCACAAGCACTATCAGCAGCTTGAGCGCATGGAAGCCGTACTGGCTACCATCGTGGCCAACGAAGTTCAAGGCGCCGGCGTTGACGCTCTGTCGGAGGCGAGCGCCGAACGTGCTTCCATGGGCCAGAAAGCAACCAGCATCCAATCAAGGTGAGGTCTATGCTCAGGGGGCATCAATGGATCTGTGCGGTTGTCGTATTGGCGTCCATGTCTGCGCAAGCGCAGGTCTGCATGATGCCACCAACTGACAAAGGGGTCGTGTCTGGACGATTCGGAAAGGTCCGTGGCGGAGGGGCCGGAAACTTTGGAAGTGCAAATACTCATTGGCATGTCCATGATGGCCTGGACTTCTCCACGGACAGGATGTCCCTTCCGGTCTATGCAACTGCCGATGGTGTCATAACGCACGTAGGCATGCTCGGCACCGCAGGAAACGCTATTCTGCTGCGTCGGGACAATGGCGATGTCGTGGCCTACTATCACATGGGGGGCTTTGACAAAGACATCAGGGTTGGAACTCGGGTGCAAGCCGGGAAGAAACTGGGTGTTTCAGGAAACACTCCTGCCGCAACAATGCTCAAGCATCTTCATTTGAGTTATGGAAGCACAAATCAGCAGGACGCTCGGGCTGTTGCGTTTCAGGGGCTGGCAGAGAGGAAGGCAGGAGGGCCGTTCAAGCCCGAGGAGCTTCAGTATTCATTTTCCAGGAATAACCTTGGCTGGAGAACAGACCCGTCTCCGTTCTTCTGCCAGTCTTTTTCCATCAACGATGGGCATCCGGAAGACTACGCCACGTTGGGTCGGGATACCAAGGCTCAGAACAGCATCATGTTGGGATCATCGGCATCAGGTGAGGGTCTGGATCCAGCACAGATGGCTGCTGCGGGCGCCGATACAGTTCGCACGGGTTCCAACGTAACGACACCCGATCGAGGCATGAAAGATGGTGAGGTATTCGGAATGCCTCCTTTGCCTCCCATTGGGGAGTACGACGCGATGTCCTCCTCCGAAATGATGATGACTGAAGCCTGGAAACGGTTCAGCGATGAAAACTGGGAGCAGAACATTCGCAAGCTCTCATATCGGGCGCTTTGGGTGGATTACAATAGAGCATTAGCGTTCGGAAACTTCATGCAACGCGAAATCGATAGAAAGAAAGAAAAGATTGAGGCGCTATTGGCAATCTATGCGACGCAGCGTCTTAAGAACATGCGTGACCGAGTTGATGCATCCCATGAAAGGGCTGCGACCGGTATGCAAACACGCAGGAATTGAAACAATGACCAGCGGGTGAGTCATGGCAAAGAGATCACGGCGAAAAAGTAGCGCAATCTGGGACATGAATGAACGTCCTTATGTCAAGAATCCCCATGAGGATATTGGCCTTGATGATGAAGGGGTTATGTTCACAAGTGCTGAAATGCCGATATTCACGGATCAGGATTCAGCTCTTGAAGAGAAGGTCGGGGTCGATTCGCCCATTGACGCTGAACAGGATGTCAAGCTCGGTAATGATATCCAGGGCGAAGCCCTGGGTTCAGACGTATCGAAACCTGACCCCGCTCAGGATGCGAAGAGAGGTAGCGATTCACTGCATGTTCCGCGCAACAATTTTCCGGAACATTCGTCCTCGGAAGGATACGAGAAAGGTGGCCAGATGAATCTGGACATGGGTGCGGCGCCGAACGAAGGCAATGAGTACCGTGCGGAAAAGGTAAGTGAAGAAGATGCCGAAGTGGAAAACGTTGATTCATCGGTATCGAAACCTGAGCCGGCTCTAGATACGCAGGGAAGCGACGAGTTGTCGCATGTTCCGTCTGATGCCCTGCAGGAAGAGTCATCCCTCGCTGGATATGAAGAGAATGACCAGACTGACTTTGGCGCCGATCTGGCGTCGGGCAAGGGCAGTGAGTACAGTACGGTAAAGGACGGCGAGCAAGCTGTTCAAGGGGATGGCCTTGGTTCAGACGAATCAAGGGCCGGTCCTACCCAAGAGGTATGGGGGGACGGCGATCTGCCGCATGTTCCGCCCGATGATCTTCAGGAGAATTCATCCTTTTCAGGATACGAGGCAGATGACCAGGTTGATCTGAGCATGGATCTAGCCCCGGAGGGCAGCATGGGGTACCGGTCGGTAGCGAATAGTGAAAAGTCTTCCGAACAAGATGCGGGTGATCAGAACGCTCATGAGGTTGGAGAGGAGCAGCTTTCACAGAACATCGATTCTGACGAGAACGAGAGGATCAAGGAGCTGATCAAGGCGCTGATTTCAGAAACGCTCAAGAGCAGAGGAGTTTCTCCTGAAGTAATTTCTGACATCAAAGAAAGGGTTGACCGTTTGCATAATGAGGAGCTGCCCCGTTTCGCCGCTGAACTGAAGGAGCTTATATCGAGGAATCAGGTCAGCAGTTTCGGACTTCAAGGAGGGGGGGCTTCTCACGTTAGTGGCGAGAGTGTCGTAGGCGGCGGTGCAGCGTTGGTCAACGGAATAGCATCACTGCTTGGAGGAAGCGCATCTCTGGTGGGTCGGGTCGGTGATTCCATCGGAGCATCGCTGTACAACCTGAGCAGATTTGGCTCTGCTCCTGAAGGTTCTGGACGTGGTATGGAGAGTCTGCGTGCAGGAGGTGGCGCCTTCATGCAGGGGACGGCATCTCTTGTTGGTGGAACCGCTTCTTTGGTAGGAACGGCAGGAAAGACTACCTTTGACTGGGCAGCCCGTGCAGTTCATAAGTGGAGTAACCGTAATAAAGCATCAGCTCTGGGTACTCAGGCTCAGCCAGGGACAGCCGCAGCAGCTCCGGGCGCTCAGACTCAACCGGGCGCTCAGACTCAACCGGGCGCTCAGACTCAATCGGGCGCTCAGACTCAATCGGGCGCTCAGACTCAATCGGGCGCTCAGACTCAACCGGGCGCTCAGACTCAACCGGGTGCTTCTGACACTTCCCGTTCTGCCCTGAAAGGTGTGGCAAAGATCCTTCGTGACATGCAGGTGCATCGTGATCGTTATGAGAGGTTGTCGACCGAGAATGCGTCATCCGAAGATAGCATTCGAGAAATGATCAGAATACGCGCAGCCGATTCTGGAATGTCCGAGGATCAAGTCATCAGAGAAATGAGAGTAGGGGGGGCGGCAGAAGATATCCTGGGTGAATACTCAGAGACGGTTAATGCTGACACTGATCTCAAAATAAGGCGTCATATGATGCGAGACTCGTTACGGGAGTGGGTCCATGGGAGGGTTGATGCCATTGAACAGCTCGAGCGCAACAATCTTAATGAAGGTGTCGATCTTGTCGGCGAATGGTGTGATTATAATAATATTCTCGCCGAACAGGATAAATTTACATTATCAGCGCTCGGTAGCATGCCAGTAAGAGAGGATCGTTATAACGACGTATATGTGGCTAATGCTCCGGATGTGAATGCAAATTACATAAGAGCCATCCTTGACGGGCCAAGTTATAAGGGTCTGTATCCAGACGCATACGAAGCCATCCGTGACATGAAGTTTGCCGAGATGGATTACCAGAAAGTTCTGGAGGCATTAAAAGAGGAAAAGCCTGTTCACGACAAAGATCTGATAATAAAAGACGGAGATGACGCTCTTAATAGATGGATGGTCAATTACGAGAGGGGAGTTGAGGCGGTCAAAAAGGCAAGAAGCGAACTTGGAAATTCGGAAGAGCTTGAAGGAATGGACAAGTTTCTTGATAAGTCAAGCGATAAGATGAAGAATCTTGTCTCTGAAATGCCGCAAGCAGACAACGAGAAATCACACGCAGAGTCGCTTCGTCAGTTTCTGGAGCAAATCAAGAGGCTGATTGAAAGTCTCAAGAGGCTCTTCAGAAAGGGATCGGATAAGGAAGCCGATCAAAGCGTCGAGCCCGCCATATGATGGATGTCGCCTGGCTGGCCGACAGATAGCGGTCGTTGCTTTGGTTGATGCCGTCCCTGGTCTCAGGGACGGCATGGGTTGAGTCATCGAGTCAGATGCAAGACGACGGGCCAATTGGAGCCATGCTTCGGACTTGCATGGTTCCAGTGGTTTGTGTCGATCCAGCGGCCACCATAGAGGTGCTGCGCTTGGGATTCAGTAAATGCGGCTGGCCAGGTAAATCCCTTGCCGTCACCGTTGCGATGGTCGGCGAACTTCCATTCACTGCCGCCTTCAGCAGAGAACTCCAGATCGTAGGTCTGCCCCTTGTCAAGTTGCACGTACTGATCGGATGGGAAGATGATGTCATACCATTTGAGCGCGCCCAAGGAGACCTTCTTGACAGGCACTACCCGGTAGTTGGCGTTGGACGCCTTGATGTATCCCCACGCTATCTCACGATCCCCGTTAAGCAGGCGCCATTTCAGTTGCCCAGGCTTGGATGCGGCGGTTGCAATCGAGATGGCGTTCACCCGCTTGCGTTCCGAAGGAGTGAAGCGTTCACGCGCCGGACTGCCTGACTTGACCGTGTAGATCCGATTCGGATCGACACTACCGCTTTCCATGTCGGAAACGCCCATGCTTTTGCCGTTGGCAAAGGTCAGCTGAAGAATGGGTGAGAAGAAGTGATTTCCGGAACCATCCTGGGACAGGTTCATCCAGCGTGTGAAGGTGTTTGATCCGGGACTTCGTTTTCCCATCAACGTTCCCCAGTCAGTGTTGCTGATCCAGCGAGACGGTCTGGCGATGCTGACGTGGGTTGCCGCGTTGTTGCTGCTTACATAGTTGAGGTCGGGTCGTGGATCAATGTTCTGCAGCACAAGATGGTAGATCCGGCCTTTCTGAAGGGGGGTCTTTGAGGTGAAGCTGATTTCAGGGAAAATCGACTTGCTTCTGCTCATATCGGGAGTGAAGGTGGCTTCGGCAAGCGGCTGGGCGCTGAAGTCTGGCAGGTGCTGAGCGGTGTTGTTGTCCGGAAGAACAGTTAGACGGATCTTTCCACCTGTTCCGGCTGCGTATCCCGCGCCTCCCTGCCAGTACAGACGGGCCTTGCTCAGCTCTCCGCCTTCAAGGGCGCGAAAGCGATTGACAACAACATTCTCGACGCCTTTGTAGACGCCAACAATGGTGTTGGCAAGCGTGGTCTGGATGAACACGCCGGGTCCATAAACCTGCTTTCCAAGAACCGAATTCCACCGGAATCCGGACGGGTTGGGTCGAACGAACTTCGGTGCAGCCTGCTGGGGTTTTGGCGAGGTGACGTTGGCCGAAGTCGTATCGGACTGCTCGGCGCTGTTATCGCTCGCAGAAACGCCCGTCCCGTCGGCGGTTGAGGCGGGCTCGGTGACGAAGACGTCCTGGGTATCTGCCGTGTTTGGAGCGCTATCGTCGACGACGGGGAGAGCGGGTTCGTCACTTTCGGTCAGGTTGGGCAGGACGTATGGCGCCGGCTCGCCATCAATGGTCTCGCCTGGAATCGAGCCATTCTCGGGCTGAACAGGGGTCGGTTCCTCCGTCGAGGTATTGCTTGCACCGCTGGTCCATGTTGGTGCAAGCGCGGGAGCGAGGCCTGGTTCAAGAGAGGGACGTGTCGGACTCGTTTCCCCTGGGGTCGCCTGGTTCGTCGTTGAGCTGCTATCGGTACGGGTCTGGCCCTGGGGCGGCGCGGGATCCCGTGTTGAAGAGGCGTGTGATGTCGTGGTCTTGTCATCGTCAGCCCCGCCGCATCCTGCCAGCAGTGTCATAGCCACTGAGATGGCGCCGAAAATGATCTTCCTGTCACGCGCCGTGCGTCCATGAATGATCACTCCTTTTTTCATAGTCGTATCCTGATGGTGTGTTGGTGCGCTCCTTCATGCCGCGATCCAGTCGGCGCACTGCCTGGATGAATTTTTCCCGGTACAGGTGCATGGTCAGGTCAATTGCCCCACCTCCTCCGGTTCTTGTATGGAAGTTATACCATTTATCTTCTGTAATCAGCAATTCGTAAACCGTCTGGTTGACTGATACGTGATACCGCCTTGAATGCCTGTTTCTAATGGGGTTGTACGTCGCATCAAGCTTTGCATACAGGCCAAGAATGTCGAACACATCCTCAAGGTCTATGGCGCGAAGCCTGGCGATTTGTGCTTGTTGATAGGGGCGTGCCCGGGGGGCTGTGTTCATGACGAGCCGTACCTTTCAGGGTCGATGCTCGCCATCAATTCCCGGAGCTTTTCTGGAGGCAGGTTGACATTAGGGATATGCTTCAGACGACGCTGGCCACGAATCCGCTGCTTGAAGTTGATCCCTGGTCGAAAAGACACGGTCATCAAAAGAGCGTCAGGGAAGTTCTTGTCCAGTTCCTGCTTGGCGATAGGCTTGCCGACTCGTCTTTGCTGAAACTTGCCAAAACCACGGATCGCCACACTGTTGCCTATGGACACTTCGTGCTCGATGATGTCTGTCAGGCATGCAATGATCTGGCTTGCCTCATCCTGGCTCTTTCCGAGGCGACAGGCGAGTTCTGCCGCAAGTTCTTTGCCGGTCATCGTTGTTCCCGAATGCTGCGCGTTAGAGGAGGATGGCGCCACGCCAGTCGCTTCGTGTCTGGCCTGGCTGCTTGATCTGGATCACGCAGCTCTTTCTGGGAGTAACCCATCTGAGCTGTTCCCGGGAGATTCCCATTTTCCTGGTCGTGCTGTCCCAGTACATCTCATCGATGCCCAGGACGATCTTGGTTGCTACCGATGACACGAAGTTCTCGGGAAAGTGAGTTGGTGACTGGCTGGCGCATATCAGCGCCATGCCAAACTTACGCCCTTCGGTTGATATGGTGTTGATCGGGTTGTCCGGGTCATCGTCGGCGTATATGCGCGCCTCGTCCAGAACGATGACATCCCGGATATGATCCTGTTCACCTCGTTGCCGTGCTGCATCAAACATTTCCTGCAGACGAAAGAGCACAAACATGATCTGCTCGTTTCGACCAAGCGCCTTGAGATCGTAACGCCAAACCGGCGCCTCCGCGTCAAAAGGTGGGGGCAGATCCTTGAACACGCCAATGGCCCGGACGTTCTCCAGACGCTCGACAACGCTTTTGAGGACATCAACCGAGTTGTACTTGAGGATGTCATTCATCTCGGTGCCGCTGGATATCGAAGAGACGTACTTGGCGTACGCTTCGATCGCCCTGGCCTTGGCGGTCTCCAGTTCCTCGACCTCCCGATCATCGTCACTGGTGCAGCCCTGTGAATTCTTGAGTCGTCTCTGAACTGCCTGTGCCTTCTTGTTGACCTGTTCGAGATTCTTCAGGGCGTTCTGGTTGCTTCCCAGAAATCGAGTCCTGAGTAGGTGGCTGGCCACTCTATAGGCATCATCCAGCGTCGGGTATGTCCGTTGTCGGGGTATCTCTGACCAGGTCCTGGCGTCATTGATCCTGAAGCCCCGCCACTCGTACAGGTCCTGAAGAATGTTGCGAATGGCGGCTTCCTGCTTTGTTCCGAGCGTATGGGTCTTCCCCATGATGGACAGAAAGCTTTGAATGCGCTTTCTTACGCCCCCAAAATGGGGGTCAGGATTCAGGCGAAGTGGATTGAGCCCGTAGGCTGTCTGTTCTGAGAATTGAACGCTGCTTGCTCCATCAATGACGATGTCGCCATGAACATCGAAGACGTGAAAGTGAAGCTTCTCGGTCGCGCTGCTTTTCATCTGGTTGATCATGCGGCGCAGCGTATGCGTCTTTCCAGAGCCGGACATGCCAACCATCAGCATATGTCCATTGACGATATTCCCGCTGTTCCAGACTACGTGCTCCAGGTGGCCTTGGCGTTGACGACGTACGTCGATTCCAAAATCTATCTGCATGGCCATCAGTCAAAATGCCTGTCCACGGTAAGCAGAATTGTCCGGTAACTGGTTCCTGGAAGGATGGGGACGTCATCCAGGAAGATGACTGAGCCGCTCTGGCTTTTACTCATGATCTCGTTGATGCGAAACATCGTGAATGTTCTCTGCTCAAGATCACTCATGGAGCTGATGTCGTATCTCAGAAAGTCCGCATCCGAGGGCGAAGGTAGGGGAGGGGTGTGAAAGAACCCCGTCCCTAGAAGTCGTTGAATCTGGTTGCAAAGGTCGATTCGCTGCTCGATGCTGAACTTCGACAGGAATGAGCGTGAGTTCTGGTTCTCGGAAAGGGTCGAATTGTAGGAAAGCAACGCGGCGTCGAGTTGTTTGCGAGCCTTGCTCAAGTCCTTGACCTGGCGTTCATGCTCCTTGGGGATCAGCTGGGGAGCAATATCGTGCAGATCACGATGCTCATTAAGTTGTTGTTTTACAAGAATGAGGCGGTTCTGATTGGCAAAGAGGTTGTCCTGGAAAAGGGAGCGGGTGATGATGCCCATTAGCTCTGATATTCCGAGTC
>ERZ772977.598-NODE-598-length-23171-cov-13.311386_pt1 | contig 23171 bp, 17 predicted proteins | sample MGYA00511131_ERZ772977 | MGnify/ENA primary metagenome ERZ772977 (study PRJEB29015, sample SAMEA2737935) | human oral metagenome | biome: human oral; feature: human-associated habitat; material: dental | place: China | collected 2151 ...
GCCGCAGGCAGCGACCGCCGCACTGCGCCCGCCGACGGCGCCCCCGCGCAGTCCACGCCCAACGGTGCTGCCCAGTCCGCCCAGTCCGCTCCTCCCGCGCCGCCCGTGGACCAGGAGGGGGCCTGCGCGCCCCTGGTGCCCGCCGCCCTCAAAGTCCTTCCGCGCCTCAAAGGCGCCTTCTCCCTGGTGTTCATGGACGAGGACGCGCTGTACGCGGCGCGCGACCCCCACGGCTACCGGCCCCTGGTGCTTGGCCGCCTCGACTCCGGGTGGGTCGTGGCGTCCGAGACGGCCGCTCTCGACCTGTGCGGCGCGGCCCTGGTGCGCGAGGTCGAGCCCGGCGAGCTCGTCTCGATCAGCGCCTCGGGCGTCCGCTCGTGGCGCTTCGCCGTGAGCCGCGCCAGCACCTGCGTCTTCGAGTACGTGTACCTGGCCCGCCCGGACACGACGATCGGGGGCCGTCGGATCGTGGCCGCGCGCCACGCGATGGGGGCCGCACTGGCCCGGGAGAACCCCGTCGACGCGGATCTGGTGATGCCCACGCCCGACTCGGGCACGCCCGCCGCCATCGGCTACGCGCAGGAGTCGGGCATCCCCTTCGCCCAGGGCCTCGTGAAGAACGCCTACGTGGGCAGGACCTTCATCGAGCCCACCCAGTCCCTGCGCCAGCTGGGCATCCGCCTCAAGCTCAACCCCCTGCGGGAGGTCATCGAGGGCAAGCGCCTGGTCGTCATCGACGACTCCATCGTGCGCGGCAACACGCAGCGCGCGCTGGTGGCGATGCTCCGCGAGGCGGGGGCCGCCGAGGTCCACGTGCGCATCTCCAGCCCCCCGGTCGCGTGGCCGTGCTTCTTCGGCATCGACTTCCCGACCCGTGAGGAGCTGATCGCCTCGTCGATGGGCGTCGACCAAGTGCGCGAGTCCATCGGCGCGGACTCCCTGGCCTACTTGTCCCTGGAGGGGATGGTGGAGTCCACGGGCCAGGGCACCTCCTTGTGCCTGGGCTGCTTCACGGGGGACTACCCCGAACCGGTCCCCCCGGGCGCGCCCCTGCCCTCAGCGCCCGGCGCGTCCTCCCGCTAGGCGCGCGGCGGCGCCCGGCAGGGCGCGGGCGCCACCAGACCCCATAACCCAGACACGGCGTCGTCGAGCGCCCCACCGCGAAAGGCACCACCCATGACCGACACCCCCCTTGACTACGCCACCGCCGGAGTGGACACCGCCGCCGGAGACCGCGCCGTCGAGCTCATGAAGGCCGCTGTGGCGCGCACGCACGACGCCACCGTGGTCGGCGCGACCGGCGGCTTCGCCGGGATGGTCAACGCCTCCGCCCTGCTGGGCATGAGGCGGCCCCTCCTGGCGACCTCGACGGACGGGGTGGGCACCAAGATCGCGATCGCTCGGGCGATGGACGCGCACGGCACGATCGGCCAGGACCTGGTCGGCATGGTCGTCGACGACATCGTGGTGACCGGGGCGCGCCCGCTGCTCATGACGGACTACATCGCGTGCGGCCGCGTGGTGCCCGAGCGCATCGCCGCCATCGTGGAGGGCATAGCGCGGGCCTGCGAGGCCACGGGCACGCCCCTGGTCGGCGGTGAGACGGCCGAGCACCCAGGCGTCATGGAGCCCGACGACTACGACATCGCGGGGGCCGCGACGGGCGCCGTCGATGCGAACCGCGTTCTGGGGCCGGATCGGGTCGCCGACTCCGACGTGGTGGTGGCGATGGCCTCGTCGGGACTGCACTCCAACGGCTACTCCCTGGTCCGCTCGGTCGTGGCGCGCACGGGGGCGCCGCTGGAGGGGCGCGTCGACGAGTTCGGGCGCACCCTGGGCGAGGAGCTCCTGGAGCCGACGCGCCTGTACACGCGCCTGTGCCTGGACCTGGTCGAGCGCTTCGGCGTAGGGGGCGGCGACGGGCGGGGCGTGCACGCCCTGTCCCACGTGACGGGCGGCGGCCTGGCGGCGAACCTGTCGCGCGTGCTGCCCTCCGGGTCGGTGGCGTCGGTGGACCGCGGCTCGTGGCGGGTGCCCGCCGTGTTCGACTGGGTGCGCAGGGGCGGCTCCGTGTCGTGGGAGGCCATGGAGGACTCCCTGAACCTCGGGGTCGGCATGGTCGCCGTGGTCGGCGAGGCGGACGCCCCGGCGGTCGTCGGCGCCGTGCGCCAGGCGGGCGTGGACGCGTGGGTGCTGGGGGAGGTGCGTTCCACGGCGGCGGGGGCCGGAGCAGGGGAGCGCCTGGTCCGCGGCGCCAAGGGCGTCGACGCGGGCGCCGTGCGCCTGCACGGCTCCTACCGGGTGGGGTGAGCGCCCGGGGACCCTACTTGTCCGAGGGCTTGCCCGTCCAGAACGACTCGTCCAACTGCGCGGGGTCTATGTCGTCGGGCTCGTCCGCGACCGTGGCGAAGTCCGCGTACTTGGCGTAGAGGTCGTCCTCTTCGTCGGGCTCGTCGACGTCGGTGTCCGCGCCGTCGCCGCCCTGCTCCTCGTACAGGTCCTCGGGCGCCAGCTCACGCTGGAGCGCGTCCAGGTCGGTGTCGGGGCTGAAGTACTTCAGCTTCCGAGCGACTTTCATCTGCTTTGCCTTTTGACGGCCGCGCCCCATGGCGTCGACCCCCTCCGCGTAGTTCGGGTCCGCGTGGCGCGGTTCCCTGGGTGTTCACAATGTTTCGTGGCTTCATCATAACCAAAGAGGCGCTACGAATTGAACTTGAGTCCGATTTTGCGCGCGTGGCTGAACGCGCCCGGGGCGTCCGCCCCGGGAACCGTCGGGCCAGGTGGGGGCCTGTTGGGCTCACCCCGCCCGGGGGCGTGTCAGCGCCGTCTGCGGGACCAGGCGAACGCGAGGAGCCCGATGGCCACCAGGGTCGCGCCCACGGCGATGCCGATCCGTTTGATGGCCTCGGAGTCGCCCTCGCGGGCGGCGGCGGCCGTGTCCCGGACGCTCTTGCGGGCGCCCGCGATGGCCTCTGCCGCGGCGGCCTTCGTGTTCGCGACGATGGCAGCGGGCTGCAGCTGCTCGTAGAGGTCGTCGACGGAGGCCGCCAGGGCCGCGCGCGTGGCCTCCAGGTCGGCTCGGATCTGCGCTTCGGTGCGGGGCGCGGCTGCGGGTTCCGTGGGAGTGCTCACTTGGTAAGTCCGTTCTTCACAATGTGGACGGCCTCGGTGATGCCGGCCTTGGGGGCGGGTTTGCTCTCCTGGGCCTTGCGCAGTGCCCGGCTGCCCAGGAGGGCGAGGACCGCTACGACGACGGCCAGGAGCCCGACGATGATGAGGGAGGCCGCCCATACGGGCAGGACCGTGGCCAGTGCCGCTTCGATGGTGTGCAGGATCCAGCCCAGCAGGAAAAGGGCGAAGACGGCGGCCGCGGCCATCAGGACGAGGCCGGTGCGGATTCGCGCGAACATGGTCGCGGTCTGGACCTTCGCCAACTCGATCTCGCCGCGCACGATCGAGGAGAACTGGCTGGTGATATCGGCGATGAGTTTGCCCACCGACGGCTTGCGCCGCGCCTGTGGGCCGGTCTGGGGCTGCGCGCCCTGCCCGGCCCGGGGGCCCGGGTCGGGAGCGGCCTGGGGGGCGGGCCCCTGCTGGGAGTGCCCTGCCTGCGTCGGCGGGGCGTAGGCCCGGGTGGTCGATGTCCTCGGCGGCAGGTGGGTGCTCTGGGCGGGCGCGGCTCCGGTGCCGGGCCGCTCCTGGGCGGGGGGGCGCTGCGCTTGGGGGGCCGGCCCTTGGGCGGTGGGCTTCTGTGCTTGGGCGTCCGCTGGGGTCTGGCCCTGGGGGGCGGGCCTTTGCGCTTGGGGGGCCGCTGGGGTCTGGCCCTGGGGGGCGGGCCCCTGCGTTTGGGGGGCCGCCGGTGTCGGCCCTTGGGCGGCGGGCTTGCGGTCCCGCGTGATGGGCGTGGGGGTGGACTGCGCCGCGGGTGCCTGCTGGACGGGCTGCCCAGGGGCAGAAGCGCGCTGAGGAGTCTGGGACGGCGATGCCTGTGGCGCGGACTGCCCGTCGGGGACACCCGGGTTGGACGGTTGGGTCATCTGAGCGACTGCCTTCCTGCGTGGCGGAGCCTGGTCGACTACAGGCTATGTCACACAGTTAATCACGAAGGCGGCTCGGCGCGCAGCCGCCCGGCATGTGGCCTCAGTCTTCACCCGCGCGCCCGGGGGCGGCCTGCTCCTGCGGCGCGCGCCCCGTCGATTCCTGGGCGTCAGGGGCGAAGCGGTCTGCTCGCGCGCGGCGGCGCCCGCCTCGTCGGCGCAGGGGGCGGGCCTCAGTCCTCGGGGGCGATGGAGCCGGGCAGGTCGGAGAGGATCCTCTTGGCCTGCACGATCAAGTCGTCGACGTCGGTGTCCTCCCCGGTGGCGGTGGTGGCGGGGATGGCGCCCGTGTACGTGGCCGTTTCGTCGATCTCGTCGTAGGTGGACACACTCGACAGCGGCGCCGGATCCGCCGGATCCACCACGTTGAGGGAGTGCCACGCGACGGAGCCCGGGTCCTCCTCGTCGTCGGCCCCGGCGGCGCCCGCCTCGTAGAAGAGGGGGGAGGCGGAGGGGATGGGGCCCAGGAGGTTCTTCGGATCCTCCGGGGAGCGCTCGAGCGACGCGTCGATGGCGTCGAGCGTGGGCGGCGCGGCGTCCAAGGAGACGGTGCCGTTGGCCAGCATGATGACGCGGTGCGCGCGCAGCGCGGTCTCCGGGTGGCGCGTGGCCACGACGACCGCGCACCCGGCGTCGGCCACGGCCCGCAGCAGCCCCACCAGCTCTTCGACGTCGTGGGCGGGCAGGACCGGAGGCTCCGTCACCAGGAACGCCTCCGCGCCCGACACGATCGCGCGCGCCACCGTGGCCTTGAAGCGCTCCAACGGCGCCAGTTCGGCGGGGCGGGCGTCCACCTTGGTGCGCAGGCCCGTGAGCTCCAGCGCACCCACCAGGTTGTCCCAGTCCGCCACCGATCCCGTGGCGGCCAACGGCGCCAGGATGTTCTGCCGGATCGTGAGATCCCTGTCGAGGGTGTCGCGCGCCCCCAGCAGGGCGACGGCCCCGATGCGCCCCGCCCACCGCTGGCGCGCCGAACGGGGCTTGGCGGACACCACGCGGCCGGAGTCCGGGTCCTCCAGGCCCGCGAGCACCAGGAACAGGGCGCGGGAGCGCAGGCCGGACGGATCCAGCACCGCCGTGATCCGCCGGGCCCGGAAGGCGACATCCACTCCGTCCAGCAGGGGAGCGCCCGACGACGGATCCTTGTAGGACAGGCCGAGCCCGCCGAGCAGCACCCGCCCGCCGCCCCCGTGGGCGGCGTGCGCCTTCCTGGAGCGCCACCACGGCTTGCGAGCCGGACGAAGCGACGCCCTCTCCTGGGCCTCAGAGTTCGACATGCTCCCATTCTGGCAGCGGATACCCAAAAACGCTCAGGGGCGCGCGGGGGGAGGGGTGAGAAGGGGGATCGCGTTGATTCATGGGATACTGGGGGCGCGAGCGAGGGAGCGGCTCTGTGTCTCGCATTGTTTTCCCCGGGGCGCACGGGGCTTGAACGCCCACCAGCGCTGCCAACGCTCGTGGCGGTGCCCGGTATGTCCGTGCGCGCGGGGGTGAGCCGTTGGGTTTGCACAGTCATCCGACTGGTTCTCCGTATTCCCCGCCTCCGCGGGGCCCTTCTTTATTGAACTTGGGATTGCAACTTTTTCTCATGGTGGTACTATGTTGTCTGTCGGGCAACCGCCCGGCCTGGAAAACACAAGGGCCCACCGTCGGCAAACGGCGGGCCCTGCGGAGCCGGGACGGCTCGTGCTTTGAGCAAGCGCCCCCAGTCTATCCCGGCTCCTCGTCTGGTGTGGGTTGTGCAACCCGCAGAGAGGAGTAGCCATGAGCTACTGGATTTCGTCCCCCATCGGTCGTGTGGTCGTCGGGAACCGTGAAACCCGCGAGTACCACCGCGTCGCGAACGTGAACGCGAACTGCCAGTTGCCCGAGATCGTCCGGTCGCGGCGGCTCGTCGGTTTCACCCCCGATTCGGTGGCCCAGGCGGCGGCGGAGGGCTTCGACCCCTGCTGGTACTGTTCGCGCTGACCCGTCTTCGCCCGGAAGTGTGAGGAACCTCTCCCACTTCCGGGCGAAGAGGGTTATTATGAAACGGATTTCGTCTCAGGGCTGAGAGGGAGAGCAGTATGGCCCGGAAAGTCGATGGCAAGGTCGTGGAGGCACCAGTAGTGGCCGCTGCGCCGCCGCCCCCGGAGTTCCCGCGGGCCGAACCCGGTCTGACCGCCGAGGGGCTGTCCGGGCTCACCCGCTCCTTCTGGGCGAAGAGCGGCAAACGGAGCCCCACTGACTGGCTGTCCGTCCCACAGCACCTGATGGACGCGGCCGACGTGGCGGGCAGGCTCTTCGACTCCTACCTCAGTGAGCACCACCGCGCGCTCATGGCCTCCGTGTGGGCCGGCGACCAGGCGAAGGCGCGCACCAGCCTCGTCTTCCTGGCGGGCGTCCACGACGTGGGGAAAGCGTCGCTGCCCTTCTGCTGCCAGCACGGCCCGCTCGCCGACTTCGTCCGCGCCCACGGCGTCCGCGTCCCACTGCGGAAGGAGGTGCCGGACCGTGGGGTTCTGCCCCACGGTTTCGCCAGTCAATTCGCGCTCGTCGATGCGATTGCAGAGGGGGGCGGGGACCGGAAGCGCGCGTCGAAATGGGCGGCGATCATCGGCGTCCACCACGGGCGCTACCCGAAACGGTCGCTGGTGGGGCAGGCGCGCAAGGCTTACAAGGGCGAACTCGGCCGCCCGCAGAAAGAGCCGCGCTGGGAGCAGTCCCGTCAGGAGCTCATCGAGTGGATGGCCCGTCGCAGCGGCTTCCCACTGAAATCCCCAGCGCGGACGGCGCTCCCCCGGCTTCCGATCGCGGTCGCCTCTGCCTACGCCTCGGCAGTCGTCATCGCCGACTGGATCGCCTCGAACGAGGACTACTTCCCCCTGCGCCCCCAAGCCGGACGGGAGCGGGAACTCACCGCGGACGAGCAGTGGGAGCGCGTCGAGCGCGGGTGGGGGCTCGCCGACATGCCCCGCCCGATGACGGTGCCCGCCGCGGCAGGTGGTTCCCCCGAGTCGTACTACCGCCACCGCTTCGGCTGGGGGCCGGCGATCGCCCCCACCGACGCCCAGATCGCAGCCGTGAGGCTGGCCGAGGAGGCCGACCCCGACCTCATGATCGTCGAGGCGCCGCCGGGGTCGGGGAAGACTGAACTCGCCTTCGCCGTCGCCGAGCGGATGGTCCGCTCCCGGGGGCTGCAGGGCGTGTTCGTCGGGCTGCCCACGCAGGCGACCACCAACGCCATGTTCGAGCGCGCCACGAAATGGTTGACGAACCTGCTGGGCGACAGCCCGCAGCGCCTCGGCATCCACTTGGCCCACGGCAAGAACGACCTCAACGACGCCTTCGTCGGATTGCTGGACCGCGACCGCGGGTACCCGGTGCAGGTCCACGACGAGGAAGAGGGGAGTTCCGGGGAGGACTACTCCTCTCTCCGCGCCAGCGCGTGGATGGCCGGTCGGTGGCGCGCCACCCTGTCGCCCGTCGTGATCGGCACGATCGACCAGGTCCTGCTGACCGCGCTCAAATCGCGCCATGTCCTGGTCCGCCACCTGGGGCTGATGGGGAAAGCCGTGATCCTCGACGAGGTCCACGCGGCCGACACCTACATGGGAACCTACTTGAAGGCTGCGCTCACCTGGCTGGGGATGTACGGGATCCCCGTGGTCCTCCTCTCGGCGACCCTTCCGGCGGAGCGCAGGATCGAACTCGCCGAGGCGTACAGGCAGGGCCGGTGCCGCCGCGAGGTCGACGACAGTGCCCGCCTCGACGGGGATATCGGGTACCCCGTGCTCACCACGGTTCCCCGGGGCGGGCAGGAAGTCGATGTCCACGTCGTCGGAGGCGGGGGCCCCGAGGCGCGCAGAACGATACTCCCGCTGGTCGCGCAGTCCCCGCAGGACCTCGTGCCCGTGCTCGACGAGGCGCTCGCCGAGGGCGGGTGCGCCGTCGTCATCCGCAACACCGTGAAGGACGCGCAGGCCACCTACGACGCCCTCGCCTCGCACTTCGGCGCGGACGGGGTGACGCTGCTGCACTCCCGCTTCATCGCGAGTGACCGGGCGGCGCGCGACGAGCGGATGCTGCGCCTCTTCGGCAAGGACAGCGCTGCGCGGCCCCGCAGGCACGTGGTCGTCGCCACCCAGGTCATCGAGCAGAGCCTCGACGTCGACTTCGACGTGATGGTCACCGACCCCGCGCCCATGGACCTCGTGCTGCAGAGGATCGGGCGGCTCCACCGCCACCCCGGCAGGGAGCGTTCAGCTCCGCTGCGGGAAGCCCGCTGCCACGTGATGGTCGCCGACACGGGGTCAGCGCCGTGGGCATACTCGGGTGGGACCGACGTCGTCTACGAGCGCTCCCACGTGCTCCGCGCCCTCGGCGTCCTGGCGGACCGCGGGCGGATCGGAGTCGAGCGGCCTGCAGACTACGCGGAACTCACCCAACTCGCCTACTCGGACGAGGCGGTCGGCCCCGCCGCCTGGGCCGGGGCGCTCCACGAGGCGGAGCGGGAGGCGCGGAATAACGCGAATACCGCGGTGGATCGTGCGAGAACGTGGTGCCTCACCGGCCCCAGGCTCCCGCAATGGGACGCGGGCAGACTCGAGGAGTCGTTCGTCGGCAACGCCTCAACCGGGGACGGCGCCCCCAAAGGCCGGCAAGCCGCCGCGCAGGCCGCCGTCAGGGACTCCGAGGACCAGATCCCCGTTCTCCTGGTCGCGGTCGATACCGGTATGGGTTGCGTCCCCATCAAGCCGCCCTGGCAGCTCGACGCCGACGGGGAGACCGTCCCCATTGACGTGAGCACCTGGCCCAGTCCCGGCCTCGTGCGGGAGATGCGCACGTGGAGCGTCTCGCTGCCGCCGTGGCCGTTCCACGAGAACGGGAAAACGATCGACGAAGTGGTGGACGCAGTTGCGTGCGCCATCTGGAACGATGAGGCCACCAGGGACTGGGAGTGCCTGGAGCACCCGCTGCTCCGCGGCGAACTGGTCCTGGCGATGCACAAGACCGACGAGGGGTCCACCCGGTTGGAGCGGGACCTTCTCGGATGCCACCTCGTTTACACCCAGGAGAGAGGATTGGAGGTGCGGGGCCGATGACGGACCCTGATTACAACCTGCTGGACGAGGCGTGGATCCCCGTCCGGCTGCTCGACGGGAGCGTCGAGAAAATGGGGTTGCTCGACGTGTTCCGCAACACGAACGAGATCGCGGATCTCGCCTGCGAGCTCCCCACTCAGAAGATCGCGATCCAAAGGATCCTGTTGGCGGTGTGCTACCGCGTGAAGCCAACGCATGAGGAGGAGGGTGAGGCTCTCAGTGCGGACGAGGACTGGCTCGTTCAGTGGCGGGCCGGCGCCCCCACCGACGAGGCGATCGCCTACCTGGAGCGGTGGCGCGACAGGTTCTTCCTCTTCGGCGGGCCCCGTCCCTTCATGCAGACTCCTGACCTGCGCACTGCGAAAGGCGCGGTGTCGGGGCTGGAGAAGCTCATCGCCGACATTCCCAATGGAGAGCAGTTCTTCACGACCCGGCACACCCGGGCCATCGCGCGCATCGCCGCCGACGAGGCGGCCCTCTGGCTGGTCCACGCCCACGCCTACGACCCCTCCGGTATCCGGTCGGGCGCGGTGGGCGATCCCGATGTGAAGGGCGGGAAGGGCTACCCGATCGGCCCCTCGTGGTGCGGGCAGACGGGGACGGTTCTGCTCAAGGGCAAGAACCTCGACGAGACGCTGGTCCTCAACCTCGTCCCATTCGATTCGGGGCCGTTGCAGGGCCCGGATCCCACGGGGGACAAGGGGGCGTGCACGTGGGAGGCCGAGGACATCGAAACCGCGCGACGCCGGGACTTCAGCAGGGACGGGGACCCTGACCCGGCGGGGATCAGCATTCCTCGGCTGTTCACGTGGCACTCGAGGCGCATCCGCCTGGTCGGTGACAGGGGCGGGGTGACGGGGGTTGTTCTGGCGCAGGGCGACAAACTGGCTCCGCAGAACATGCAGCGCTTCGAGCCGATGAGCCTATGGCGCTACTCGATGCCGCAGTCGAAGAAGTTCCGCGAGCACACCTACATGCCGAGGAAGCACGAGCCGGGCCGGGCGCTTTGGCGGAATCTGCCAGGGATACTGCCCGGACTGGGGGTTGTTGAGGGATTCGACAAGAAGAAGCAAGACGAGTTCCTTTCTTCTGGGACGCTGGATTTCCATGAGGGGATTGAGCGGGAGGAGGATGACGGGTATCCAACGTGCATCCAGGTCGAAGCCGTTGGCGTCACCTACGGGCCGCAGGAGGCGACCTTCGAGGACCTGTACCACGACGAACTCAGCTTTTCGACGGCGCTCCTCAAAGAAAAGGGGCCAGGCCTCCCCGATCTCATTGACAGCCAGGTGAGGGGCACGGAGCAGGTGGCCTCGCGCGTCGGTGTTTTCGCCGCGAACCTGGCCAGGGCAGCCGGCCAGAGCGGCGAGGGCGCGGGCGACGGGGCGCGGGATCGTGCGAAGGAGCAGTTCTTCGCCCTCGTCGACGACCCGTTCCGCCGGTGGCTCGCCCGACTCGATGGGGACTCCGATGTGGATGCGTCGCGCGGCGAGTGGCACGGGGAGGTGAGGCGCATCGTGAGGCTCCTCGCCAAACGCCTGGTGGATGAGGCCCCGCCCAGTGCGACGATCGGCCGTGAGACGAAGGGCGGCTTCATGAGCGTTGGTATAGCGGAGAACATCCTGTGGGCGGCCGTGAACAAGACGATGCCCAGAACCGAAGACCAAGTGAAAGAAGGCGAGAAATGACTGGTGAAGAGGCCGGCGCCCGGCAGGCGGACTCCGCATCGAAGCCGTGCCCCGAGACTGCCGTGCTCAACCGTTCTTGGGAGAGTGCTGAGAAAGTGAGGAAATGGGTGGAGTGGGTGATCCCGCGCCGACTCAACGGGAGGGAAGCATCGGCCATGGCCGCCCGCGCCCAATTGCGGCACGGCGCAGGCAAGGAGGTCGGAGCCGTCCCATCGATCTGGGCTTACACGCTCGAATCCCAGAGGCCGGAACTGAGTGATCAGAGACCGTCCTGGGGGGAGAACGCGGTCCACACCGCCCTGACGCTGTGGGCCAGGCACCAGGGCTCCAACGCAGCGCCCATGCACATGGTCGACGCCAAGGAGACTCCCCGGTCGTTCGGCTCGGCGGTGCGCGCTCTGGCCGAGAAGGGGAGGGGTGACAAACGCCCCGAGGAGACCCCCGTGTACCGGCGCCTGTCCTCCGTGGTCGCCGCGCAGACCTTCGGTGCCCTTTCCCACCACCTGCGGGGCATCGTCGATCTGCTCGAGGCGGCGGAGATCCCCATGGACTACGGACTCCTCGCCGCCGACCTCTTCGAGTGGCAGATCCCCCGACGTCGCAGTGCAGTCACCCGCCGATGGGGGCGGCAATTCGCGCGCGCCCCCATTCCCGCCGAAAGCGCCGAGGATGAGGCCTCGGAGTAACGACACCCCCCATTTGTTAGCAACGACGCACACCGAAAGGAACACCTTCAATGTCTCGTTTTATCGATATTCACGTCCTGCAGACCCTTCCCCCCTCGAACCCCAACCGCGACGACACCGGGGCGCCCAAGACCGCGACCTTCGGAGGAGTTCGACGGATGCGCATCTCCTCGCAGGCCATCAAGCGCGCGACGCGGGAGGACTTCGAGAAGCGCGCCCCGGAGGGGAACCGCGGGATCCGCACCAAGCTCGTCGTCGAACTGGTGAGGGCGGCGATCGTCGAACGTGCCCCCCAGCTGGCCCAGAGCGCCGCGGAGCTCGCGGAAATGGGCCTGGTCGAAATAGGGTTCAAACTCACCGAACCCAAGCGCAAGAAGAACGAGGAGACGACCGACCAGAAACTCAAAGAAGCGGGTTTCCTTGTGTTCCTCTCGGCGAAGCAGATCGAGCACCTCGCCGAGGCGCTGGTCTCCGTGGCGGACGCCGAGGACCGGAAGAAGGCGTTCAAAGCCCTCAAACCGAAGACCCTGGTCGACACGGACCACTCGATCAGCATCGCGCTCTTCGGGCGGATGGTCGCCGAACCCAATTCCCTCAACGTCGACGCCGCCTGCCAGGTCGCACACGCCCTGGGAGTGGGCGAGGTCGAGTCCGAGTACGACTACTACACCGCTGTCGACGACGAGAAGAAGCGCGACGACGAAGCCGATGAGGGCGCCGGGATGATCGGCACCATCGAGTTCGCCTCGGCCACCGTCTACCGCTACGCGACGATCAACGTCGACCTGCTCGAGGAGAACCTCGGCTCCGTGGACGCCGCTGATGACGCGATCAAGCTGTTCATCGACAGTTTCGTGCGCGCTATGCCCACGGGAAAGGTCACGACATTCGCGAACCGGACCCTCCCCGACGCCGTCGTCGTCCAAGTGCGGGACGACCAGCCGATCAACCTCGTCGGCGCGTTCGAGGAGCCCGTTCCTGCAAAAGCTGCGGGCGACGGTACGAAGAAGGGCTTCGCGGGACCCGCTGTCAAGAGGCTCGTCGCATTCGAGAAGGACATGCGTGCGCTGACCGGGATGACGCCGAAGGCCTCGTTGGTGGCGTGGACCACGCACAAGGCCGAGCCGATCGCTGAACTCGGCCAGCAGGTCCGCCTCGTCGACCTGGGCGGCGCCGCCGTTGACGCTCTTCGAGGGCAGCAATGAGTGAAGTCCTGGTACTGAGACTGGCGGGCCCCTTGCAGTCATGGGGCTCCTCCAGCCGGTTCACACGGCGATCGACCGAGGCGTTCCCGACGAAAAGCGGGATCGTCGGGTTGCTCGCCGCCGCCCAGGGGCGCAGGAGGACGGACCCGATCGAGGACCTCGCGGAACTGCGCATGGCCGTGCGGATCGACCAGCCGGGCGAGCTGCTGCGCGACTTCCACACAGCCCATAGGGGGAAGACCGCGATGCCGCTCTCCGACCGCTTCTACTGGTCCGACGCGGTGTTCGCCGCCTTCGTCGAAGGCCCCGACGGACTGATCGACGCCCTCGCCAACGCGATCCGCCGACCTGCGTTCCCGCTCTACCTCGGGCGCAGGGCGTGCCCCCCTGCGCTTCCGCTGTTCCTCGCGGTGGAATCCGATCCGATCTGGGAGGTCGTCCGGAGCACTGGGTGGCTCGCCTCGGGGTTCCACCGAAAGCGCCAGCGGGACAAGCGCGAGGTTCAGGTCCGGGTGGTCGCCGACGCGGGGATCGTCCCCGGTGCGGATGAGGCCACGCCCGGGCGCACGCTCCAGGACGTGCCGGTCAGTTTCGACTCCGAGCGGAGGCTCTACACGTTCCGCCAAGTCGAGGAGGCGAGCGTGTCCTTGCAGAACCCCGAGTACGACGAGTCGGCGCCCAGGAAGGCGCTGACGGGCGGCCACGACCCCATGGAGGTGCTCTGAATGTTCCTCACCCGAATCTTCCTCAACCCCAGCAGACGGGGGTGCAGGGAACTGATCTCGAGCAGGCAGCGCCTCCACGCGGTGGTGCTCAACTGTTTCCCCCCGGGCGCCCTGGACACCCCCGAGGAGGGCAGGCTCCTGTGGCGGCTCGACGGGTCTGGCGCGGCGCGGGCCTCCAGGCGCGCAGTCGGCGGTCGCGCCCACGAGGCGCTGATCCTCTACGTCTCCAGCCCGGTGCCGATGGACCCCTCGCTGATCGTGGAAACAGCGGGGTACGCGACGGACGAGGGTGTCACGGTGCGCGACACGGGCGCCTTCCTCGAAGCGCTGAGTCCCGGGCAGCGATGGGGTTTCCGGATCACCGTCAACCCTACGTTCCGCGACACCAAGCAGCGCAACGGGAAGGGGAAGAAGAAGACCCTCGCGCACGTCACGATCGCCCAACAGACCCAGTGGCTGCTGGACCGGACCGAGGCGAACGGCTTCTCCATCCTCACCTCCCGCGAGATCGGCGGGGACCTGCCGGTCCTCGAGGACGAGGCGGGGGAGCGCATCGACGGCGCCAACCTCGTCGTCGACTGCGTCGGCCGGGGCATCGAGAAGTTCCAGCACGACGGCACGTACGTGACGATCCAGATGGCGACGTTCCAAGGAGTCCTGGAGGTGCGCGACCCCGCGAGGCTCCGCGCCTGCCTCGTCGGCGGAATGGGACGGTCCAAAGCCTACGGCTGCGGGCTGATGACGTTGGCGCGGCCATGACGCCGATACCGGGAGCGCGGCCCCCTGACCCGAAGGACCTCGTTCGGGTCAGGGACCGCCTCACGTTCCTCTACGTGGAGCGGTGCGTCATCCACCGCGACTCCAACGCGATCACGATCACCGACACCAGAGGGGTGGCGCACGTCCCCGCCGCAGCGCTGTCGGTCCTCCTCATGGGGCCTGGCGTCAAGATCACGCACTCCGCCATCTCGGTGCTCTCCGAGAGCGGATCGACTGCGGTGTGGGTGGGGGAGAACGGCGTGCGGTACTACGCCCACGGGAACCCGCCGTCACGTTCCTCCCGGCTCCTGGAGGCGCAGGCCAAGGCCGTCAGCGACCCCGCGCTGCGCCTCGCCGTTGCCCGCCAGATGTACCTCATGCGCTTCCAGGGCGAGGACGTCGCGAAGCTCAGCCTGCAGCAGTTGCGCGGACGCGAAGGGGCACGGGTGCGGCGCCTGTACCGGCACAACTCCCAGCGCACCGGGATCCCCTGGGACAGGCGCGAGTACGACCCGGACGACTTCGAGGGCGGATCGGTGGTGAACCAGGCGCTCTCGGCCGCCAATTCCGCCCTGTACGGAGTGGTCCACGCGGTGATCGTCGCCCTCGGCTGCTCGCCAGGACTCGGATTCGTGCACAGCGGCACCTACAGGGCGTTCGTCTACGACATCGCGGACCTGTACAAAGCGGACCTGTCCATCCCCGTTGCCTTCGACGTCGCCGCCCTGGGAGGCGAAACACCGATCGGCACGGAGGCGAGGCGGCGCGTGCGCGACGCCGTCCGCGAGTGCCGCCTGCTCGAGCAGGCCGTGCGGGACATCAAGGCCCTCCTGGCCTTGAGCGGCGACCCCATTGACGCCGATGATGACGACGAGGCCCTGATCGTCGACGACTTGCACCTGTGGGACGACTTCGAGGGGACCGTCGCCGCGGGGGTGTCCTACGAGGAAAGATCCGTGACATGATCGTGCTCGTCCTCTCGGCCGTGCCCGAAGGGCTGCGCGGGCACGTCACGCGCTGGCTCCTTGAGATATCTCCGGGCGTATTCGTGGGGAACCTGGGCAGCCGCGTTCGAGAGCGGCTGTGGGAGATCGTCATCAAGACCATGGGGAGCGGCCGGGCGATCATGGTCTACAGGGCGCGCAACGAGCAGGGCCTCGAGTTCCTCACCTGGGGCGACCCCTGGCGCCCAGTGGACTTCGAGGGCATCCGGCTCATGATGCGCCCAGTAGTCGCCCAAGGGCGGGGCCAGTACACAGACCCCGCCGATGCGCCCGACGCTGCCCGCCGTTTGCGCGGGCGCCCGGGAATGAGTAACTTCCAGAAAAGGCGTAAGGCTCGAGGGTTTCCAAGATCCGACCGACCCGAGCGGTAAAAGCCCAGGTCAGGAAGCGTTTTCCCCGCACACGCGGGGATGAGCCGGCTGGTGCGGACAGTATTTCGCTTGCGCCTTCGTTTTCCCCGCACACGCGGGGATGAGCCCGCGGGCGGCGAGGAGCCGACGGCGGCGGAGCCGTTTTCCCCGCACACGCGGGGATGAGCCCTTCCCATGAGATGATTTCACGCCAGGTGCGCCGTTTTCCCCGCACACGCGGGGATGAGCCCCGCGCCCGCGATCACAGCGCGGGACGTGAACCGTTTTCCCCGCACACGCGGGGATGAGCCCTTGTTCTCGGAGCGCATGGACTCGGTCTCGTCGTTTTCCCCGCACACGCGGGGATGAGCCGTCGTCGAGGCTGACCTTGCCCTCGGTGACCATGTTTTCCCCGCACACGCGGGGATGAGCCCCTCCCGACCATGCAAGCCGGGAACGTCGGATAGTTTTCCCCGCACACGCGGGGATGAGCCCGTGTCCTCGCGGGGGTGGTGGGCCGCGTACATGTTTTCCCCGCACACGCGGGGATGAGCCCGCCGCGTGGTGGCTGTACGTCCCCTACATCAAGTTTTCCCCGCACGCGCGGGGATGAGCCCACCAGCTCCAGGAGGGGGATCATGGCGCGAGCGTTTTCCCCGCACGCGCGGGGATGAGCCGTGCGCGCGTGAGTGGATGACGCTGCTGGTGGGGTTTTCCCCGCACGCGCGGGGATGAGCCCGGTGAAGAACTAGGAGAAAGCGAAATACGCGGTTTTCCCCGCACACGCGGGGATGAGCCGGGAAGCCTGGGGGATCCGCTTCCCCGAACAGGGGTCGGCTTAGTGTTCACCCCGGCCGCTGCGTCTAGGAAGCCACCCAGTGAGCACACGAAGCGCCCACAGTGCTGAGCCTCGCGGAAACAGGAGCAGAGCAGTTCCTCCACGTCGATTCCCACGGCCCGGGAGTGAAGGATCCCGACGCGGAGACAGATGGGCGGATCTGGGAGTTCAGGGCACCCCAGGGGGGTGAACCATGCCGTTTCCAGCCAGTTCGAACGAGTTGGTAAGCAGGTGTTGTGATTGACGCTCGGCCTGCGAAGGTGTGGTCTTGATAGTGAACTCGCTTTTGTGCAAGTGGAACGGAGGCTCGCTGGGTAGTCAAAACTGTGGATTTGGTCGTCACCGCGAAAGGTGGAAAGGCCCATAGGTTCTAGAAGCAGTGATATCTTAAGGGACGAGGGTGGTAGCCAGCCCACCTGGGAGTAATCCCCGGGCAGGCGGGCCACCCTCTTCGCGTGTGGCGCAATTCCTCAACCATGGGCGCAACGTCTGGCTCGTACGGCTGAGCCCCCACCTACCCCGTCCGGGGCGCGACGACCGGGGAGCGGCGGCCCCGGCCCCGCTCCGTATGCACAGTGCCCCGCCTCGTGCGCACAGTATTCCGCCTCGTGCGCACAACCGCACAAAAATCCCCGAAGCCCAAGGGACTTCGGGGAACTGGTGGCTCCGACCGGCGTCGATCCGGTGACCTTTCGATTTTCAGTCGAACGCTCTACCAACTGAGCTACAGAGCCAAGACCTGAACCGAAACGGTCTGGTCGGCGACCCCGACGGGACTTGAACCCGCGACCTCCGCCGTGACAGGGCGGCGCGCTAACCAACTGCGCTACGGGGCCTTACAACAGGTAAGACCTATTGAGTTATGCCGTTCACGCGCGCGACCGGCTGGTACCCCCAACGGGATTCGAACCCGTGTCGCCGCCGTGAAAGGGCGGTGTCCTAGGCCGCTAGACGATGGGGGCCTGTTTGGCCGTCGAACTGGCGTCCGAAGACGGGAGTTAGCTTAGGCAGAACCGGCCCCTCACGTCAAAACGGGGAGGCGTGACGCCTGACACATTACCTGATAAGGTTGGGTTCTCGTGGAACGTCCAGGATTTAACCAGGTAGCGGACCTACGCTTAACCGTATGACTATGACATCAGCACTTGGCCCCTTTGTGCAAGCCTCCTCCTCGCTCACGCAGGTGGTCGCAAGCCCACAGTCCGGGGCCGAGGTAGCGGTCGTGACCACCATCGACATCACGCTCCTCATCCTCGGCCCGATTCTCGGCGCCATCGTCGGCGTCGTCGTTTCGGTCGTCCTATCCGCCCTGGGGCGTAAGGCACTCGCCAAGTCGGCCACCGCCTCGTCGATCCTGAGACGGATACACCAGCCCGCCTACTTCACCTTCGCCGCCTGGGGAGCCTGGGTGGGCGAGGGGATCGCCCTGGTCAACCCCGGCCTCTCCGACTGGGAGGGCACCTCGGTCACCACCTTCCTTATGCACATCCTCCTCGTCGTCGGTCTGGCCTTCCTGACCTGGATGGCGTACGCGGCCGCCTGGGTGTTCGAGGACGCCGCAAAGGCTCGCCAGTCGGCCGACAAGGGGCGTTCGCGCCGCTTCGAAACGCAGGCGCAGGTCTTTCGCAGGCTGACCCAATCCATCATCGTCGGCGTCGGCATCGTGGCCATCATCGGCACCTTCGAGGCGGCCCGCCAAGCGATGACCACCCTCCTCGCGTCGGCTGGCCTCCTTTCCGTCATCGTTGGCCTCGCGGCACAGCAGACCCTCGGCAACGTCTTCGCCGGCCTCCAGTTGGCCTTCACCGATGCGATCCGCGTCGGCGATGTCGTCGTCGCCGGCGACAAGCAGGAAACCGGCTCCGTCGAGGAGATCACACTGTCCTACGTCGTGGTGCGCATCTGGGACGAGCGACGCCTCATCGTTCCGTGCCGCTACTTCACCACCACGCCCTTCGAGAACTGGACGCGCCGCGCCGCCGCCCAGCTGGGGACGGTCGAACTCAAGCTTGACTGGACCGCCCCGATGAGCCTGATCCGCGCCAAGGTCGAGAACCTCCTGGACGCCACCGACCTGTGGGACGGGCGCACCTGGGGCGTCCAGATCACCGACTCCGACGAGTACACGGTCACGGTGCGGGTCCTCGTCTCGGCCAAGCACTCGGGCGCCCTGTCGGACTTGCGCGCCTACCTGCGCGAACAGCTCATCGCGTGGATCGTCACCGAAGAGCCGTGGGCGCGCCCCGCGCAACGCATCGAACCCCGCAAGACGGTCACCGTCGAATACGACAACAGTCGCGAACGCATCGCGCGTCTGGCCTCCGAGCTCGCCGGAATCTCCGGCGCGAACGAGACCGCGCCCACCACTGGTGCCCCCTCGCGAGGAGACGGGCGCGCAACGGCCGAATCCGCCACCGGCGGGGCGGCGTCCGCGGCACCCGGTGCTGCGGAGAACGACCCGCAGGCAGGAGTCCTCCACGATGCCGCCCACGCCGCACGCATGGTTGCCGCTCGCCGCAAAGCGAAGCGAGCCCGCCGGCGCGCCATGGCCGACCGCCAGCGTGCCCTCGCCGAAGGCGGCCACTCGCCGGATGAAACACAGGTCCTCTCCAAGTCCGCGCTGCGCAAGATCATTGAGGCTGCTGCCAGGCCCGCCCAGCAGGCCGCCCAGACCCGGCCCGCGCCTGCCGTCGGCCGGGGTGAGCGCTTCTTCTCGGGGTCAGCGGACGCCGACGAACGCGCCGCCGCCCTGGAAGGCCCCGGCGAGGAGGCATACGCCGAGCGTGAGGCCGATTCCCGCCGGGCCCGCGACCGTCGAGAGGGTAGAGGCGGCCGCGCCGCCCTCGATCCAGAGGTGACGACCGCGCTCGCTGCGGTCGGCGTCGAACCCGTCGATGCCGACGCCGCGGCCGCGAGCGGGGAGCCATGCGAACGCGAGGACAACGAGAACACCGCTCTGGCTCCCGCGAACGACGCCGTGACCGATCAGGCCGCGCCCGCAGACGAAAGCGATCCCGAGGCGGCGATCGGCGCAGAAGAGACGGTCGGCGACGAGACCGGCTCCGCCGCGGAGGCCCTCCGAGCACAGCCGTCCGCGCCCGAATCCGTCCCCGCGACGCGGGACGCCTCTCCCGCCGAGCCGGAGGATGGCGTCGACGAGTCCTCGACAAGGGCCTCCGAGAGGGACGGCGCGCCCCACCAGGCCGGACCTGCGGACGAGAGTGGCGAGGAGACGGTCGATGCCTCGCCCCAGGCGCCGACCTCGCCGGACCAGCAGGAGACCACGCCGATTCCCGCGCGCGAAACCTCCGTCAAGCACCCCGTCCAGGTGCCCCCGCCCGAGCGCACCGGCCGCCCCGTCATGACGGACACGGTGCAGGCGCTCAGCCCCGCCCTCGTCCCTCCGCCCGCCCCCACGCCCGCCGAGATGGCCGCGTCACGACACGAGGCCGAGGACGCCGACCAGCCCGACGTTCACCCCGGCTGGTACGCAGTCGCCGAGGAGGCGCGCCTGGACGCCGAAACGCGCCCCACGCCGAGGATCACGCCGCAGCGCGTGTCCATCATGGACTTCTTCCCCTCCCCGGCCCCCGGTGAGCGCGTCGCCGAGGCCCTGCGGGCCGAGGCCTCGCCCGCTGAGGAGCCGCACGAGGAGGCTCGTCCCGTCGGCGCCGCCTCCCCTGAGGAGGCGCAGGCCGGGGCGCGAGAGGAGGCCAGCAGCGCCCTCGCCGAGGCCGAGAGTGCGTCCGACGCCGACGCCGCTTCCTCGGAGGAACCGGATGCGGCTACCCCCAAAGATGAGCGCGCCGCCGACTCCACCGAGGTCCTCCCCGCGCTCGACACCACCCGGACCATGCCCGCCCTCGACGGCCAGCAAGCCCCGGAGGAACAACCCGCCCTCGACGACACGCTCATCATCCCCGCGTCGGCGGATCGGCAACCCCCCGGCAACGCGGCGTCTGCCCGCAAGACCCCGGCCAAGAAGTCGGGCGCCAGCAAGGGAGCCGCCAAGAAAGCGGACCCGGCGAAGGGGAGCGGTGCGAAAACCCCGACAAAGAAGACCTCGGCCGCCGCGAAGGCCCCGGCCAAGAAGAGCGCGGCGAAAAAGAGCACCGCGAAGAAGGCCCCGGCAAAGAAGGGCACCGCGAAGAAGAACACCGCCACAAAGAAGAGCGGCCAGAAGACCTCCAGCGCAAAGCCCGCCACCAACGAGTGACGGGGACCGGTGAGCGGGCGATGGCCTCGCCCGCGAGGCCCGCTCGAGGAAACCACGCCGCCCGTGCCGGCGCGCGAAACATGCGCAGGCGCGGGCGGCGCGGGACAATGGGAGCATGAGCAACACCGACCCCGCCGCCCGTACCGATGCCGAATGGAAGAGACTCCTCAGCCCCATGCGCTACCACGTGCTGCGCGAAGCTGGCACTGAGCGTCCCTTCACCGGCGAGCTCCTCGACGAGTCCCGGGTCGGCACCTACTCGTGCGCCGCCTGCGGATCCGCGCTCTTCGATTCCGACACGAAGTTCGACTCGGCCTGCGGCTGGCCCTCCTTCTTCCAAGCCCACGAAGGCGCCACCACCGAGCGCGTTGACACGAGCCACGGCATGACACGAACCGAGGTGCGCTGCGCGACGTGTGGCTCCCACCTCGGCCACGTTTTCCCGGACGCCCCGGGACAACCCACCGGCATGCGCTACTGCATGAACTCTGCGGCTCTCACCTTCGCCCCGGCCCAGTGAGCGCGCCCGCTCCCCGTCCCATCACCGACCGTATCCCGCCCCAGCTCTACATCGTCGGCTCCGGCCTCATCCAGTACGTGGGCGCGGCGCTCGCGGTCATCGCCTTCGCCTCCGTCGAACCGGCCTCCGTCGCGTGGTGGCGCGTCCTGACCGGCGCGGTCGTTCTCCTCGCCTGGAAACGCCCCTGGCGGGGTGGCCTCACGCGCTCCGACCTGGTGGTCTCCGCGCTCTTCGGCGTCATCATCGTGACCATGAACTCATCGTTCTACGAGTCGATCGCGCGCATCCCCCTGGGCACCGCCGTGTCCATCGAGTTCATCGGCCCCGTCGCCGTCGCCGTCATCCGAGGCCGTGGCTGGCGGCCGCGCATCGCCGCGGTCCTCGCGTTCGCGGGCGTTGCGTGCATCGGCGGGCTCGCCCTCGACCTGAGCGTGCCGAGTGTGCGCGTCGGCGTCGCCTGGATCCTCCTGGCGGCCCTCGCCTGGTCGGCCTACATCGTCGTCGGGCAGAAGGCATCGACCACGCGTGACGGGGTGACGAACCTGGCGCTCGGCTGCGCGTGGGGCACCCTGTTTTTCGCGCCCGTCCTTGGGCCGGGCGCGATCGCGGCCACGGTCTCGTGGAAGCTGATCACGATCGTTATCGGCGTGGGCCTGCTGTCTACCGCGATTCCCTACACTTTCGAGGCGCTCGCGATGCGGCGCCTGGCCGCGTCGACCTTCGCGCTGTTCGCCGCTATCCTGCCAGCCACGTCTGCCCTGGTCGGGGCCGTCATGCTGCGGCAGATTCCCGGCGTATTCGAGTTGATCGGCCTGGTCCTGGTGTCGGTCGCGGTCTGGCTGGCCTCGCGCGCGTAGGGGCCGAGCAAAGGGCGCTGAGTGGGCACATAGCAATGAGGCGCGCGTACTGTATAGGTTGCGACGATCCCGATAGGGTATTGCGTTCTGGATTAGTAACCTATCCAGAACGAGTAGGCGATCTGCGCGGTGTCAGAATTTAGCGCGTGCATAATGCTGGAGCATGCGTGCATCTGATGTGCGCATCAACGGGGTCTGCTCGGTGCTGATGGATACGTGGTCTTCTTTGTACGCCTTGTTTTGTTACAAACGTCGTCAAACCACCCCCTTTTCGAAGAAGGTTTAGCGCTTTGTGTTACAAACGTCGTCAATCTGCCGACAAAACAGCCGAAACTAGGTGATTTCAGGCGTGGAATGACGACGTTTGTAACATCCAGGTGCGGAGAAGGACTGATATTGCTGCGGATTGACGACGTTTGTAACAAGACTTGGGCACGCCAACCTTCCGAGGTGTGGTCAAGCGCTGTGGAGTGGTGCACTCGTTTTGTGTCCTTCGGGTTGGGTTACGCGCTGAGTTGGAGTGTGAGTTCCTCCTGTTGGCCGGCTTGGGGTGTTGTGCCAGTCTTCTCGCGATCTTCCTCGCCCTAAGAGACCTCAGTCGAGGTTGAGCCGACGCGGCGTGCGCGCGCCGCCGCGGGCGATCACCCAGAAAGCGAACCATGCGCCGACCGAGCCGACGATCATGACGAGCACCATCGGCACGGCGCTGTCGCCGCCCGAGGTTGCCAGGGGAGCGGCGATGCCGTTCGCGATCGACTGACACACGCCCATGACGGACGAGGCCGTGCCCGCGTGCTCGCGCGCCTCACTCATGGCCCGCGCGCCCGCGTTGCCGAAGATGAACGCGTTCGCCGTCATGATGAGCGCGAAGCCCACGCACGTGAGGATCAGCGGCAGGTCGAGGAGGAACGTCGAGATCGCCAGCGTCACCACGCCGGTCGCCGCGATCACCAGGCCTGTGATGATGAGGGTGCGCGGCGTGAAGTGCGAGATCAGGCGCACGTTCACCAGCGCGAAACCGGTCGACAGCAACGCGTTGAACGCGAACACCCACGCGAAGGCCATGGCGGAAAGGCCCAGCGGCCCTTGCAGCACGTACGTGGCGTTCGAGATGTAGCCGAACATGCAGAAGCTCGAGAAGG
>ERZ772977.606-NODE-606-length-22997-cov-5.212318_pt1 | contig 22997 bp, 12 predicted proteins | sample MGYA00511131_ERZ772977 | MGnify/ENA primary metagenome ERZ772977 (study PRJEB29015, sample SAMEA2737935) | human oral metagenome | biome: human oral; feature: human-associated habitat; material: dental | place: China | collected 2151 ...
CATTCCATTCTTGCCAGTGGTAAGTGGGCAAAGATACGTGTTCCTGCTAATGGTGTCTATCAGTTGACCAATGATCTAATCCGTCGTGCGGGCTTCTCTAATATTGACAAAGTCAAAATCTATGGCTATGGCGGAAACTTGCAGAAGGAAGTTCTTACAGCTGATGACATCACTTCATTTGATGATTTAAAAGAGGTGCCAACCTATAATAGCAATGGTAGACGACTCTTCTATGCTCGCGGTCCTGTTAGTTGGGAAAGCAACACATCGGTAAAGAGAATCCGCAACCCTTATTCTAACTATGGTTATTACTTCCTAACAGAAGACAATAACAGTGCTCCTGCAACTGTTACAGATAGCACCACCTTCCTCAATAGTTTCTATCCATCAGCAGGCAACTATCATAGTTTGCATGAGGTAGATAACTTCAGTTGGTATCACGGAGGTCGAAACCTCTTTGAAGAGACTCCTTTAAAACTAAACGAAGGTAAAGTTTTCACCTTAGCTAACAAAGCACGTGCTACGAGTGCAAAACTCACAGTTGCAGTAACAACAGGTACCTATACTTCTATTGTAAAGGTAGAAGCTAATGGTCAGCGTCTTGGCGACATTAGAATCACACCTCAAGAATCTTTCGATAAAGGCTATGAAGAAGTCAGAACCTATACGCTCAACACCCTCCATGCTGTTGACAGCATCAAACTAACGACGACATCAGGTGGTCCAGCACGCCTTGACTACCTTATTATGACCTACCCTACCCCTGCGCCAGCACCTTCTTTAAAGGCATCTTTCCCTGTCCCTGAGTATGTTTACAACATAACCAATCAAGACCATCATGCTGACGAACCAGTCAACATGGTGATTATCATCCCTACAAGTCAGAAGTTATTAGCCCAAGCAGAACGCTTAGCCGACTTCCATAGGACACACGATAATATTTCTGTGCGTATTGTTCCTGCAGACGAGCTCTATAACGAGTTCTCCAGTGGAACACCTGATGCAATGGCTTACCGCCGTTATATGAAGATGCTTTACGACCGTGCTACCAGTAACAATCTTCCACAGTCGCTCCTACTCTTTGGCGACTGCGTATGGGACAATCGTATGGTTACCAGTGCTTGTCGTAACCTTAACCCTGACGACTATCTTCTTGCCTACGAGAGTGAGAACTCATTCAGCGAGACCGACTGCTATGTCAATGATGGTTGGTTTACGTTGATGGATGACGGAGAAGGTGGAGACTTGTTAAGACGTGACAAAGAAGACCTTGGAGTTGGGCGCTTTCCTGTGACAGAGATTTCAGATGCAAAGGTATTAGTCGATAAGACAATCGGCTATGCTGAGAATAAGAATGGCGGAAGTTGGGAGAATGTTATCATGTTCATGGGTGATGATGGAAACAATAATCTCCACATGCACGATGTCAATGAAACCGCAGAAGCCATTATGTCGACCTATCCTGACTATCAAGTAAAGAAGGTGATGTGGGATGCTTACACTCGTGTATCGTCTGCAACAGGTAACACCTACCCTGAGGTAAGTGCTATTATCAAGCAGCAACAGGCACAAGGTGCACTTATCATGGATTATGCTGGTCACGGAAAGGAAGACCAGATCTCTCATGAAGCAGTACTCCGCCTCAACGACTTTGCTAACTTTACCAACGCTAATCTACCACTTTGGATTACCGCCAGCTGCGATATTATGCCATACGATGGTACTATCCCAACTATCGGTGAAGCAGCCATGCTAAACAAGAAGGGTGGCTCTGTTGCTTTCTGGGGTACTACTCGTACGGTATATGCTTACTATAACAAGGCTATCAACACCGCCTTCCTCAAGCACGTACTTAGCTTTACAAATGGTAAACCAACCACATTGGGCGAAGCACAGCGTTTAGCTAAATGTGAGTTGATTAATTCTAACAGCGACCTCACACCAAATAAACTGCAATATGCTTTATTAGGCGACCCAGCCCTCTCATTGAATCTTCCAACATTAGAGGTTAAGGTGGAGACAATCAATGGACAAACACCAAATACAACGGGTTCTGTTGTACTCAAAGGTGGCTCCGTTGTAACTGTCAAAGGTTACATTGCAAAGAATGGTAGTAAGCAAGGTGACTTCAAGGGACTACTCACTGCTACCGTACGTGATACAAAAGAACTTATCACTTGTAAGAAGCAAGAGGATACATCCGCAAGTGCTTTCCAATATTATGACCGCCAGAAAGTGCTATACAATGGTACAGACAGTATCAAGAATGGTGAGTTTACATTCACCTTTGCCGTACCACGTGACATCAACTATGCAGCAGGAACAGGCTTGATGAATCTATCTGCCATTAACGACAACCACACCCTCATGGCACAAGGACATGAAGAGGGCTTCACGATTGATGGTTCAGAGATTGTATACAACGACTCTATTGGTCCATCAATCTATGCTTATCTCAATTCTCCTTCATTTGTCAATGGTGGTGAGGTCAATAGTACTCCTTACTTCTTTGCACAGATAACGGATAAAGATGGTATAAACGCTTCTGGTAATGGTATCGGACATAACATGCAGCTGACCATCGACGGCAAGTTGACGCAGACCTATATTCTGAATGATAACTTCCGATATGACTTCGGTAGCTATACCTCAGGAACAACGGGCTTTAGCCTACCAGAGCTTTCTGAGGGACCACACACACTGCAGTTCCGTGCGTGGGACATACAGAACAACCCTTCAACCGTTACATTACAGTTCAAGGTTGTAAAAGGACTGGCGCCAGAAATCTATAGTGTCAATACCTCTAAGAATCCTGCCACGACAGAGACGACATTCATTGTTACGCACAACTATATCGGTTCAGATGTCGATATTGACATTGAAGTATTCGATATGAGCGGACGCCTCCTATGGCACCGTAGTGAGACAGGTGTTGCATCGGGCAATGCCATTACAGCCAATTGGGACCTTACTGTCGAGAATGGAGCAAGACTCCAAACTGGCGTTTATCTCTATCGAGTACGCCTCAGCAACAATGGTGCTACAAAGGTATCGAAAGCTAAGAAACTAATTATCTTAGACAATAAATAACACAGAACGAACGTTTCAATCCATATAGCAACATTTAATAAGCAATCCAATTAAAATAGAATGATTAATAAGCTTCGTATAGCCCTCCTCTCACTGACGGTATTTGCTTCATCTACCGTTTTCGCTCAGGATAAGAAAGACATTTTTAATCCAGTCAACACATCAGTAACCTCACAGACTATCGCCCCTGATGCACGTGCAGCAGGTATGGGTGACGTTGGTGCTGCCACCGACCCAGATGTGAACTCACAGTATTGGAACCCAGCTAAATACCCTTTTAATATTTCTCGTGCTGGTGTTTCTTTGAACTATACTCCTTGGCTCCGCCAGTTGGTGAGCGACATTGACTTGGCTTACCTTGCAGGTTACTATCGTATCGGTGATTATAGTGCTGTATCTGCTTCTATGCGTTACTTCTCTTTGGGTGAAGTGCAGATGACAGACGGCTCTAATATGACCATAAACCCTTATGAGATGTCAATGGACGTAGCCTACTCTCTGATGTTGAGTGAGCATTTCTCATTAGGTGCAGCTGTACGTTGGATATACTCTGACCTTACCTATAACTATACTGATGATACTGCGCCAGGTTCTGCCTTCGCAGCCGACTTGTCTTGCTATTATCAGAACTATATCAATATCGGTGAGCGTGAATGCCAATTGGGCTTAGGTATGAATATCTCAAACATCGGTTCTAAGATTACCTTCGGTGGTGATAATCGCTCAGAGTTCATCCCAACCAACCTTCGTTTAGGTGCTTCATTGATGATTCCTATCGATGAATTCAACCGTTTTACCATTGCTGCTGATGCCAATAAGTTGTTAGTTCCTACCTATCCAAAGCGCAAGGCTGATGAAACACAGGTAGACTATGACAACCGTCTTCAGAAGGAATACTATGACGTATCTTCTATCTCTGGTATATTCAAGAGCTTCGGTGATGCACCTAATGGTGCCTCAGAGGAATTACAGGAGATTCAGTGGAGCTTAGGTGCAGAGTATACTTATAATGACAAGTTCTCACTCCGTGCTGGTTATCACCACGAAAGCGAGAACAAAGGTAATCGCAAGTACTTCACTGTCGGTGCAGGCTTCAAGATGAATGTCTTCTCACTGGATGCTGGATATGTTATTGCAACAGCTAAAAACAACCCACTTGATCAGACCCTCCGTTTCTCTCTCTCGTTTGATATGGATGGTATAAAGGATTTGTTTAAGAGGAGGTAAAGCCTCCCCCGCCCCCTTCGAAAGGAGGGGAGAACCGAACTGGAGGTTATTAGAAATTACTTGGCTATCTACATCTCACCTCTTTCATTAATTATTAAGCATTAACTCTCAACCAACCTTCTCCTTATCTATTTGTATAGACATCCTCCTCCTTTGCGGGGTAACAGGAAGGTTCTCCTTATATAAGAATATGACCAATTCTACCCTATCCATCCCATCTTTCCGTGTCGGAATGGGATACGACGTACACAAACTTGTTGAAGGACGCGACCTTTATTTAGGTGGTATCAAGATTGAGCATACCCTCGGACTCCTTGGACACAGTGATGCCGACGTACTCATTCACGCTATCTGTGATGCCCTACTCGGTGCTGCTAATATGCGCGACATCGGTTATCACTTTCCCGACACCTCTGCTGATACGCTCGATATGGACTCAAAGGTCATTCTTCGCAAGACTATTGACCTCTTAGCAACAAAGGGTTATCGAGTAGGAAACATCGATGCTACGGTATGTGCCGAGCGTCCAAAGATAAACCCACATATCCCTGCTATGTGCAAATGTCTGTCTGATATTATTGGTTGCGATATCGATGCTGTATCTATTAAAGCTACCACTTCCGAGCGCATGGGCTTCGTTGGTCGTGAAGATGGTATGGCTGCATACGCAGTTTGTATGATTGTGAAGGCATGAGATACTTGAAGCATAGTATTTTAGCATTATCCTCATCATACAGGAAAAGACATAAACACCTAATCAGGCTATCATCTCTTATTGATAATAAAGACTAAAGGCTGAAATCCTTCATTGGGTTTCAGCCTTTTTTAAAACCCAAATCAATCAAGATAGAGCTTTTTACTTCTAATTATAACGGCATTTTTTTAATTATAACACCCTTTTCTATTATGATGCGGGTGCCCAGCACATATGGTGCGGATGGTAAACACCAATGGTGCGAACGCCTCGCACCAGACGAAACATTACTAAGATGGAGGCGAACCATACTTAGATTGAAAAGAAATTAGGTTATTGAGATAGAGATTCTATATCAATAACCTAATTTCTTTATGCCAAAGTATTCTCAGCTTAGCTCATATAAGATTCATGTCTGATTCTTATAACAAACGCTCAATCTCCTGCTCAAGATTCTTAATCTGTGATGGGTTCTTCACAATATTGTTACCACGATCAATGAGATAAACGATCGGGAATGCCTGTGCAGGAGCGGTATAAGCTTGACTGATACCAGTGTCATCATAAACGTTTATCCATGGCAGATTAGCCACCTGCTCCTTCCAGAAGTGAGCATTATCGTCTAATGAAACCATATAGATTTCTAATCCACGGTCATGATACTTATTGTAAAGTTCGCGCAGCTGCATAATGTATTCTGTAGAACCCTTTGCAGCAAAGACATGAAAGTCGAGCAGAACAACCTTACCTTTCAAGTCAGTAAGATGGCGTTCTACACCACGGTTGTCACGTAATGGAAGGTCGACAACACCTAATTCCTTAGCTTCTATCTCCACTGGCTTATTCTGTGCCTTCACAATGCGCTCATCCTTCATACCCTTAATCGTGATATTATGGAGATTCTGCGTACGCTCTGAACCCGGATAATAGGTATCCCAACTGGTTGCAACGGCACCGAACACTTTATTGTCAGCAACGTCTCTTGATGGGTTAAATATCAAATGCGCTTGATTACCTATTACGATATACTGGAATAAAGCAAAATAGCTATAAGCACGCATTGGCTCCTTAAAGATATAATTGCGTGATACATCCTGCTTATAGTCGCTCATCAATACTGTGATAATTGAATCTGCAAGATCAGGACGTTCCGCCAGAATAGACTGACAACGTGCTTGTAAGTCAATTTGCTTCAGTGCTAATTCCTTAATTTTCTCATTCTCATAGGAACCCTTTACTGTATAATCGGTAGCCATCTGCGGATAAGTAGCCTTCACATCGACTGTCTCTGTAGAATCAATACCAATATTGATAATCTGTCCAGCAATACGAAGACGATAGAACTCTGGGTTATCCACCTTATCACCTGAGAACGAAAAATCACCCTTTTCATCGAGTTTAACAGAGTCAACAGTAGAGAATCCATTAAGTCCGTTATGCTCAAAATAGAGCAAAGAGTCCTTGGCATTTGCAATAGAACCTGTCACATGGAACTTTTCTCCCGCACAACTTGCCAGTGCAGCGAGTCCAACAATCGCAAAGCCTGCCGCCAAAATGTTTCCGATTTTATGCTTCATTGTTTAATAGATATTACGTTTTTATCTTATCTTCCTTGCAAAGGTAACGTAAAATGATAAAACTGCAAAGCAAATATCGTCAAATATTATCAAATTCACTATACTTAAACAAAACTCCCTCCAGCCACTAAAAAGAGATAACATTGATTACTTATAGCCTGATCTTAAAGATTTTTAGACCATTCTTAAACACGTATCTACTTTTAAAAGAAACACTAAGATATTTGTACAAAGAGGGCTGAATGGACTATTATTTTATCTCTTTTTGACGAAAATTTATCGATTTCATCGAGATTAATCAAATAAGAGTAACACTTATGAACCAAGTGTTTTTATAAATGATTGGACGCAAAAAGGGCTTATATCAACTGAAAATATTGATACAAGCCCCTATATTTCCGTATTCATCTACCCTCTTTCACGATATTATCAACATTTGGTAATTACGATGTAACAGCCTATTTGATGTATAATATCAGGGTTTCAGAATACTTTTCTAACGTAGCAAGATAGTCTATAGCACCATGTTATAGATACCTTGCTCGTAGTTTTATTATCTACTAATTTATTTTACCAGAACCTTCTTACCATTAATAATGTAGATTCCTGGATTTAATTTCCCTTTATCGTTCGCATCTCTTACTTTCATGCCATTGATAGAATAGACAGTACCATCATTTTGATTCGTAGAGTCTATCTTATCTATAGCAATACCTGTAACAGTGTTATTTGAAGTATGACTCGTACCTATAATGTTAACACTACGCAAGTAGTACCCCTGTCCAGTTACCACCAAGCCATTCTGTTTTAACTCTTCGATAACCTTAGGCTCGAGGTCAAGACTATAGGTCTTTTCATCTTTTCCACTATCCAAGTTGATAATACTACCATACTGTACGCTAAATGAGAACTTAGGTCTTTTTGAATCAGTAGGATTCTTTTTATTCTGGCGTAAGAAAATCTTTCCTCCAGGATTAACATCTCTCACCACGAACTCAAGTTTCTGACCTTCTGCTAAATTTGCAAACAACTCTGCAGGGATAATTGTTTCGCCCCACTGGATTTCTTTGAAGCCATTCCAAATAGTATCCTTCTTGTCTGAATGACAAACGGTGTATAAACGGATGTTCTCACCTTGCAGTACACAACCTTCACTCTTTAGCAACTTACTAAGTGCTTCTGTCACAACGAAAGTTACCTGTGCGTCATTCTTAGCAAGCTCTGGCTTAAGTGTTGTGATAGATTTCCCACTTTTATTAAAGATGTCAAGGCTTGCGTTTTGAGTAGGGTCACAAACCTCAAGGTCCATTACCAACTGATCACCTGGCTTTACGTTCGCAAACATCTCTTTTGCAAGGTCAAGACTTATCTTCTGATTCCTTCTATGTTCTGGTAAGTTTCCAATCCATAGTAGTTCATTTACTCGTTTAAAAACACGCAACCAGTCAATTTCAGTAACGAACTCCTTAGGGACCTTATTAATATCACCTCCATACTTCGGGTTTAATTCAGGATAGAGAGTACCACCAAATCCTTTATATGGATACATACTTGGAAGTATTTCTGTATTAGCTTTCCACGCCTTACCACCTACTTGTCCTGTGATGGCAACGTCCCAAACACGGTCCTCTCCATATTTTGAAAGGTTTTGTGCTAAGAGTGCATTATAACGATATGGATACTTCGAATTGTTTGATTTATATCGATTATCCTTTGTACGGAAAACAGATCTAACTCTTCCATCTAAGAGGAAAGTTACAGCTAAGTGCATTGGATCACCTGGCTCTGGGTCAATCTGTGCACCATAGACATGGAAGTCTTTTCCTGGCTCGAAGTCAATCTCCCTTACACGATCTCCATAGTCATTATGGTTATAAGTATTATTTAGTCTTCCGTTTTTCCAACCAGCATTGTAGTCCATGCCATGGGTAGTTTGATGCAGATAAAAACCTTTCTCTTTCATTGCATCTTTTCGGTCCTCATTAACAAAAAACTCTTGTAAATCAATCTCAAAGGTACTTGCTCCATTACAGTGACGAAGCCATAGTGCGATCCAAGTTCCGAACTCATATGGAATCTTAGCCTTTACTTCTATACGTGAGTAAAGAGGATAATAAGTTCCATGTTCTAATCCTTTACCACTCACCAAGTCTGCTCCGTTAGCATTACGACTGGAGAGAGCACCAGACCACCAACTGTATTTACCAAAGTCGTGTTTAGGTTTAAAAGGTGGTTGTACCTTTACTTTATAGTCGGTCCCAGCAGGGTCTTTTTTAGCGTCAGGACGACGTCCTGTTAAAAGAGGTTCACGTGAAGCAGTAATATATGCCACACCATTCTTTACCTTAACCATATCGGCACGATAATACTGAACACCTCCCTGCCCTTCTGTATTACCGTAATCATCAAACTTATAATTATACTTTGGATCACCATAGACGCCCCATTTAGATTCGTCAATCTTGTTTCCATTAAACTCATCGCCACCATAGTAATTCCACCCAGCCATGGACGGTACGGCATTCTGTGTTACTTGTGCAGATAGGTTAGAGAGTCCTAAACACAATCCACAAAGTATTAGTCCTGCTGTTTTCATGTTGATTTTGTTTAAAAGTAACCTTACGCCACTCATGTTATTTAATTAGATAAAGGTAGCTTGATATTAAACAGAGATGCTTAAACAATCTTGTAAAGCTATCCTGTTATAATTCTTGAATCTAATCATTAGCTAACATTCGGCTGCAAAATTACACTATTCACCGCGTATTTACATGCTTTGTGGCTCAGGTAGAGTGCAAAATAACTATAAGGTATTGTAAACGTATTCATTTTTTGTTGAAGAATATGAAATGAACACGCCTATTGTTTATTTATGTTTCGTTTTTACCTCTATGCGTCTCAACAAAATAATCCTTTGAAAAATAGTTACGTATTAAACCTAAATTGGTCATTAGACAAAAAAATAAATAGTTTTTATTACTATGGATATTGTTTCGGGTTAAAAGTCGTCTATATTCTTAACCTCTATATAATCATGGAGTGCACCACGCATCATACCTTTTTCCTGTTGGTCATTCAGTAGGGCAATAAGACTATCCCAGAAGCCCTCCACGTTGATTAAGGTAACCTTCTTATGATGATAACCAATAGAAGCAGAGGCTGCAACGGTGAAAATTTCATCAATTGTTCCGATACCACCTGGTAAAGCATAGAACTCATCTGAACGTTCCATGATGATTGCTTTGCGATCGGTAAGGTCTTCGCAAGGAATCTCTACATCTACATAGTCGCTAACTCTACGTCCTTCTTCTAAGATGCGAGGGATAACTCCAATAGTACGTCCACCAGCTTCGTGTACAGCTTTACCAATACACTCCATCAATCCGCTGTTGGCTCCACCATAAACAAGCGTATGCCCGTTCTCTCCAATCCATCGTCCCAACTCTTCCGCAGCACGGAAGTAGTCGGGAGCAATGTTATTGTTTGCAGAACAAAATACTGCTATATTCATTTTATTCTTCTAAAAGTTTTGCAGCCATCTCGCGTCCTAAGCGGTTGCACTCTTCCTTTATCTCAGGTGTGAGCGCCTGCTTCATCTCTACAGGTTCACCTACCTTCTCGAAATGGAGATGGTTCTCGTTCCATTCGCCAATAGCTGCAACTGCCTTTGAAGCCCATGAGTAAGAACCAAACCAACCAATAAGATGGTTCTTAATATCGCGGTTTGCAACCTCCTGCAAGAGTACATCCATCTCGTGATAGAGTCCTGCATTATAAGTAGGAGCACCAACTATCAAGCCACGGAAGCGGAAGACGTCTTGGAGAATATAGCTGTGGTGTGTCTTAGAAACATTGTACAAACGAATATTCTTCACACCAGCAAGCGATGCTGAACGTGCAATTTGTTCTGCCATACGCTCTGTATTGCCATACATTGTACCATAACAAATCACCAAACCAGGTTCCGTTTCGTACTTAGACATACGGTCATACAGTCCGATAACTTTATCAACATACTTGTGCCATACTGGTCCGTGAGTAGAGCAGATATAGTCAATATGAATACCCGCAAGTTTCTTCAATGCGTTCTGAACAGGTGTTCCGTACTTTCCAACGATGTTAGAATAGTAGCGAACCATCTCTAACCAACACCAATCTGTATCAATCTCTTGATCGATGAGACCACCATTTAATGCACCAAAACAGCCGAACGCATCGCCTGTAAAGAGGTGGCTGACCTCACCTTTGCAGAGTGTCATCATCGTTTCTGGCCAGTGAACCATTGGAGTCATAAAGAACTGTAGGGTATGATTACCTAAGCTCAACTCCTCACCATTCTTAACCTCTAACGTATTATCCTTGACACCATAGAATCCTGACATCATATCAAAGGTTTTCTTATTACCGATAACTTGGATGTTAGGATAATATTTACGCAGCAAACCTATTGAACCAGAGTGGTCAGGCTCCATGTGGTTAATGACTAAGTAATCAATCTGTCGGTCGCCCAACACCTCACGAAGTCTCTCAATAAACTGTGTAAAGAAGTCTACTTCTACTGTATCAATAAGGCAAACCTTCTCATCATCAATGAGATAAGAATTATAGGTAACACCATAAGGCAGTGGCCATAATCCTTCAAAAAGGTTCTTATTACGATCGTTAACTCCTACGTAATAAACTTTATTGGCAATTTCTATCATTTTATTTTTGAATTTATGTAGTTTCTTTTGTTAGCTTATTGGACTTATTGGGCTTATTAGGCTAATAAGACTAATTACAAAGCCCCCTCCTTCATCTTCTCACCAAAGTCCTTGCTTACATAGTTGAAGATGTCCTTGCAGCAGTCTGCAGAGAACGCCAAGGCATAGTTAATAAGTTTGTCCCATTGCTCTTCTGTCAGTCCTCTTTCGAGGTCGGCACGAGTGATGCCATGTTTCAACATACCGAAGATGAAGCCTGCATTAAAGTTGTCACCAGCTCCGATTGTACTGACAACATTCGTGTCGAGAACAGGATAGGACTTTTTCAGTTCCTTACCACTACGCACTTCAACAGGCTGACTTCCCTGTGTATAGATAAACTGCTTGCAATAAAAAGAAATCTCCGCATTATAGACCTTATCGGCATCTTCTTTTTTATAAATCGTTGCGAAGTCCTCCAAACTACCACGTACGATATCCGCATAATCAAGATTTTCTATCAAATTAGGGGTAATCTTAATAACATCATCCTTATGTGCAGGACGGAAGTTAACATCGTAGTAGATGATTGCACCACGTGAACGTGCATAATCAAGTAGTCCTACCACCTGCGGACGAATCACTGGATTCACCGCATAGAAGGAACTAAAAAGCACAATATCATCGGGCTGTATATCAGGGAATGTAAAATCTAATTGAACGTGTGGGTGATCTTTATAGAAGATATACTCAGCATCATTCTTCTCATTAAGGAAAGCGAGTGATACAGGTGACTTAGAATCAGGGAAGGTTGAAATGTTATCAGCATTCACACCATTGTCCTTCAAGAAGTCGATAATATATTTTCCAACATGGTCATTACCCGCTTCAGAGATAAACGATGTGTTGACTCCGCAGCGTCCTAACGACGTAATGGCGTTAAAGGTAGAACCACCTGGAACTGCCTCAACTGGTTTATTATCCTTAAAGATGATGTCTAAGACGGTTTCACCGATACCTATAACTTTCCGCATTTTATTGTGAATTATGTTGTTTCTCGCTTTAGTTGTGCAAATATACAGAAATTTAGGCGGAACACAAAATGAATCGAGTTCTTTTTTCTTTGTCTATTAAAGTCTATTAGTTTTCATTCTTTTTTCTTAATTTTGCACTCTATGACAAGATATCAGACTGCAGTCTTAGAGAATGGACTGCGCATCATAGCCCTTCCAACGGCCTCACCAGTGGTCTATTGTGGGTATCAACTCAACGTCGGGACAGCTAACGAACTACCTGACGAGGAGGGTATTGCTCATTTCTGCGAACATGTTACCTTCAAAGGTACTACTCGCCGAACTGCAATTGATGTTATTCAATGTCTTGAGCAAGTAGGAGGCGATCTCAATGCCTTTACCACCAAGACCGATACGGTTTATTATTCAGCTATTCTGAAGGACCATCTTCCACGAGCAATAGATCTACTGACAGATATTGTCTTTCACAGTACCTATCCACAAAAAGAGATTAACAAGGAGGTAGAAGTTATCTGCGATGAAATCGAATCTTATAACGATAGTCCAGCAGAATTGATATATGATGAGTTTGAAAATATCATCTTCCGTGGACATCCTTTAGGACATAGTATCCTTGGTACGGCAGAGCGTGTCAGAAAGTTTACTACCGAGGATGCACTTCGTTTCACTCATAAGCACTATCTACCGATGAATTCGGTGTTTTTTGCCTATGGAGATGTGGATTTTGATAATCTACTCAGCCTTTTAGAGAAGGAAAATCACTCGAAAGTAAGAATAAAGGGTGAAACAGAAAAGCCAATAGAAACTCCACTTCCTGCGCTGAGTGAATACCAACCACAGACAGTTAAGATTGATAAGCATACTCACCAAGCCCACGTGATGATTGGTAATCGTGCTTATAGCATACATGATAAAAGACGTATGGCACTTTATCTGCTTAATAACATCTTAGGTGGACCAGGAATGAGCGCCCGTTTGAATCTTGCACTTCGTGAACGTCGTGGACTCGTTTATACGGTAGAAAGTTCTATGGTGAGCTATTCTTTAACGGGTATATGGAGTATTTACTTTGGCTGTGACGCAGATGATTTGGACGAATGTATGCGCCTTGTACGTGCAGAACTTGACCATTTCATCGACATTCCATTGACAGATGACGAGTTGTCTGTAGCTAAACAGCAGATTAAAGGACAGATTGGCATAGCTTGTGACAACCGAGAGAACCTTGCTTTAGACTTCGGTAAAGGTTTTCTCCACTATGGTTGGAAGAAAGACATATCAGCACTTTATCGCAATATTGACGCTATCACTGCTGAAGAGGTGCAAGCTGTTGCACGCGAACTCTTCCCAGAAGAACGACTTACAAAACTGATTTATATATAAATAGTATAACTTTTCCTCTAACAAAGAATATCTCTGGCACGATTTTCTCTATGAAAAAAGAAAGGAAATAGACATATAAAAAATAACAAACATAAATAAAAACAGGATAATGAAAGCAAACATTGAACGCACTGACAAAAAGAGAATCGTTATTGTTGGTGGTGGATTAGGAGGTTTGGAATTGGCCTTCAAATTAGTAGACGGTGACTATCAAGTAGTATTGGTAGATAAGAATAACTATCATCAGTTCCCTCCATTGATTTATCAGGTGGCTTCGGGTGGTCTCGAGCCAAGTAGTATCTCCTTTCCTTTCCGTCGACTTTTTCAAGGTAAAAAGGACTTTTTCTTCCGTATGGCAAAGGTAGAGTCGGTGAATACGGATAAAAAAACAATCAAAACGACTGTCGGTGAGATAGATTACGACTATCTTGTACTGGCGTTTGGAGCAAAGACAAACTTCTTTGGTAATAAGGATATCGAAGCAACGACCCTCCCGATGAAATCGGTTAGTGAGGCTATGAGACTCCGCAATACAATTCTCCGTAATCTTGAACTTGCTTTAACAGAAGAAGATCCAGCACGCAAACAAGCTTTAATGAATATTGTCGTTGTTGGTGGCGGTGCTTCCGGTGTGGAGATTGCAGGTGCTGTAGCAGAAATGAAGAAGAACATCATTGCTCGTGATTACCCCGACCTTGACTCTTCACAGATGCATATCTACCTTGTAAATGCTGTTGACCGTCTGCTATCAGCTATGGACCCAGTATCATCAAAGCGAGCAGAACGTGATTTAAAGGAGTTGCATGTTCATATCCGTCAGCCTCAGTTTGCTACAGAATACAAAGATGGTATTCTGAAAACCAGTGCTGGCTTAGAGATTCCTACACAGACCGTTATCTGGGTGAGTGGAATCTGTGCAAACACCGTCGAGGGTTTTCCTGCAGAGAGTATTGGTCATGCTGGTAGATTCTTAACCGATCGTTTTTGTCGTGTGAAAGGTGTAAAAGATGTCTATGCTATTGGTGATGTGAGTCTTGTCGAGGGTGATGAGGAATATCCACTCGGTCATCCACAGTTAGCACAGGTTGCTATGCAGCAGGCAAAAACAGTGGCAAAGAAGTTTAAAGCAATGTCAAAAGGGAAAGAACTAAAGCCTTTCAAATACAAAAATCTCGGTGTAATGGCAACTATTGGCCGTAACCACGCCGTAGCCGAAATCTCAGGAAAGAAGTTTGGAGGTTTCCCTGCTTGGGCGTTGTGGCTCGTTGTTCACCTTCGCTCTATCCTTGGTGTAAAGAATAAGACGTTTATTCTGCTCAACTGGGTATGGAACTATATTAATTATAAGCAAAGCCTCCGCTTGATTTTGAAGGCAAAATAAACATTCAGTTCCCTACTCTTGAGAACTAAATGTGTTCCCTTCCCCTATTGGTTCGTAGCTATTCGATCAATAGGGGAAGTTCTTTTTTACACAAAAATAGACTATTATTATATTGTTTATAGGTTATTATTATTACAATCCTTTATTAACCCCTCTTCAGTTTACCCTCTTTCTTATCCTAATTTACCACTCCTCCTCGACTTCTTGGCGTGAAGATAACTTGAAACTACTTCTTTAAAAGGGAAAAACGGTTTCAAAGTGATGATTAGATGATGTTAAAGTACAATAGAAGCGCTCAATAGAAAGAACACTAAACATTAAACAAAAACATAGCAAAGATTGTCAACACCCTATCCTATTATCATTCTCCGACACAGAATACCTTTTCTTTGAAATACTTCAAAAACACAAAATAGACTACGAAAATTCATTACATAATTTCGAATAAAACATCTGAAAACAAAGACAAAAAACCGTATAAAAAGCAGGTTCGTAACCAACAGGAAATCAATTTGTTATAAAGTAGCCAAGTAAAAGGTGCTTAATTGGACTTCAAAAGGGCGTTACTTAGACCTCAAAAGGGCACCTTTTGCAAGTCAATTAAACGTTTTTTAGAAGCCAAAAGAGCATGTATTGGTTTTGCACTATACGAAAATAGTTTACAAACACATCTTAATCAGGGAAGAAGTTGTTTATAGAAGACGGATAAACATCGTATCTATTTCCCCTTTATACCTTTCATCTTGCAGTTTATCCGCCTTTGTAAGAGCATCTAATTTGGGAAGATTAATACAATGCAAGTGTATAAGTCTTTATTCTATTTTCATTCTATACGCTTAAGGGAAGGAATTTAAGTCGATTTAGAACTCACTTACTTATCTCCTAATAAAACATTTTACCCCCAAACAGTCATAAGTAACTTACCCATCACAGGCAGTGAACGTTACTAACAACCAATTGGGGGTAATACTGAATCAGGGGCTAATTACTTCTTTACCAGTTTCTTTCCTTTATGGATATATATCCCCTTCACAGGATGATCAACCTTGATACCAGACACGGTATAATAATCATCACGTCCGTTATCAATTACATTGGTAATCCCTGCGGTAACAGGAACTAAAGGTAATGACGCCTGCAAAGTTTTTCCTATAGTAGCAGGAAAAGAGAGATAAGCCTCTCCTGCTGGCACAGTATTATTAGATGCCTCTTGAAAAGATTCGCCACGAAGAACATAGTTTCGAACCTCTGACGCACTATTATCCACCTTATTGCCATGCTCTACTACAACCATAGTCCAATACTCCAGAGAAGGAAGGGTAAATGTTACCTTACCATTATTCTGCTTGAAAACAACTTCTTGTGGGGCACCACCAAAACAATCAGGACTTGCTACCCATATACGTGACACAGAAGTAGCATCATCAAGAACTATCTTCTTATTAAGCAAGACATTAGGTTCTGGCATTGTCTCCTTCAAATCACGAACATTAAAGTTGTCTCTTGACACATTACTGTAATTAAGTAACTGGATTGCAGTCACGTCTCCTTTCTTAGTACTGTAGGTATTCACACTATAAGGCTTTGGTCCAATCGTCTGATTTGCAGCATCTGCGACACTTGGATTAGGGTCAGACAAGTCCCATGCAGCAACGTTAACACCATCCATTGTCAAATTAACAGAGGTCTCAGCATTGCCATCTCGCAAGTAGTTTTCGTAGGCAACAAGGAAGTCATAATAGTGAATGCTTGACTTTTGCAACTTGTCAGACATTTTTCGAGCATCATCAGGGAAGTACTCTGTAAACAGCATGTGGTCACCACTCAACTCAATACGTGAACCACCGAGTGCGAAGATAGTAGCATTACCAAACAGCGCACTGCTTGTATGGAACTTACCGCCATTGCCATTGCGACAGTGTAGATAAGCTGCAAAGACTGTATTAAAGGTATTCTTGCCATTATTACGACGGTTGTCCTGTATAATCTTACGGTAGTTCCACAGATAATCGTCGCCACCCCACATCTCATTATAGCCGAATTCAACGTTGTTTGTACCAACGATTTTGGAGCCTCCGAAGGTTGAAACAGCATTCATAACAAGACTCTTATCATGATTGTCAGCCTTCATACGATTGATGAAATTGGCAAAGTAGCCTTCAAAGTCATTCGTATTACAACGGTCTCCATCAGTATAAACCTTCTGACCATTTACCTTCTTACTCTTCAAGTTGACGTAATAAGCATCACGCTGGTGACCTAACTGATCGATATGAAAACCATCAAAGCGAAGGTTCTGATAGACCTTATTGATAGAACCAGAAAGATAGTTAACCCAATCCTGATTACCTGGATTCATCACATAAATGCTTGGCCAATCACCAAGAGGATACTGCACTTGACGAAGGTCATAGCCGCCCCCTTTCTTTTCATGCAAGTCTATCCAACCCCAATCACTACTAATACCGTCATGACCATCAAAGTTATCTACCGTTTCAGGCTTATTATTGACCATTCTTCCAGTCACACCATACACTAAGTCATAGAACATACACTTACTTCCTACGCCATGTAACTGGTTAATGTAGTTCTCTATTGACGACTTATAGACATTACGTAAACCAATATCTTTCCACTTTGTAGAGTCTTGAGGGAATGGTATATGATGCTTCCACTGCCAGTCATAGAACTGAATACCAGTCATATGGTAACGATTAAGCATATCCACTTCCTTCTTAACCTGTTCAGGTGTCTTGTCAGAACCATAGTGTGAGACGAAACCGTAACGTGGGAAACGTCCCCATTTTGTAGAAACATCTACACCAATTGTAGCGAGAGTCTGCTCTGAAGTACCATTATCAAGATAGATTTCAGCCATATATCCAGTGAAATTATCTGCTGGTACTTTCCAATCCCAACGCTGTTTTCCACCGATTTCATCGGTTTTCACAACAGTATTACCATGTAGATAACGTACCTTAGCATTGGCTGGAAGGACATACTTTGCTGTAAAAAAAACTGTGTTTCCAGGCTCATAACGCACCTTATCAGTAGTTAGTTCCACTGGATTATAGCGCAAAGTCATATCCTCTCTCACCTTTGAAGCAATCGCCTCAACGGTAGTCCCGGTTGATACACGTAGTGCATTGTCAGCATATTGAGGGGCATTATCAGCCAATCGAAGCTGATAGACAGTATTAGGTGTAGCTTCAAGGACAAGTCCCGTACCAGCACTTGCTTTCGTAACGGATGTCAAAGCAACTGAGTTCTGTCCATTATTTTCCTTTGCAATATATGCTTTCAAACCAGATGCTGAACTAAAATCGACAGCAAAAGGACGTGAGAAGGTAGCATACTTACTGCTCTGTTGATAAGGAAAACTATCCTTTACCTTGTCAGAAACATAGGCTATTCCTTGCAAAGCAGACAGAGCTGATGGTTTTACATAGAAGCCAAAAGTATCGGAAACATCGGCAAAAGTGTATTGTCCAAGGCTTGGACAACTGCTGCCTAAGTAATAAACAGCAGATAAATTACGGCATCCATTAAATGTTCTATCGTTAAAGTTCGAAAGTGTACTTGGTATAACAACAGATTCCAAAGCTGTACAATAATAGAAAGCACCCGTCCCTAAAGTTGTTACAGACTGAGGGATTTGCACCGTCTTCAGGCTCTTACAACCCTCAAAAGTCCATTCCCCAATCTCCTTTATACTTTCAGGAAGGGCTAAGGAAGCCAAGCCACTATTCTTAAAAGCATGGTCCTTTATACTCTGAAGACCTTTGTTAAACTCTACGTTTATTAGTTGGTGACAATCTTCAAAAGCTTCACGATCAATCTCCTTCACGCTTGCAGGTAAGACAAGACGTGTCAAAGCGGTACCTGCAAAAGAGCGATAACCAATCTTTTGTAGCGTCCCAGATAAGGTTACAGAAGTTAGATTTGAGCAATCTGTGTACTCAAAACCTTGCATCTCGGTGACACGTGAGGCATCCATCACACGTCGCAAGCTCTTACAACCATTGAATGCACTGTAGCCAATAGTACTAACCGAACTTGGGATTGTCACAGCTGTAATAACGTTGTTACGCTCAAAGGCGTTGTGTTCGATGGCTGTAACGGTATAAACATTCTTGTTGTTGCGAACTTCAGAAGGGATAATAATCTCTCCACTCACACTCTTTCCGTCTACCAAAGTCACCGATTTGTCAGAGGTTGTCGTGTACTTAAGGTTGTCATACACAAAGTCGTCTGCAAAAGAAAAGGCTGCCAACGACAGTGTTACACACAGAATAAGCAATCTTTTTAATCTCATGGTTTTAATTCTTATTGGTTAAAAAATGAGCTTATATAGGCTTGTTTCATTCCTTATATCAAAGTAGAAAGGCATTACCACAGTCTGACTTCATTCAAGTCAGGCCTTGGCAATGCCTTAATTATAAAAGATATTAATAATTATTCATCCCAAAGAGAATACTTACCAATACTGATGTCACCATTAGATGTTACGTTCAACACATCATCAGTCTCATCGTCTGAGGAATCAAATACGTGCTTCTTTGATAATGCAGAACCTGGATCAGCAGGTGTATCATCGAAAGATAAGTCCAATAAGTGCTGCTCTATCTTGACTGCAACTTGCTCTGTTGCAGGAGCTATATAGTTACGTTTCATCGTATAATAACTTTTTTACCGTTCTTAATATATACACCCTTCTCAGTAGGATTGATTACCCTTACACCAGAGAGCGTATAATAAACATTCTCTTCATCAGCCTTCTTGTTCTCAACGCTGTCAATACCGGTTGTTTTGTCAGAATTATTACCATCTTCATCGTCAAGACTTAAGCCGAAGACTACTGGCTTTGCTCCTTGAACACCAGTCTCATTTGTTTCATGAACGTAAGCTCTACCACAGTAGATGGTCTTTGCGTCCTGAGTTAAGTGCAACTTATAATCAGACTGTAGTGTCCAGTTACTCTTACCGTCTGTCTCTGTCTGATAAAGAAGAGTATCTTCGCGAACTGGCATTACCTTGTTATCAGCGAGCTTAGCAACAGCAGACTCTGCGATACGGTAAGTGTAAGTAGTACCAGGTGTACCAGCAAGGATAACACCTTCGTTGGCTGCGATTGAAGTAGCCTTTGTCATCTTCAATATCTTCTGAATCTTTGTTGGTTGTGTAACCTTGTATGTGCTCTTACCAACATAAGCCTCCATAGCATCACGACCATTAGCTGCAACGAAGTCTACAGGGAAGTCGTGTGTGAAAGTAGCATACTTTGTATTCAATGTCTGCTCGTAAGTATCCTTCAAGTTGAGTGTGTTCCAATCAGCATTTGACTGATAAGCAGACAACTTACTTGCCTTAACATAGACATTCTTTGGTGTGTTATCGAATGCGTTAGTAGTCAATGTTGCTGGAGTTTCAGCCAAGATATTAACGTATTTCAAGTTTGAACAACCATTGAAAGCGTTAGCCTTTATCTCTGTTACAGTAGTTGGAAGAGTGATGAAAGGCAGACTTGTACAACCAGCAAATATACCTTCTGGTACATAAGTCAATGGCTGAGTAGCTAAAGATGTAGCAGGGAATTCAACATACTTCAAGCTTCTACACATCATGAAAGCCTCTTTACCTATAGTCATATCACCTTTGAGGTGAACACAAGTAAGACCACTCTCTCGGAAAGCATTAGCACCAAGAGTCTTAACAGAACCCTTAAAGAAGAACTTCTTCAATGCACCAGTAGACCTGAAAGCACCGTCACCGATAGTTTCAACTTTAGTACCATAGTCTACTGTAGCTAAGTTTGTACAAGTACGGAAAGCCTGTGTATCAATTATCTTAAGCTCTGCTGGCAACTTAATTGCCGTCAAAGCCTTACATTCATTGAATGCATTTGCACCAATCTTCGTGATGTTATCCCACGCACCTGACTGACCAGGAATACCCATAATAGATGTTAACTTTTCACAAGTCAAGAATGTCCCTTCAGGAATTTCAGTAATAGCTGCTGGCCACTCAACTGATGTTAAAGGAGTATTACGAAATACTTCTTTATCCATCTTCTTAATATTCTTGAGATCAACAGAAGTCAAAGAGCTACAATATGCAAAGCAATCTGCACCCAACTCCTCTACTGATTGAGGAACTTGAGACCATGTAATTTTCTCACAACCCCAGAACGTACTGTTGTTTAAACGCTTTGGATTATAACCATTCCAATTGATAGTTGTTAAGTTCTTACAGTTCTTGAAGGTGAAACTTGACACATTACTTGAAGCGTAACTACTTGGGAATGTGAAAGAGGTAAATGATTCACAGCCTTCAAACACACCACCTTCTATAGAATTAGCAGCATCATCGCCTAAGTAAGTTACAGAATTAGGAAGCGTGATAGACGCCAACTTCTTACAGTTTAAGAATGCATGTGAGTCAATCTCCTTCAACAGAGAAGTACCATCAGTAGCACCTTCAATTACAAACTCTGTCATGTTCTCACATTGATCAAAACAACGTGACTCGATGTGCTGGACAGTTTTTGGGATTGTTACCTTAATAATCTGGCTTGTTACACTAGTATCTGCTGCACGGAAAAGGTTAGCACGAAGCATGATAACCTTATAGGTTGCACTACCTTCTAAATGTCCATTATAAGTAACAGCAGCTGTAACTGTTTCAGGAATAGTAATCTCTCCTACCTTACGAATGGCATTAAACTGCGCATCAGCCAAAGCTTTGTCCTTCTTCGCATCTGTACTCAAGTCAGTTTTAGAAGTCCAACCACAGAACTCAACAGTGTTATCCTGTGAAGAAACACTCACGAATTTCTGGATACTAAACAGCATACCATTGTACACAAACAGGTTGGCTTTTCGCTCAGCATCTGTTGGTTGAGAGTCGGCAAAGCATCCTAATGAGATGAATGCTAACAATAACAAAAGTAATTTTCGTTTCATTTTTATTAATAATTAATTTGGTTCGTACTATTCAATAACTCGTACTATATTATAAGTCTTCTAACTCGCATCATATCATAAGTGGACTACTTGGTTAATTGTGTCGGACTAAGAATTATCCTCTCAATCTTTGTCTTTTCGACATTCCTCAACGCACTCCTTTCTCCGCCTTGCTATCCAAAACAAAAGTTATTTTTAGTTTCAAACATCAAACAGAAAAATTGATGCAAAGATATATAAATAAAGTGCTCATTAAACTAATAAAATAAAAAATACAAGTTACTAAAAACATAATTCACTAATAATCAAACATTTAAAATTAAATCATATGCGCTATAATACAAATAAAGTATAAAGTAAATAAGAACTTTAAAAATAAAAATCAACCATTAACAACACGGTTATAAAATAATAATTAATTTAATTAACAAGCCCTTATTTTTCGATAAAGTCGTGACTTTTACAACAAAAATATTCTTAAAATGATCAAAAACTACATATTCTTTGTCATATCCAATACGCTTCTTCCGTTACCTATATAAATACTTTTCGTATAGCTTTAACCTCAATCAGTTGATAGACCATTATATATATAATTCTTGCTGTAGTAGGATTTTCGATTTAAACTTAACGAAAAAGCCGAAGTTATTCATTAAACAAAAACATGGATAAGACCGTCAACAGGCTATTCTATTATCACCCCTCAGAGTAGAAAAACTTTTCATTTTAAAACTTCAATAGCCCAGACAAGGCATTGAAAAATCATTACAAAGATTCGGATAAATTATCTATAAATAAGGAGAAAAACATATATAAAAGGCAAGCTTATAACCAACAGTAAATCAATTAGTTATAAAACAGCAAAGTAAAAGGTGCTTAATTAGATATCAAAAGGGCGTTAGTAAGGGTCTTAAAGGGCACCTTTTGCAAGCCAATTAGGCGTCTTTAAGAAGCCAAAAGAGCATGT
>ERZ772977.609-NODE-609-length-22843-cov-14.250614_pt1 | contig 22843 bp, 18 predicted proteins | sample MGYA00511131_ERZ772977 | MGnify/ENA primary metagenome ERZ772977 (study PRJEB29015, sample SAMEA2737935) | human oral metagenome | biome: human oral; feature: human-associated habitat; material: dental | place: China | collected 2151 ...
TACACTAAAATAGGGTTGGTGGAAAAATTCCATCAACCCTAAAAATTATAGAACCTTAGAAATTCAGTCTCTGCTATTTATTTTTGTAGATTTTCTCAAAAGAAAACCACCTAGAAACTAAAATTAGTTTCTAGGTGGTTTTTAAGTTACTGTTTCTTTTTACTTTCTATATCAATAAATTCTTTCATCCCAAGAAGCCAGTTAAAGGTCGTTGTTACTAATAAGTAATAGAAAATACTGATTCCTCCTCCAACTCCTAGAATGGCAATTAAACTATACAAAACAGCTGGAAGAAAGGCCGCTGCCATCGTTAATTGCTTCGAAACGGAGGATGGCATTTGAATCCAAGCGCCCATAAATAAAGCTGCAAACAACCGCACAATAAAGCCTACAATAATCAATATTACGTATAATAATAAGCTGTTGTATACAAACATGAATAACATAACACCCAATAATACCATCCACAGATTCGCATTAAACTCTTGGATATACTGATGAATCATCTCTTTGTTTAACTCACCAATATCACTATAAGAAATTTTTGCTGAATTTAAGACTGTATCTAAGGCCATATGATCTTGTAGAAATGCAATAGTTGGAATTCCTTGGTTAGATTCCGCACTAACATCATTATCTGTAGATTTTCCAGTTGGATCAAACAACACATTAAAGGCGTCCGAACGATACAAGAAACCAGATTGTTGATCCGCAACTAATTTTCCATCCTTTACTGAAAGTTCAGGGAATTTTTGTTCTACTACTTTTATATTCTCCGCAATTTTTCCAATAAATTCATTTGCTCGAAGAAAATTCGGAATGGAAATGATAAGGACCAACAAGAAAAAAATTCCTTTTATCTTTTTCAAAGGATTTTGTAAAATAGTCCAAATTTTATTAGGTTTTAATAAACTAAGTCGAATAAATTCTTTAATCGTCATGTGCGCCTCCTATATAGAAAACAGTTTACAGAAAAAAAGCAGCCATTTCAAGAAAACAAGGTTGCGCGAAGGAATTGCTTCTATGACTATTCCTAAAAATCCTTACGGATTTCTTTTTATAGTAGCGGTAACGTTACACCGGTTCGAGCCATTCTGTCTCTCACCTTCGAAGATTCAAACGCGGAGTACGGGATTTATCCCTACTCCGCATAATTCACTTTCGATGTTCTTCACGTTACTGCTACTATAAGAAATCCACGGTTTTTTAGGAATTCCTTTAGAAGCTTTTCTTCGCTTTTGAAGATGGGAATAATTGTGCTTTCTACACTTTTTATAGAACAAAAAAAGACTAGGGAATCCCTAGTCTTCATTTTATGCTATTAATCTCTTTCAACCCACTTACGACCTTCGCGCTCTAACAGTTCAAAGCTGACTTTTGGTCCTTTGCTTCCAGCAGCATAATTTGGAAACTCTTCAGCAATTTCGCTGTCCCAAGTTTGTCGAATCGTATCTACATATTTCCAAGAAGCCGCAACTTCTTCCCAGTGAGTGAAGTTTGTCATATCGCCTTCAATACAGTCTAAAATTAAACGTTCATAGGCTTCTGGACTTCTTAGCGAGAATGTTTCGTCAAATATTTTTTCTAAATGACTCGTTTGCAGTGCAATGGTATTTCCGACTGCTTTCGAATTAATCACAAAACAGAATCCCTCACGAGGAGTGATGTGAATAGAAATACGGTTTGAAGGACATCCTTCTACTCCACAGAATAATGGAGAACTTGCTTCCTTAAATACAACATCGATTATGGTTTCTTTGGAATTCAAGCTCTTTCCTGTACGAACATAGAAAGGAACCCCTTGCCAACGTTCGTTATCAATTAATACTTTCCCTGCAACAAATGTTTCCATATTCGAATCATCTGCTACATTTGCATCTTCTCGGTACCCCGGCTTCAATCCATCTTCGGAAGGCCCATATTGCCCGCGGACAAAGTTTTCCTTCACTTCTTCGGAAGTATATGGTCGAAGTTGTTCTAATACTTTAATTTTATTTTTGCGAATGTCTCCAAATGAAACAGGTGGTTCCATCGCCACTAAAGCAAGGATTTGTAAAATATGGTTTTGGACCATATCACGAAGTGCGCCACTAGTATCGTAATACCCGCCACGCTCTTCTACACTGACTTGCTCCAACAATGAAATTTGGACATGGTCAATATTTTCTTTATTCCATAATGCCTCAAAAACACGATTTGCAAATCGAACCGCTGAAATATTTTGAATCATTTCTTTTCCTAGATAATGATCAATGCGATAAATTTGATTTTCATCAAATGATTGACGAAGTTGATGATTCAACTCCTGAGCTGATGCAAAATCTTTTCCGAATGGTTTTTCAATAATTAAGCGATTATAACCATTTGGTGTTAATAATTGCTCTGCTTTTAAATGCTCTGTAATGGTCCCAAAGAAATTTGGAGCCATCGCAAGATAAAAAACACGGTTCCCATTGATTTGATAAGTTTCATCTAATCTTTCAGAAAGTTCTTTTAAAACGACATAATGATGAGTATCATTCACATTATGTGGTTGATAGTAAAAATGCGATAAGAATTCATTTAATTCTTCCTCACTCTTTACTAAAGATTGTACAGACTGTTTTACGACATCTCTAAAATAGTCATCAGTCCACTCTCTACGTGCTGTCCCAATAACAGCAAAATGATTTTTAATGAATCCTTTTTGGAATAAACGGAAAATTGCAGGATAAAGTTTACGGTGAGCTAAATCACCTGTTGCTCCAAACAGTGTAATGAGTACATGTTGTTCGCGCATGAGTTGTCCTCCTTGAATATAATACGCAAGCATGTAGCCTGCAATTGATAAAATACTACTTTTCTAGTGTAAGTTATAAGAATAGAAAAGTAAACTATAAAACGCCCTTTCTCTCAGAAAGGGCGTTTTGCTTAAAAAATATCCTGAACTCTTCGAATTGGTTTATCATCTCGAATAATCGGAATGGTTTTTCTTTCCTTCGTTGTTGTTTCTTGAGACGTTGGTTCTGCCGTCGTTTCTTCAACGGTTGTAGGCTCAACGGTTGTTGGTTCTTGAGTTGAAGGCACTTCCGTCGTTGGAACAACTGTGGTTTCTTTAGTTGTCTCTACTACTGTTGTCTCAACTGTAGTAGTCGTTTCTCCACCTTGTAACCATCTGCCTTTATGATCTACTTTATATCCATCCGGAGTTTCTCCATCACGAATCATTTTCCCAGATTCTTGGAAATAATGATAATATCCTTCAATCCATTTCCAGCCTGTTTGCATCTCACCTGCAGTATTGAAGTAATAATACTCATTAGCTACTTCTTGAAGACCCGTTGCCATTCTTCCTTCTGGAGCTTGTAGATAATACCATTTACCGGACTCTTGGAACCAGCCAAGTTTTTGAGCACCATTTTCTTGATAATAATGGTAGGCGTCATCGTGCCATTTCCAACCGGTTTGCATTTCTCCTGCAGTATTGAAATAGTACTTATCCCCTTTAATTTCATGCGTTCCAACAGCCATACTTCCGTCTTTTGGAGTTAAATAGTACCATTTACCCGATTCTTGGAGCCATCCTGTCTTTTGTGAACCACTTTCTTGGTAGTAATGGTATCCATCATCATGCCATTTCCAACCTGTCTGCATTTCACCTGCGTTATTGAAATAATAAGTAAGACCATATACTTTAGCAGTTCCTACAGCCATTTCGCCATTTTCTGGAGTTAAATAATACCACTTACCAGATTCTTCGTACCATCCTGTCTTTTGAGAGCCATTTTCTTCGTAGAAATGATACGCTCCATTATGCCATTTCCAACCAGTTTGCATTTTTCCATTCTCATCGAATAAATAAGTCTTGCCATTAATTTGCGACAACTTATCATTTTCTCTTGATCCACTTGGATTTAGATAGTACCAATCATCCCCTAGTTGGAGCCAACCAGCTTTGGCCATCTTCCCATCTTTATGCAAGTAATACCAATAATCATCAGATAATTGCCACTTTTCTGTTTGTAGATGTCCTTTTCCATCAAAGAAATAACTTTCATTATCAATCGTATGCCATCCAATGGCCTTTTCTCCTGAATCTAATTGATACATACGGAAACCATCTTTTACATACCATTTTGTTTCAACTGTTGGAATTTGAGGAAATTGATGTGAAACATCTGTAAATCCAGCTTGGTTGATGTCATAAACAGTTGCATCATATTGTTTACTTGTAGCTTTTACAATTTTTGTTCCTCGATCTTCTAACCATTTTTTCGTAGAAGGAACATTAATATCTTGTCCAGTTGTTTGAACAACTAAACTTGGTTTTAAATTTTCTAAGAAGTTAATAGAATTGGATTTAGTAGATTCCGAATGATGATTCCATTTCATCAAATCCACTTTCCCAATTTGTGGTCCTAATTGGTCTTCTGCACCTTCTGCATTATCCAAATCTCCACCTAAATAGATTTTTTGCCCATTCACGGTAATGACTGCGACAATTGAGTTTGAATTATCATCATAGACTCGTTTTAGATTTCCATTATTGTCATATTCATTCTTATAATTATAAAGTTGGATATCCATATCCCCTAATTTAAAGTGACTATCTTTTTCAGAAATATCTTGAATAATCTTAACATTTTTATTTTTGGCTGCTTTTAGAGCATTATCATAATTGAATAGATTATCCCATAGTCTAGTAGAATCTGTTAATCTATTATCACTGTATCGTTTTAAGTATAATTTTTCGACAGAATAGTGATTCAATACTTCATCTACTCCCCCAATATGATCACTATGCACATGGGTACCTAGAACAAAATCTAATTTATTCACTCCAACATTTTTCAGATGACGGAGGACCCTATCCTCCAGCACTTTATAATTTTGAGTTGTATTTCCTTTACGAATAGGATACAGTGGATTCGTTCCATCCGGAAAATCAAAATCTTCTCCTGTATCAATAAGGGCAAAGTGCCCATTACTTTCTAATAAAATTGCATCGCTTCCTGAATTCCCTTTTGTATTAATGAAATGAATTCTATTCACGGAATGTTCATCTGCGTATACATTTTTCATGTTCAAGGATAGCAAACATGCAAGCCCTAGTAACACACTTACTCTTTTTTTCATTTTATTCCTCCCATTGTTGAACAAAGCTTAATCTTTACATTTTCTCAACAAGTAAATTGTATCACAAAAAAAGTTCACTGTTAATAACAGTGAACTTCATTTATTTATTAAAAAAATCATACAATGCTTTATTGGTTTCAATCCAGGATTTCCAGCCTGGATGAATTCCATCATGCATATAATCTTGTTCATATTCTTTAGAAGATAAATCCCAAGCAGAAGCTCCGTAAGATTCAATAATAGATTTCATCTTTGAATAATATTTTTCTCTAGTTTCTTTATTTACCCCTAGATGATCATACCATTTTCCATTTACAGGAAACAGCACTACTTTAGTTTCAATGCCAAGTTCCTTAGCAATCTGTAGAAATAACTTGAAGTCATCAAACTCCGCTGCATTCTCAAAATTGACATTCTTCTTAGAATCTTTTACCTTACTTACTTTGTCCGCATAATATTTTTTATAAGTGGCATCATCCATGTCAAAAGGATTATCTTGAGTATTTTTTTCAGCATCCTTAACGGCATTATCCTCAAGTTTTGCCCAATCAATATCTGCTGCTTTTTCAGACTTAACCCCTTTTGGTCCAAAAGATTTTTTGTTTTTTGCAAAACCGGATTTTAAGATTTGATTGTACTGCATTAAATCCACTTGCATAATCCATTCGTCCCCTGGAAGTGGCTCTTTATCTACTAGCACCCGTTTGTAGCGCTCAAATGTCTCTTTTAAAGATTTATTCTCGCTACTCAAACTGATAATGCGATCAATCAGTTTTGTCTTTGTATCCAGACTAAGTTTCTCGTTTGTTAAAGCACCATAAACCGCTTCTTTAGAAACCTTGCTTGCGAAAGCTTTGCGGTTCTGATCATTTTCTTCAAACCATTGCATAGACTCAACAATCGCAATTTTTTTCTTTGGAATGGAATCTCCTAGAGCTCCCATCATTGCTGCATGGATAATATTTTGATAATTCCCACTTCCAATTTGCATAATATGAAAATCATCAGTATTGAATACTTTATTAAAACTATATTCTTTATGATTTGTAATCTCTAATTCTGATGAACCGAATAATACAAGTGTATTTTTATCTAAATTCTCTTTAATAATATCAACGCTTTTATATTTTTCCTGACTAATCCCATATCTAATAGAATTATCTGTTACCTTATAATAGCTATTAATATAAGGAATATAGAAAAATAGAAAAGCTACCACTGAAATAATCGATAGCACGATTGCAATACAAAAAGCTTTTATCCTAACCAAATGATTCTCCCCATTCAAAAATAATTTTCACCCAATTTTACCATCTTTTAGAAAGATATCTATTAAAATCGGGTGAAATTTTAATCTTTTTTATGAACTTACAATCGGTAATTTCACTTTAAAAACTGTTCCCTGATCCAAATGGGACGTTAAGCTGATACTTCCGTTATATCCTTCTATCAGTTCTTTTGCTATTGAGAGACCCAATCCATTCCCCCCACGTTCTCTTGAACGGGCTTTATCAACTCGATAGAATCTTGAGAACACTTTCTTTTTATCTTCTTCACTTAACCCCATCCCAAAATCTTGGATTCCAATTTCCACTTGATCCGCTACCGTTGATAAGCTAACGATAATTTCTTTACGATTCGTTGAATATTTGACCGCATTATCCAACAAAATGATAATGACTTGTTCAAAATGATTTCTATAGATAGGCGACAATAGGTCAGCCTTCGAATCAATATCGAAGACAAACGTAAAGTCTGGATACAATACTTTAAAATTAGACACTATTTGGGTTAAAGTATCCACCACTTCTGTAGTCGCATCTTTATACTGCTCTCTTACTTGAGGAGCTCTAGACAAATCGAGCATCTCTTGAACAAGAGTTTTCATACGTTTTATTTCTGCTAATGAGGCTTCTAAAGACTCTTCAAGTACCTCTGGATCATCTTTTCCCCATCGATTCAGCAGTTTAAGGTGTCCTTCGACAATTGCTACAGGCGTTCGTAACTCATGAGAAACATCTTCCACAAAATGTTTTTGCTGAGATATATAAAAACTAATTTTATCTAGTAATTCATTAAACTGTTGAGAAACTACTGCAAATTCATCATTTTTCTTAGGAATAATCAGACGCTTACTATCAATATTATCTTCGTTAATGGACGCTATAATATCATGAATCTGTTCGATAGGTTTGGAAATAAGTCTAGAGATGAAATAAGCCAACCCAATAGCTACCAAAGCTTCCATAATCAACAATTGGATATATAATTTCTGCAACTGTTTTTTCATTTCTGTTAATTTTGCCATCCGATTAATAATTTGCAAATGACCAATTAGCAAACGATTCGTTCTCGATAAAATCGGCATTGTTACTTGAATGCTTTCTTCTCCGGTTGATAAAGGAACGAATTTGGTTTCTAGCGTACTAGATACTTGCAAAGGATCTTGCCATTGTTGCGTTTGGAAGATTAGTTCCCGACTTGTATCAAATACGCGAATGTTTAATTCCTCATTCATTGGATAAAAGCTACTGTTCTTTTTATAGATACCGTTTTGTCCTTGCTCATACTGCTCCGCTTCATTTAAGATAGAAACAATATCCGCAGCCGTTAAATTTTCTGACTTCCTTGAAAGTAAATCGGAAACTACCTGAGCATAAACGATTGTTTGATTTTTTTCGTTTTCTCGTAAAGTCATAATTTGACCATGAATAAGAATTGTGGTTAATATCCCCAGCAAGGCAAAAATGGTGGCTGAAATAACCCACCACCATTTTTTTGCTACTGATTTATGTTGACTATTTGAGTTCATCATCTTTTCCTCAACTTCTCATTACATAACCCGTACCACGGACTGTTTGAATATAACTTTCCTTTCCAGGGACATCAATTTTATTACGGATATATCGAACATAAACGTCAATAACATTCGTCTCAACTTCATTTTTATAACCCCAGACTTTTTTCAATAAGATTTCTCGAGATAAAACAATATCAATATTCTCCATCAATAAAAGAAGGAGTTCATACTCTTTTTTAGTTAAGTCAATGACTTCTCCAGCTCTTCGTACTACGCGATTTTCAACTTCAATCACTAAATCACGATATTCCACTTTTGTTTGTTTTATATTACGAGATTGTTCTTCCATTTGAAGACGTCTAAATAAAGCTCGTAATCTAGCCAATATTTCTTCAATTTCAAATGGTTTTACCACATAGTCATCTGCCCCTTGATCTAGTCCAACTACTCTATCCATCACCGAGTCACGTGCAGTCATAATGATGACTGGTGTTTGTTTGACTTGTCGTAGTCTGCGAACAACTTCTAATCCATTCATTTCGGGTAACATTAAATCTAATAAAATAGCATCCCAAGACTCATCTATTGCGGTTTGCAATCCCGTTCTTCCGTCAGAACAAACTTTAGTTTCATATCCTTCGTGCTGCAACTCTAATTCTACAAAACGACTTAAATTTTTTTCATCTTCAATAATTAAAATACGTTGATTTCCTTGCATATTTAAACTCCCTTCCATTATTCTCCCTAATAGAATTATCATACCATATTCATAAGTTTCTTAACAGAATTTAATGAATTTTTTCTATATGATAAAAAAAGAATTAAACGATTAAATCGTTTAATTCTTTTCACTAGAAAATTACTGAGCTTTCACTTCTTCAGTTGTAATTTGGATTTGAGTTGTCTCTTGTGTAGTGGGTTCTGTGTTTTCTCTTGGTGCTTCTTGAGAAGTGGTCGTTAGAACCGTTGTGGTAGTTGTCGTAGTTGTAGTTTCCACCGCAACTCTCCAAACACCATCTTTATCAACTCGATAACCATCTGGTGTTAACTGATCTTTTAACATTGCTCCTGATTGTTCAAAATAATACCAATTATTTTGAATGAATTTCCAGCCAGTTTGCATAATCCCAGATGATTCAAAATAGTATTCTGATTTATAGACTTTATAGAATCCAATGACCATTCTTCCGTTTTCATCCAGATAGTACCATTGGTCGTTTTCTTGATACCATCCTGTTTGCATAGCCCCACTATTTTTGAAGTAATGATAACTACCATCAAACCATTTCCAACCAGTTTGCATAGCTCCACTCGCTGCAAAGAAATAATTTACTCCATTAATTTCTTTCAAACCTGTTTCCATTACGCCTGAACTATTTAAGAAATACCAAACATCATTAATTTGTTTCCATCCGGTTTGCATATATCCATTGCTATCAAAATAGTACCATTTGTCATTATCTTTTTGCCATCCAGTTTGGATTATTCCAGATGAGTTGAATAAGTAACGTTTTCCCCATATTGTTTTCCAACCTGTGACCATTCCACCTGAATTGTCAAAATAATACCAGTTGTTACTGATTTGTTTCCAACCAGTTTGCATATAACCATTACTGTCAAAATAGTACCAGACATTATTGTTTTTTAGCCAACCTGTCTGCATAGCGCCTGTATCTTTAAAATAATACCAGTTAGCTCCTAACTCCTGCCAGCCAGTTTGCATCACTCCATTACTATTGAAATAATACCAAGTACCACTGATTTGTTTCCAACCAGTGACCATGACATAATTTTCGTAATAATACCACTTTCCATCCACTTGTTCCCAATAAGTAGCTTTCACCTTATTCAAAGGTTTTCCATCTGCTCTACGAGAACGATATTGTCCCTTTGATTTTACAATTTCACATGCAGTTCCATCTTTATCTCGGTCAAGATGATCCGCATACCCGTCTTCGCCAACTGAAATGTCTCCATATCCTGCAGCCCATGCTTCAGAACAGTTTCTAAAGTGAATCTCATTCGCACTTACTGAATCATTTAACGGAACTACTCCTGCTACTAAAAATGTAATCAAACATAAAAATACTTTTCTTAATTTCATTTCCATTCTCCCTCCTAATAGATACGTTTATTATAGATGAAAACGATATCGTAATCAACTGGTAGTTACCAATTTCGAAACAAGTCTCCACTTGCTTCCTAAAATAAAAAACCAGTCTGTAAAGACTGGTTTTACAATTATTGTTCAATTTCTTTTTCTTGTGCCCATTCGAAGTGGAATGTTCCTGGTTTGTCTACACGGTTGTAAGTATGTGCACCGAAGTAGTCACGTTGAGCTTGAATTAAGTTTGCAGGTAATGTTTCTGAACGATATGAATCATAGTAAGCTAATGCACTTGAGAATGTTGGTACTGGGATACCAGCACGAACAGCCGTTACAACAACATCACGAACTGCATCTTGGTAGGATTCAGTCACATATAAGAAATATTTATCTAATAATAGGTTCTTCAATTGAGGATCACGTTCGAACGCATCTGTAATCTTTTGTAAGAATTGTGCGCGGATGATACATCCTGCACGGAAGATTTTCGCGATTTCGCCGTAGTTTAAGTCCCAATCGAACTCTTCACTAGCTACACGCATTTGAGCGAATCCTTGCGCGTAACTCATAATTTTAGAGAAGTATAATCCTTTACGAACTTGTTCGATTAAAGCTTGACGTTCTGAATTTGTTAATTCAGGAATCTTAGTTGCTGCTAATTCTTTACTTGCTGCCACACGTTCTTCTTTCAATGTAGAAACGAAACGTGCAAATACAGATTCCGTAATCAATGGAAGTGGCACCCCTAAGTCTAATGCGCTTTGTGAAGCCCATTTGCCAGTACCTTTGTTTCCAGCAGTATCCATGATTACGTCAACCATTGGACGACCTGTTTCAGGATCTTTCTTTGTTAAAATGTCCGCTGTGATTTCGATTAAGTAGCTATCTAATTCGCCTTGATTCCATTCTTGGAAGACTTCAGCGCATTCTTCTACAGATAATCCACCAACACGACGTAAGATATCGTAACTTTCAGCGATTAATTGCATGTCCCCATATTCGATTCCGTTGTGAACCATTTTTACGTAGTGACCTGCTCCGTTTGGTCCAATGTAAGTGACACATGGAGCGCCATCGTCTGCTTTAGCAGAGATTTCTTCTAAGATTGGTGCTACTAAGTCATAAGCATCTTTTTGTCCACCAGGCATGATTGAAGGTCCTTTTAGGGCTCCTTCTTCCCCACCAGATACACCAGTACCGATGAAGTTAATTCCTGAGTTTGCTAGTTCTTCATTACGGCGCATTGTATCTCTGAAGAATGTATTTCCTCCATCGATTAAAATATCACCTTTATCTAGATGTGGAAGTAAACTTTGAATGGTCTTATCAGTAGCTTCCCCAGCTTTTACCATTAATAAGATTCTTCTTGGTTTTTCTAAAGATTGTACAAATTCTTCTACAGTGTATGTTGGTACTAATTTTTTATCAGGATGTAGTGCAACAACCTCATCTGTTTTAGATGATGAACGGTTGAAAATTGAAACACTATATCCACGGCTTTCAATATTTAACGCTAAGTTACGTCCCATTACGGCCATACCAACGACACCAATTTGTTGTTTTGACATGAATCTTCCTCCAATTTGTTTTATTTTCCATTCTTATGTTAACAAAAATCGTTAATATTTGAAAGATTTTTGGCCGCTTTTCTTTCCTTCTGTTTTCATTTCAATCATTTTCAATTTTATAAAGGTAGTTTAAGCATTTAAGACTAGTAATTCACTCTAGTTTACGGTAAACTATTACAGAAGCTAGAAAAAAGGAGCGATTGTGTTGGCAAAGAAAAAACGTAATCTTTCAACCGTTGAAAAAATTACACGTGTGGTTGCTGTATTAATGTTAATCGGAACCCTTGGGGCTATTGTTCTACAAGTAGCATTAACCATCTTGAATTATAAATAGAAAAAGGTCCGGCAGGTAATTCCTGCCGGACCTTTTTATTTGTCTTTAGTTTCTAACTGAGGCAAATACCCATTATTTAAATAGCTGATCGATAAATGTAAAACTAATCCCAAGATTGAAAAACCATACATTGTTGCACTAATAAACATATTGGTCACACCTAAGATGATTAATCCAATCAAGATAAACTCTATAATTAGGTTTTGGCTATTCGTCTTTAATTCATTCACGATCGTTTTGATAATAGGTTTTCCTACATACCAGAAGAATGCCAGTAGGGCAATGAATCCACTATAGAATAAAATCTCTAAATATCCGTTATGGACCCTATAGCTCTTTTTAACAATATAGCTATCTGGATCAATTTCTTTTGCAATTTTTTCCCAATTCCCAGAAGTATATCCAAAAATCGGTCTTTTCACTGAGAATCTAATAGCATCCTGCCAAATTGAAAAACGGTTATTTGAAATGTTTTTCGCATCGGTATCATTTCGTTGCAATGTTGCTAAAACTTTATAATTCCCGGTATTTTTATGTTCTTGATTAATCTTAGTAATAACCTGTGTATTGGCCTTTAGAATCACCTGAGAGCCTTGGTAAACTAAATGATATGATCCAAAAGTAATTAAACCAAACATTATTACATTTAGAACTTGTTTTTTTCGATCTTTCTTACAGATTGCAACGATAAAAATATATACAAATACTGCAGAAATAATAATTAAAGCCGTTCTAGAACCAGAAAGGACAATATAAGTAAAGTTACAGAATATTGCTAAATAAAGAAGGACTTTTAAAGGTCTAGAAACTTTATTTTGTAAATACCCTAAATATGTAATGGTTAATAGTGAAACCACAGATTGAATATTAGGATCTGTAAATACCCCAAACAGACGAGAATCGATAAATCCTTGTCGAAACACGTTCCCTTTATAGGATTCAATAATATAACCATCAAAGGTCACAAATTGGAATAGAGAAGCGATAACCGCCCCTGTAGATAACACTGCTAGAACACCACCAACACTTAATAAAGTTTGATTGGCTTGTTCTTTAGTAATAAAACTAATAAATGGATAGATTGAAAAGAAATATACGAAAAACACGATTAAGTCTTTTACATTATCAATATATCCGTACTTCATATTCACCACTAATGAAATGATGATAACAACAAATAACACTATTAGAGGTCGAATTCCTCTGGTTTTAGTCAAAGCTTTCTTCACAACAATATTATAAAGTCCGAAAAGAGCTCCTAATCCACTTAATAAAATTGTTACATAACTATTAGCATTGAAAAAATTTAGTGGAACAATAATACTCGTCATCATATATAAAGTGAAGAATAATAGATAGGATATTCCAAATTTAAAATAGTTTTGCTCGAAAAAGTCTAAAATTTTCATAATCAGTTTGTATAACCTTGTATACTTTTACCTCCTTAAAGTTTAATTACTTTTTTAATATCGCCTGAAATAATAGCAAATAATGCGTAATAGACGACACAGCCTACAATTACCAAACCAGTATTTAACATAAAGCCTTTCGTTAAATTATATTCAAATGGAATGAAATAATCAACGGCTAATTTAATTGCAATAAAAGGTAAGGAAGCAATTGTATATCGTATAAAATTATTTTTTATCTTACGAATATCGTATAAAGAACGATCTCGAATAAATTTAACTTCTAAAAATAATACGATAACTTCCGCAAACACAGTCGTTAAAATATAATATTCTGGATTTTCTATACCGAAAATATATAACGCACTATTAAAAATCAAATTGAAGAATCCACCGACAAAATAAATTCTTGTTAAACTCAACTCATGTCCTTTTAGGAAAATGATCTGATTTGCAAAAATCGTATCTAAAGTCCATGATAAAATTCGAATCGAACAAATAATCATAGTCGGTACAGCTAATATATATTTCGGTCCTGCGTACAAGAATATAATGGATTGACTAACACAGGCTAATCCCATAGAAATTGGAATCACTAGGAATAGAAAAAGTCTACTTGTCTTTAACTGTAAATCATTAAATTTTTCAAACTGTTCTTCGGCATTATACTTAGCCAGTCTCGGAATACTAACAATAATAATAGAAACTACTACACCCGTAATCATCATCGATAAATTAAGTGATATCGTATAATAACTGATGTAAAGATTATTTTTTACTGAAGAAAGGAATAATCGGTCCAAAATCGTATATAACATATTCGCATTTGCAAGTAGTAGCATTGAAAACAAAGGCTTAAATACTTTTACTAATTCCTTTAATGGAATGCGAACTAATTTCACTTTCCTACGAATGTAAATATAACTTGTAAAATAATTTAAGAAGTTTGCTACTGTCATAATCATTGCATAAGGAATGATGTCGTCACTATTTTTTACGAATACGAAGATGGAAACTAACATGAATACACGAACAAATAGCGTCTTATACAAAATAAAATTGTAGCTTTCGAACGCTTCTGCCATCCATTCAACATATAGGAACTGTACAATAATTTGGAAAATAAAAATCCCGTATAATAGCATGTTATTAGGATTTGCAAACCAAATATATAGAATATAAACCAATGTAACTACGATTGAACTCAATGTACTAGCATAAAATAAAAGAGAAAAATTATGAGATGCTTTAGCCTTATTTTCTCTCACTCCACTAACCAGACGAATCCCATAGTTGTAAACTCCAAATCCAGCAAAAGGAATGAACCATGCTGCTAATGAATTTACTTTATTAAATTCTCCAAATAATTCTGGATCCAGAATTCTTGTTAAATAGGGACCTGTTAATAATGGAAAAATAATATTTAGTATCCTCACTAAAGTACTCGCTATCGCATTCACTTTAATGTTATTTTTACTCATTGAACACTCTCTTTCGTTTTAAATCAATTCTACTTTTGCTTCTTTACCGTCTACAGGAACATAGATTTTATTTTGACGCCAATCATAGTTGGTATTTGGAATCAAATAATCCTCACCATAATAAGCTTTCAAATAATCTACTGCATTTGTTGGCGCATAAGTTTTTGCTTCCATAAAAGTGACTTCTTTAAGGTCTTCCATAGGTAGTTCATAATAAAAAGCTTCAACATTGACAGGTTTATTTAATGCATTCATTCCGTACCAAATCATGGTCGTAGAAATCACATTATCGTCTACTCGGTCAAACAAAATTATATCAACATTTAACCCATTATAGGAAAACGAAATTTCTTTCACTTGATTTTGATAGATTAATTTACGATTCAATACAAAATTTCTTTTTGATAAAAACTCAATAATGGTTTCTAATTCATTCGAGTCTTTGGGACTCATCATTGCAAAATCCATATCGATATCGTGAGCTAAAATAGCCCCTTCTCTTTCATAACCTAGTAAAGTTCCAGCTTCAATCCAAATTTTGTGTCCTAACTGACGATTCACTTCTTCAAACTCTTTCAAAATTTGGTGAGCATTTTCTTTCAATAAGAGTTGACGGTCTCCATCAATCTTCTTATTTGCTAAATCATTTAAGTTTTTAATAATAGGCAACTTTAAAATTTTCTCTTTGTGGTTCCCTAATAAATGAGCCATTGTTGATTTTAGCCATTTTAACATCTTATGTTTACTCCCTAAACTCTTTTAATAATTATTTTGTATAGATTCTTATGAATCAATAGTAATAAGAATGATAATTTCCGCTTATTATTGAATAAAGAATTTCCTAAAATAAATTTCTTATACTTCTTCAAATTTTGAATTAATTGAGCTTCTAAAGCACTATCTTTGTACGCTTCATCTTTTAAAAGACGATCTAAAACGTAGAAATAAGCCCAACAGATACGAGTATCTGCTTGATATTGTAAATTAGGATATTTTTCTGCAACTATTTTTGCATTCTTTTCATAGGCTTCTATCACATTTAAAAATTTCGGAGTGAATTTTTGTGTAGTAATACTGTTTTCACGATGCATATAATAATACTTATGAACTTCTGTAGCTGCAATTTTTTGACATCTACTTAAAAGATCCACCATTAAAAATGCATCTTCAGCAATTTTTCCTTTTTCAAATCGGATTTGATTAAATAAACTCTTCTTATAGAGTTTATTTACTGCAGTTACTGAAAATATCTTTGCCTCAAGAACCATCTTAATGGCTTCTTCACTTGTCATTAAGTAAGGTTCATTCTTTGATTCATCTTTTAGAACTTGATCGTTATAAACATCATATAATCGACAGAAAGAAATCTCCGCATCATATTTTAAAAGATTTGAGAGTAAGACTTCATACATATCTTCATCAACATAGTCATCACTATCCACAAATCCAACGAAATCAGCAGTCGCTTTATCAACACCGTAGTTTCTGGCATCGGACAACCCACCATTTTCTTTATGGTAAACGGTAATTCGTGAATCACGTTTCGCAATTTCATCACAAAGCTTTCCGCTATTGTCGGTAGAACCATCATTAATTAAAAGAATCTCAATATTTTTATAGGATTGATTCATTAAAGATTCTACACATCGTTCTAAGTACTGCTCAACGTTATAAACAGGAACGATAATACTAATTTTTGGTTCCATAATACTCCCCTTTATATTTTTCATATCCATTCTCTAAATCAACAAATACAGCATCATGATGTGCAACTTGTTTTTCAACAGGAGGAGGTGTCATATAATCTCCAAATGCTGTTTTTAGATAAGCGTCATATCCAACAGGAATTGGCATTTCTGTTTGTTCAAACGGTAGGAACAATGCCGATTCAAAACTTTCAATTGGATACTTATTTTTCATATATCCAGGGCCTGCACACAACTCTGTAATCCCGTCACTTTCTTCACGAGTATACTTTGTCATCTCGCGCTCAGCCTTGCTCCAAATCTTATAGCGTAATGAACGTGTTGGGAATAATCCTAATAAAAATAAACTTCCCCATTTCATCAAACCACCATGTTTTTCTGGAATCGTTTGTGCACGGAATAATGAATAAATCAAAGCCCATCGTACTTGTTTCTTACGTTCTGATTCTGATTTTGGATAATAATCTAATGGAAGGATATCAATCGCTAACCCATGCGGAATCTCTAAATCTTGTTGATATGGTTTCACACAAGTCGTTTCTTTATCTCGAATCGTTACGAATAAATTACGATCTAAGTAATGTTCGTCACTGTTTGACATCACATAACGCGCGTCCGCTTCTTTAGGCCACAATTCGATGAGTTTTTCATAGTCTTTTCGTGGCATAAAGAAATCTAAATCATCATCCCACGGGATAAATCCTTTATGGCGAAGTGCTCCAATGGCCCCACCACCGCATAAATAACATAATAATTCATGTTGTTTACAAAATGACACAAAGTATTCTGCCATTTCTAAACATTTCTCTTGTAATGGTTCCATATGTTCCCCACTTTCTTAAATATCCCATTTTGCCACTGTTTTAAATGGCGTCAATTTATCTTCCTCGAAGAAATGATAAATATCTTTCATTTCTTGAATTGGATTGGATTCAAAAATAATTAGATTTAAACGTGCATGTACTTTTGGATCAGACATGAATTGAACAGCTTCTTCAAAATCTTTACGACCAGAACGAGAACTTCCGACCCATGTCAATCCTTTTTCAAGAATATCTCGTGTATTTAGAGGAACTTCAAACTCGCTAACCCCCATCATTACAACTGCTCCTTGAGGTTGAATATGTCTGATAATTTCGCGATAAGCATCTTGTGTTCCACTTCCACCCACGCATTCAATCGCATGGTCGAAGGTAAAATCTTCGGGAAGATTGCTCACATCATATACTTCATCCACAAATGAGAATAAACGTAATTTTTCTGGATCTTTCCCTACTACAATAATTGTTGATTCAGGGAATTTTGCTTTCGCAATCGTTGCTACGACATACGCTAAACTTCCAGAACCCCAAACCACAATACGATTACGACGACTATGGGCTACTTTATCAAAACGACGAAGTCCATGAACTCCCACTGATACGAATTCAGAAATGGCAGCAACTTTATCTGGGACCTCTTCATATTTCACAATGCGGTCGATTGGAATCGTTACAAATTCGCGCATGAATCCATCGTAACCACTTGAACGGAAGTATGTTCCATTCACATAGTTTTCGTAAAATTCAGTATTATGATCAAAGTCACGTGGTGGTTGGTTTGGAATCATTACCACATGATCTCCTGGCTTATAGGTTCCTGTTGGGTCCGCAACAACGATTCCACAACATTCATGAATCAATGCCATCGGTAATTTTTTTTGAAGAATTTTAGCAGGTCTTGTCCCTTGAAAATACCGTTGATCTGCATGACATAAGGCTAAGTAATTTGGTCTTACGACTACAGTATCTTTTTCATAAAAAGATACATCTTCATATTTAATTGAGAAAAACGATGGACGAATGAGTTGATACACTCGATTAATCATTTTAAATCTCTCCTAACATCGCTTGCGCAATTTTTAAATCCGTAACGGTCGTAATTTTGATATTTGAGTATTCGCCTTCGACTAGAGCTACTTTTACACCATTAACTACGAATACTTTACAAGCGTCCGTTAAAATTTCTTTGACATCATCTGCTAAACTATCATACAAATCAGTGAAGGCTTGAATTTTAAATGTTTGAGGAGTTTGACCTTGATACATATGTGTTCTGTTTGGAATGGAAGAAATCACTTTACCATCAACAGATTCTACAATGGTATCATTTGCCATTACTACCGTATCCGCAACATCGTAGTTTTTCATTGCCTCGATATTGTCCACAATCATGCGGTATGAAACGAACGGACGAACCGCATCATGTGTAATCAGTACATCTTCACTAGAAAACGAGCTGCTATTCTTAATATCTGAAATAATACTTAAAATACTATCATTTCGATTCCCCCCGCCACTCACCACGCGGATTTTGTCTTTATTTGTCAAAATGTGTTTGTCTAATAAATCATTGAAGTAGCTCACCCAGTTAGGATGAACAGCCACATAGACAACATCTACATCTGGAACAAACAAGAATTTTTCAACTGTATGAATAATAATTGGTTTGTTTCCTAATGGTAAAAATTGTTTTGGCATTTCTTGGATTCCCATACGAGTTCCGGTACCACCGGCTAAAATCCCTGCATAAATCATTTTCTACACCTCTTATTCTCCAATTAAGGAGTTGTTAAATAATATAAATCTTGTCTTTCTTGTAATAATGGATAAGTTTTAACAGTTGGTTGTCCCATCAATTTACGGATAGAATTACTGTTTTCTAACAAGACATCATCTGTTGCATAAGAATAATAAATTTGTTCTCCCGCATTATTAGTCAACAATAATTGTCTTTCTTCAATAAATGATTGTGTTAAATTTTGACTGGTTACAGCTGGACCATAGGTATTTTTTAAAGCCATTACTTGTCCAATTGGTAAGTCAGTCTTCACATTTTTGCTAACAGCATTCATTAATTGTTCAAAGTTTGCTACTGAGCTAAAACTCATTAGTTTTTCAACTAATTTTTCAATAACGATTCTTTGACGTTTTTGACGGCCATAATCTCCTTCTGGATCATCATAACGCATACGTGCAAAACGTAAGGCACTTTCTCCGTCTAGTGTTTCTGTTTTTCCTTGGATAAATGTTCGTTCCTCATATGTAAAGGTTAATGGGCTCGTCACTTCGATTCCACCCACCGCATCAACAAACTCCATTAATCCTTCCATGTTAATTTGTACATAGAAATCAATGGTTGTATCAAGCAACTTCTCAACGGAATTAATAACCATTGGTGCTTTCCCATATGCATAGGCGTGGTTTAATTTATCATACCCACCTGTCCCTACAATCTCAGTATAAGTATCTCTAGGTAAACTTAATAATTGAGATTTTTTAGTAGTAGGATTAATTGTCAAAAGTAACATCGTGTCAGAACGCCCGTCTTCTTCGGTACGTCCGTATGCACCATTATCGATTCCTAGTAGCAAAACATTAATTGGTTTAGCATTTTTTATAATCTCATTAGCCTCTTGTTCTGTACGATTTCCAACGCTTTGAGTAATCGTATTAATCGTATTATTAATTTTACTTGCATAATACGTTCCTAGAACCGCAATAATTGCAAAAAGACAGATGAATACAAATGCTACACGTCCTTTTTTCTTTTTCTTTTGTTGACGTCTGCTTTGTCTACTCCATTCATTTGATTCGTTCATCGTTTCACTCCAATACTATTTCTATGGATTTTGGTTTTTAGTTGGCTGAGTTGGCTTTACCGGTTCTTGGGTCACAGGTGCTGCTTGTGTTGCTGGAACCTGGGTTTGAGGTTGCTCTGGAGCTGCTGTTACTTCAGGAGCTCTTGTAGCAGGAGCAACTGGTGTAGCTGCACTTGTATCCGCCGCACTTGACGGTGTTGAAGGCGTTGCATCATTTTCCTCAGCATTATTATTCGAATTACTATTATTGTAATTGTTATTGTTATTGTAGTTATAGTTATAATTTGGAGTCACATTTGGCTCTACATAAGTGTCTTCTTTTTCTTGTACTGGTGAGTTCTGCTGTGGCGCATTTTTTTGAATATCCACAGTTGATTGTGTTTCTTTTGTCTCAATATGCTGCAATTCAGAAATTGTTTCTAAATCAAGTGATTTTCTCAGTACATTCGAAATTCTCAATTTTTCTTCTTCTGGGATGACAAAGTAATAAATTCCATTAATCATCGCTCCGTCCCCATTAATGGTATCTGTTTCAAAATGTTGAAGAGCTTCTTTGTGAGTTTGCACAATTTGGAATAATTTTTCAACTGTAAAATTCGTTTTTACTGAATTTTCTAAAGTTTTTAAAATCTCTTCATATTTCGTTACTGAACCTAATGACAGTAATTTTTCGACTAATTTTTGAATCACATATTGTTGACGTTTCTGTCTACCAGTATCTCCTTCTGGATCATCATAACGCATACGTGCATATCGTAATGCCGCTTCTCCATCTACATGTCGTGTCACACCTTCCGTAAACGACTCCTCTTCATAAGTAAATGTCAATGCAGGAGTAATTTCTAATCCCCCCACTGCGTTTACAAGCCCCATCAAGCCTTGCATGTCTACTGTTACATAATAATCAATCGGGATATTTAACATATTTTGAACACTATTAATCGCAAATTTTTCTTTCCCAAATGCATATGCGTGGTTCAATTTGTCAAAAGTACCATACCCGATAATCTCCGTATAAGAGTCACGAGGAATACTAATCATCGTCGTTTTCTTTTGTTTTGGATTAACGGTTACCAACAACATTGTGTCTGAACGGCCCACTTCTGTATCACGGCCATAGGCACCATTATCAATCCCCAAAAGTAATACTGAAAAACTACTATCATCTGTTAATTCTTTATCTCTTAGTTGCAGCGTATCTACTTCCTGATGAATCGCATCCTCTGCTTGCGAAATACGGCTCCATGCATATGCTACTCCCGCAATTAGAATAGCAACAATAGCGATTGCTACGGTAAGGATAATTTTTCTATTTTTTTGACTTTTTCTTTGTTTTCTTCTATTTGATATTTTTTCTTCGTTTACTCTCATTCATTCCACTCCAATAACTATACAATCAGTTAATTATACCATAGATTCCCCTGAACTCATGAGTATTTATAGTTTTTTAAGAATTAACTTCTTCGTTAAAATAATCCTTTTTAAACTGAAACCCAAAAATCCAACCCTTTATGGTTCCTATTCCATATGCAAAATGAATGGCTATCATAATCAACGGAATCCATAATAATGTAGGGTTAAATTTTTGCTTCGAAATTTCAAACGCTGATAACCCTAAGACCGCTAATATATATAGCGAAAATACGGTCACGAGCGGCGCAAAACTTATTGGCGTTAACAACATTAAAACTAATAAAGTTGCCACAAATACTCCGGGCCCAAAATGGAATAGAGATAAACAATCACGACAAACATGCGACGTTAATCCTATCCAATATCCATTAGCAAATTTTTGATGGATCATTTTAGACAATGTTGGGCGAATATATTGAAACGATTCAATTGATGTATCGTACCAAATTTTAAATCCATTTTTACGAATACGATAATGATATTCGTTATCTTCTGTACGAGTTAGTTTTTCATCAAAATATCCAACCTGATTTACAACATCACGGTGATACATCCCTTGGAACACAGAATCTACATAACGACTCTCATCCCCTTTACGGTAGTTAGCAATACTACTCCCTAACGCAGATTCTTCAACAATATGTAGCGTTTTTGAAAAATCATCATCTGCTTGTACGATAGTCGGTCTTCTTCCTCCACAAACCTTTTCTCCAGATTCAATGACTTTCACATTCGCTTCAATAAAATTAACTGGAATTTTGGAGTGCGCATCAATCTTTAAGAAACATTCTCCTTCAGAATTTTTAAATCCTAAATTAAGTCCTGTGTTTAAAGTTTTTCTTGGATTGTCTAAAATTTTAACACCGTAAAACAAGTGCTCATTTTCTAGTTTGAATTGATCCATTAAAGAACGCGTACCATCAGTCGACATTGCGTTCACTAAAACGACTTCGATATTTTTTAATGGATACGTTTGATTTTTTAAGCTTTCAAAAATTTCTGGCAAATAATCTTGCTCATTATATGCGCTAATATTAACGGAAACTAACATTTTTCCACCTCTTGGTCATATGATAAAAGGATTGGAACAAAACATCCCAATCCTTTTTATTTTATTTCTTTTTATTCGCAATATCAATCAATTCATCATGTAATTCTTGTTCAGAATAACTTTCAAAATTTTCGATAAAATTATATACACGATTAATTTGAGAATTGTCTGCAATTCCAATATGAATCTTCGGAAAGACTTGTTTTGGATTTACTTCCC
>ERZ772977.610-NODE-610-length-22784-cov-6.486075_pt1 | contig 22784 bp, 18 predicted proteins | sample MGYA00511131_ERZ772977 | MGnify/ENA primary metagenome ERZ772977 (study PRJEB29015, sample SAMEA2737935) | human oral metagenome | biome: human oral; feature: human-associated habitat; material: dental | place: China | collected 2151 ...
CCAAACAATCTGCTCGATAATAAAACAAAATATGTTTAGGCTCTAATGACCGATTTAGGTTAAATTCAAATCAGCTTTTTCAAAAGAAATCATAAAAGGAGATTGTGCCAGAGTATCAGGGTCTACCATTGATATTTCTGGCATAATCTCCTTTTATTTTTTGCTTTCTCCTACTGCGCATTAAGGAGGTGATAAGGGAGAAAAGATGAAAACGTGTGTCTTGTTTGTAAATTCCCTCTTGTTCAGACTATGCCTTTTCTGCATAATATCCACCCTTTTCTTTGATATAATCAATGAGTTCTGCGAAGATTTGATTTTGTCTTAATGTTGGCTCATTACCGGTAAGAATCAGCTGTTTGCGGGCTCTTGTGATGGCAACATTCAGTTTACGATCAATAGGTTGACCATCTTCGTAGAACGTGTTGGCGGTGAGGAAGTCGAGTTGATAGCGACTTTGAATGGTGAAGGAGTAGAGGATGATGTCACGCTGGCTACCCTGATAACGCTCAACGGTATCAATACTGATTTCTTCCAATTCGGGAATACCAAGCTTCTCAATCTCCTTTCTAATCATTGCAATCTGATTGCGGTAAGGTACGATGACACCAACAGACTTCTGTGGGTCAAAGTTTTTGCCGAGTTGTCGGTATAAACGTCTAAGCAGGTCGGTAATGATACGTGCCTCCTCCGTGTTTACTTTCTCTGAAATATTCAGTTGTCGACATGGCTTTGAAGGAATAAAAATCATACGATGCGCCTTCAAAACATCACCGGTCTTGTCCTCACTCACTTCGTTATAATTCAATGTCTGCTCTAATTGGTGCGCTAATGGTACACATTCAAGTTGTTCGCGTGCATAAAACTTACGATTAGCAAAGTCGGCAATGTCTGGGTGCATTCGTCCTTGTTTGTGCAGTGTACCAATGAAATCAGTTCTCCCTGCTGCCCTCTCGGTTAGGATAAGGCGTTCAAAGAGAGAGTTAGCACAAGAGTTAAGGTGGGTTGCTTTCAGTGTTTCGTCTTCAACAAGCACTTCCGTATCATCCTGTTGTACCACCGCTGGCAGCTGTTTATGGTCGCCAATTAGTATAAACTTTCGGATAGCCCGTCCTCCCCTGTGTTGGCTTGTAAGTAAACCAATAATATTTGGCTCTAATATTTGACTTGCTTCGTCAATGATAGCGAGGTCGAAATGCTTGATATTAAAGAGAGCAGCATTGCTGTTCATTGTAGAGGTTGTGGCTACAACGATGCGCGCATCCGCTATGGTAGACTTTATGCTGTTGAGGGTTGCGTTTTCATCTAACACTTCCTTCAACAAATGGTCACTATATTTCGGGTCGCAACTGAACTCATTACCAATGCGGATGTAGTCAAGTTCGTTCTCTGTCAGCATATTACAAATCTCGTCAACAGCACGATTTGTATAGGCAAGGAGGAGGATTGAACTTTGAGCTTTGAGCTTTGAACTTTGAACTTTAGGCTTTTCTGCCAACTGTTCACGCACAAGGAATTGCAGGGCTTGTGAGGTCTTGCCTGTTCCTGGAGGACCGATAAGAAGGAAATAATCCTGTGCCTGCTTTGCTTTCAAGATGATTTCGTCATAATCGGGATGGTAGCTGTGGGATAAGGTTAGCGACTTATCGACGCATGGCACACGCTGTCCCAAAAGTAGCTGACGGCGTTCTTCGTTTGAAGTGATGAAAGTGTAAAGACTTCTGATAGCCGATGTGCCACCGATGTCACTACCAGCATGCTCAATAGCGAAGTAATCTCCGCTGATAAGGTCAGGGTTTTGCTGTCCGTCATTGAGGTGTACAACAAGTCTGTCACCATGTATCTCCTGCAGTGAACCTTTGAAAAGGATACTCATTCTCACGTCAGGAGCCTCGTTCTTCTTGTACGCATAGAGGTAAATCATATCTCCTCTGCGAAAGTTAGGGAGGAAATCTTCTCCCTGCTGGGGTACAGATAGCGTTATCGTATCATATCCATTAAACGAGCTGCTACGCTCTTTCTCTATGATAGTCAGTCCTGTATAGATGTTTCCTGTCTCTTTCTTCTCTGCAAGAGGCATGTTCCAAAGGTCAGCATTGCTGTTTCCCACACCTTCTTGTACACCCACCTTCGACACTAATTGTTCTTTGATAACAAAGGTCATCATACGTGTGAAATAAGCACGTTCGAGGTCGTTGAGTTGGTGAAGTGGTGCCAGTGTCTCAGTGAGTTGTGGCAAGAGGTATCTATTGTAGAAGTTATCGTTTTGCTTCTCAAGGTTTAATGTCTGCGGTGTGAGTAATGGTAACATCCTATCAAAGCCATTTTCAGCCATCCAGAACTCCGTTGCCACGGCTTGATTACGGAAGCGGATAGCTTCACGAATCAGCTTTTGTAGTGGCTCCACTTCGAGGAGTCCGTCGGGTAGGGGATATTTAGAATACAAGAGTTGGATGTGTGCATTCTTCGGACTAAGTTGGAAGTTATATTGCAAGATACCATAGTAGAGCAACACCTGCACGTAGTGTTTCTCAACATGGAGTGACCCATGCGGATTTTTGTATTTACGTTCAATAAAAGTATTCTTGCCCGACTTCTGCTCAACAAGTAGTTTTAAGTCGGTTGTCATCAAGTCGACACGACCCTGTATGCCCAATCGTTCGCATACAAAGGAAGGTTCAAGAATCGCTTTTTCACGGTCGAAAGTTTGGAAGATTTCGTCAACAATCCCCTTGATGTTCTCCACCTGTCGTTCTGCATCTTGTTTGAAAGACGCTGCATCAAAGTCGGGACAAGTCGCATAGTCCAAAGCCTTCTCTCTGAAGTTAGAGCGGAAGGTTTCTTTGATATCGTATTCTGCTGGGTGATTGATGATATCGTCGAGTGCAGAACCAGCGAAATTACCCAATACAATGTGTTTATTGCTCAGTCGGGGAGTAAGTCTGTTGACGGTGAAAAGCAACGGATGGTGTCCGTAAGTTTCAAAACAATTTGCTATGGTAGAGATATCTATCAGGTAGTCAGGCTCAACAACGATGAGACGTGGTACTACTTTCTTTCGTGTGACAGTGCAATCAAGGAGATTCAGCTGCATCCCTTCGCGTAGCATCGGTCGTAAGTAGCTGAAATCAATGTAGTCTGGTGTGTTCATGTAGTCCACTAACAAGAGTTCTTCGCTACTGTCTTGATTAGTCACAGCCACCTGAATAGTACTGTCATCCCACTCTCTTACGATACAACGGATGTAACGATAATTCGTAATCTGTATGTTCTCCGTTGTGCGTCCACGTGCTGGAATTTTCCCAACAAGGAATGAAGGGATAGCTTCCTGTACAACAGCAGAAACGAAAATAGCCAAGGCACGACAGTCGTAAGCCACGTCTTCTGGGAGAATCGGTGCGTAAGAGTTACTGTGCCGACGCATTTTCTGAATCGCCACAATATCCTGTGGGGCAATGTTATGCTGCCTACAGAGCGACTCCACCTGCGAAGAAAGGTTGCCGAAACCATGTCGGGTATTCTTTAATCCTTCATGACAAGCAATGACGAGCGTCTCGTGCATGATGAGTGCCTGTGCTTCAGATGGTGCCGAAAGGATGTCAGCGATACGTGAGAAAAGTTCGTGTGCCATAGGATAAAGTCTCCTCCGTCCTCTTGATAAAGAGGTATTGCATTTTTACAATGTGCGAGGACTAATTCGTTGGGTTATGTTTTGAGTGCGTGTTATTGCTTTTTCGTCAGTTGGTTGTGAGTTCTCTTTGTTGCAGAAAGCCTATTGGTGTGAATTATTTTCATGAAGAGAAGAATTTATTTTCATGAAAATAAATATTTCTTTTCACGATGAAAAATATTTCTTTTCATGAAAATAATTCACCGAAGTGAGTCTTTTTTGCCTGCTTACTGTCCTCCCAAGCGTTCAAAGAAAGTGATAATTTCCTCCCAAGTCTTGAACTTTTCGCTACCGAAAAGTAGGCTTGTGGCGAGGAAGTCGTCGTGTTCAGTACTACTGATGAAGTAGTCGCCATAGAGAAGCTGGGGCTGGTTGGTGAAGATTGCACGGTTCCAAGCTGGTGCACTAAAGGTATCTTCAATCCACGCTTGCTGTTCAGTGATGGCTGACGGATTGTTGGTTGGTGCTGGACACACAAAGAATACGTTGTAGTTATCAAGTAAGAACTCGTAAGCTTTGTTCAAACTTGATTTCGGTTTGCCGTATCCATCAGCGAGTGTGTTCTGATCAATGAGTACCGTACGACGCTCGCGCCCTTCCTGTCGGTCGTCAATCCATCGGATAACGGGCATGAGGTAATGGAAAACAGCTTTCTCGATGAGTCGGTGTTCACCATGAAAACGAATCGCCTGAGGGTAATGTTCGTTGAAAAGGTCGAAGGTGTGGACAACAGGATCTGCATCGCCAAAGAGTCCGAAGACGCGTTGCTGCTCTTCCTCTGTCACTTGTGAGAAACACTTTTCAGTTATCTCTTTGTATTCCTTTACCAATGCTTTGGTCACGATAACCTCCTGTACGCCATCTTGTCGTGGATTTTGGAACACCTGTTTACCCATCATATTTGTCTCGCTGATGGTTGTTCCCATCTGAAAAGCGGGATTCACGCAGATACGATCAACACCATAAAGCATCTCGGTGTACATACCTCCCATTGAAGTACCAATGATAAGGTCGGGCTTTTCGGTGTCAACGAGGTTGCGCAATAGTTCCATTGCCTCCTCTGGATGTATGGGGAGGTCGGGTGCAATGACAGTTGCTTCGGGCATATAGTCCCTCAGTATCTGTACCGTATGACTTGAACCGGCTGACATAAAGCCGTGAACGTAGATAATCTTCTTTCCTACCATGAGGTCGGGAAAGGTCTTTTTATATTGATTTTCCATTGTTTCTTTTTAGGAGTTAAAGGAGTTGAAGGAGTGAAATGGAGGGAGATAAATCTGGAGTTAAAGGAGTTAAAGAAGTGAAATGGAGTTAAGACAAATGTGTTGTGGGTGTCTTTATATTGATTTCCATATTAAAAACAACTCCAAGTCTTCCCATGTAGCACTCTTTTTCAAGCCCTTTTAAACGAGTATTTGTAATATAATCGTGTGATAACTATACCCCCCTCTGTTTCCCTCTTTGCCTCCCCTCCTTTCGGAGGGGTCGGGGGAGGCTTTTATATCAGTGGCAAACTGATACCATTTATCTTCTGATAGATGTCGAGTGCATAGATATCTGTCATTCCACTAATGAAGTCGAGGACTGCCATGAGACGTGTTTCAAGGCAAGGACTTTGGATGTCATACTGGCTTGAAAAGCGTCGGATGAGTTGTTGACTGTGGAAGTGTTCAGGCTCAACGGCAGCACCGATGAGTGCTTCCATCAGTGTTTCCATAATCTTATAGCCTGATAACTCAACGTCGAGGACTGCTTTACTGCGGTAAATCCTATCCACAGAGACCTCTGTACAGTGTTTGTAAGCCTGTCGGGGAAGCTCGGAAATATGCTTGATGAGCGACCCTTCGAAGGTTCCATTGAGTATCTCCTCCTCGTGTTCGACAAAGACATTGACACATTCTGCCTCCAATAGTCCTACAGCACAGGCACGGAAGTAAACGACTTGTTCGTTTTGATCGGTCACACCCTCGTCTTCTATACGCTTTCTAATGCTCTTTCTGGTTTCTTCATCGAAGAAGCCAAGGAGCAAATCGGCAGTCTCTTCAAACGAAAGAAGTTTGAGTTTGTGAGAGTCTTCGATATCCATAATCTCGTAACAGATATCATCTGCAGCCTCCATAAGATAGGTCAACGGATGACGAACATAACAGATACCAGCCTCAGAGCTATCCTTTTGAATGATACCTAATTCGTCAGCAATCTTCTTATAGGTTTCTTCTTCCGTAGCAAAGAAACCAAACTTGCCGTGTTTGCTGGCATAAGTGGAACTGAAAGGATACTTTACGATACTCGCTAAAGTGCTATAAGTCATCACAAAACCACCTTCTCTTCGGCCTAAGAAACGATGGGTCAGTAAGCGGAAAGCATTGGCATTGCCCTCAAAATGGGTAATATCTTCCCAGAAGTGTGGGCTAACTTTCTCCTTCAAGCTAATCCCTGGGCCTTCTGTGAAGAATGCCTGCATAGCCTTTTCGCCACTATGACCGAACGGAGGGTTACCCATGTCGTGTGCATAACAAGCTGTTTGTACAATGGTTCCAATCTCTTCAAAGAGCGTACCACGCAACTCTGGGTGTATTTCGATGAGTCTTCTTGCAACGTCGTCACCCAGAGATTTACCCAAGGAAGCCACTTCCAACGAGTGAGTTAGGCGGTTGTGCACAAAGACACTGCCTGGTAGAGGGAATACTTGGGTTTTGTTCTGCAGTCGTCTGAACGGTGCAGAGTAAATCAATCGGTCGCTGTCACGCTTGAATTCAGAGCGATCATCGTGTCGAAGGGCGTGACGCTCTTCCTGTCCGAGACGCTTGTTGGATATGAGTTGTTGCCAGTTCATTGCGGGAGTTGTTGGGTGATGGGTGTTGAATATTGGGTGTTGGGTGTTGAATGTTGGGTGTTGATGAATTCTGTTTATTACTTGTTGGGTGATGAATATTGGGTGATGGGTGTTGAATATTGGGTGTTGATGATTTCTGTTTATGATGAGTTGGGGGCTTGAAAGCTACACACAAAAGTAATTAAAATTGGCTAAAAACAAGTTTTTTACTTCATAAAATGTATGAATGTGGCTTTAAATGCTTAATTTTGTACCTTATTATATGGCAATGATACAGATAAAAGTAATTAATAAAGGGCATCAGCAGCTTCCTGCTTATGCTACTTCACAGAGTGCGGGGATGGACCTTCGCGCTAATATCGATGCACCTATCGTACTGCAACCCATGGAGAGAAGACTCATTCCAACAGGTCTTCATATTGCACTTCCAGTAGGTTTTGAGGCACAGGTGCGCCCTCGTAGCGGTCTTGCTTTGAAGCATGGACTTACTGTTCTCAACTCTCCTGGTACGATTGATGCCGACTATCGTGGTGAAATCATGGTACTACTCATTAACTTCTCAGATGAACCTTTTACCATCAATGATGGTGAACGCATTGCGCAGATGGTCATTGCACGTCACGAACAAGCAGAGTTCGTTGAGGTAGAAGAGCTCGATGAGACCGAACGTGGTGAAGGCGGATATGGCCATACGGGCGTGAAGTAAAGACAAAGAAAGAAACGATAAATGTTCAATAACGTTATATTGAAAGTCACAAAGATGCGTCGCACCCTCCTTGCTCTTGCTTTGTTGGGTAGCTCTTTGGCGATACATGCTGACCGAGAGGATAGCCTTCAAAGCTATAACTACTTCTTCCTTGAGGCAATACGACAGCAGGAAATGGGCAACCTTACGGCTGCTTTCGATCTTCTGTGCCATGCACGCGACCTCAATCCACAAGCTCCAGAGGTTTATTATCAGTTAGCTGCTTTTTATGTGGATATGAAGAAGGATGCTGTGGCACGTGAATACTTCGAGAAGGCGGCAAGTCTTGACTCCGAAAACTCAGCTTATCAAGAGAAATTAGGAAAGCTTTATGTGTCACAGAAAGACTATCCTAATGCCATCAATGCCTTTGAGCGGCTTTATGAGTCCAATAAGACACGCTCAGATGTACTACAAATTCTATATCAGCTCTATGGTTCTCAGAATGAATACAAGATGATGATTAAATGCTTGGAACGTCTGGAAACACTGGAAGGAACTAATGAGCAGATTTCACTTAGTAAGATGCAAATCTACGAACAGATGGGGGAAAAGCGCAAAGAGTACGACGAGTTGAAGGCACTCGTTGACAGTCATCCGCTCGACCTCAACTATCGTGTGATGTTCGGAAACTGGCTTTTGCAGAATGGAAAGAAGAAGGAAGCCCTTCAAAAGTACCGTGATGTACTGAAAGAAGACCCTGATAACTCGCTTGCTAAGCTTTCCATGATGGATTATTATAATAACATTGGAGACAAGGCTACTGTAAAAACAATCCTACAGGAACTGTTGCAATCGCCAAAAACAGAAAAGGAAGCGAAGTTAGAGTTACTCCGTCAGGTCATTACAAGCAGTCAGAAAGATAATACTCCAGATAGTACTGAGGTGATGAGGCTCTTCTCTGTAGCCTTAGCTGTTCCTCAAGAAGATGCTGATATCTATATGCTTAAAGCCGCATATATGACACTTCGCAAGCAATCCAAGGCTGCTATCAATCGTGTTTATGAGCAAGCTCTTGAGGTAGAACCCGATAATTCGCGTGCAAGAATAGCATTGATACAGAATATTTGGGACACACAAGACTACGATAAGGTCATCGCTATTTGTCGACCAGCCATAGAATACAATCCAGATGAGATGGCTTTCTATTACTTCCAAGGTATGGCTCAGTTCCACAAGCACGACAGTGACGCGGCACTGGAGACCTTCCGAAAGGGAGTTGGGCAGATAAAGCAAGACAGTGACCCAGCTATTGTGTCAGACTTTTACGGTATCATGGGTGATATTCTGCATGAGAAAGGACTCAATAAAGAAGCTTTTCAAGCCTATGACAGCTGTTTGCAGTGGAAAGCAGACAATGTAGCTGCATTGAATAACTATGCCTATTACCTCAGTGAGGCGAATGAAAACCTCACAAAGGCAGAGCAGATGAGCTATAAGACTATTAAGGCTGAGCCAAATAATAGTACTTATCTTGACACCTACGCATGGATTCTTTTCCAGCAAAAGCGCTACGAAGAGGCAAAGATATATATCGAACAAGCGATTCGTAATGACTCTACACTGAGCAACGTAGTCAAGGAACACGCTGGTGATATCTATGCACAGACAGGCGATATTGAGAAAGCTCTCGAGTTCTGGAGGAAAGCGCTCGAAGGAAATAAGGAGAATGCGACATTGAGAAAGAAGATAGAACTAAAGAAATACATAGCAGAATGAAAAAAACTAAGATATTACTTGTAAGCATGACTGTCCTGCTGTTGGCATCATGTGGTACAAAGAAGGCTGTGATTCAACAGAAGCCAGTGCAGGATAACAAGGTTGCACAACAGACAGCACCTGCTACAAAGGATAGCAAGATGCAGAGTGTTGTTGTCATGCAGCGTGTTGCAGACAATGCACTTTACCAAAAGAACCTTGTTTCAAATCTTACTTTTACGCTCAATGATGGCCATAAGGACATTACTGTACCAGGTATTCTGCGTATGCGTAAAGATGAGGTTATCCGTCTACAGTTGCTGATTCCAATTCTTCGTAGTGAGGTGGGACGCATCGAGTTTGCAAAGGATTATGTCCTCTTCATCGATCGCATCCATAAGCAGTATGTAAAAGCAAGCTACGATGAGGTAGGATTCTTGCGTGATAATGGAATCAACTTCTATTCACTCCAGTCGCTTTTCTGGAATCAAGTGTTCATCCCTCGTCAACAAAAGGTGAGCGAAGCAGACCTCTCACAGTTTGCTGTTGATGAGAGTAAAGCACAGACAGAGGGTTCTACTCTGATAAGTCTTAAAGACGGAAAGATGGATTATAAGTGGTCGGTTAATCCTAAGAGCAATCAGATTGTCCTAACAACTGTTACTTATAATAGCAATACGCATGGTGCTTCAAAGCTCTTATGGAGTTATGATGACTTTAAAGCGTTTGGCTCAAAACTCTTCCCTGCAAGTCAGATGTTGACAATCAATACACCAAAGTTTGGACAGAAGCCAGCAAAGACACTTAAGGCAAGCTTCGATCTTGAGAGCTTCAGCGATGCCAGCGATTGGGAAGTTTTTACCACACCATCTGATAAGTATACAAAAGTAAGCGTAGAGGATATCCTCGGCAAACTAATGAACTTTTAAATGAAACGTCTTTCTTTATTATTCATGTTGTCAATCATGTGTATGCTGAGTGTTTCTGCACAGCATTCACGTAAGCATAGAAAACAGCAAAAAACAGCTGTGGCTCAAGCCGTTGAGTCCCAAACTACCGTAAAAGGTAAGGGTAAGAAAGCTGTAAATGCGATTAATAACAACCATGCTGTAGCACCTGCTACTCCTATAAAAGGGCAGAAGCCAATAGTTGAGAAATTGCAAACGCAACCCCAACCGAAGGGCAAACAGCAGCAGGGTAAGTTACAACAGCAGCAACAACTCAAGGGACAACAACCTCAAGTGAAGGGTCAACAGCCTCAACTTAAGGGTCAAGTTGCTCAAGTGAAGGGTCAGCAAGTTGTCCGTGGTAAGGGTGCTGTACGCAATGCTCATGTTGGTAAGAAAGGAGCAAAGGGCCCTGTATACGTGACGACAGAGGAAATCAAAGGCTTGCAACAGCAAAACCTGAAGTTGCAAAAAGAGATTTCAGAGCACGAAGAGGAAATGAAAGTAAAGCAGAAGGACGTTGACGACCGTCTGCAGAAGATTGTACGCCTTGATACTGAAATCGGTCAGCACCAGAGAACGATTGACACAATCGCCACAGATATCAAGGGATTGGATTCGAATATCGGTATTCTGAAAGGTCAGTTGGCTTCTCTTGAGTCACAGTTGGGCGAGCGTCGTGCTCGTTTCATCCGTTCTATGCGTTATATGGCACGTCATCGTAGTATTCAAGACAAGCTGATGTTCGTCTTCTCGGCAAAGAACTTGACACAGATGTATCGTCGTCTTCGTTTCGTACGTGAATATGCTGCCTACCAGCGTGCGCAGGGTGAACAGCTCAAGGCAAAGCAGATGCAGGTAGATGAGAAGCATACACAGCTGAAACAGGTACGTGTCAATAAGAGTAATCTTCTCTATAAAGACCGTCAGGTACATGCTCAGATGGAGCGTAAGCGTGTTGAACAGCAGACGGTTGTAAACTCTCTGCAGAACGACCAAAAGGTATTGCAGGGTGTTATCGCACAGCGTCGTCAACAGCAACAGGCTCTGAATGCGCAGATTGACCGACTTATTCAGATTGAAATACAGAAGGCGCGCGAACGTGCTATTGCAGAAGCAAAGGCGCAGGCTGCCGCTCGTGCCGCTGCTGCTAAGAAGCGTGCAGAAGAATTGGCACGTAAGAAAGCTGCTGCAGAGGCTGCTGCCCGAGAGAATGCGCGTCGTATTGCAGAGGCAAAAGAACGTGAGGCAAAAGCAAAGGCTGCCGCTCGTGCTGCTGCTGAGGCTGCCGAGAAGGCTCGTCAGGAAGCTGCTGCTCGTGCTGCTGCAGCCAGAGCTGCTGCAGAAAAGGCACGTCAAGAGGCTTTGCAGAAGGAGCGTGCTGCTGCTCGTGAGCGTGCTATTCGTAAGGTAGAAGAGCAGGAAGCTGCTGCTAAGGCAGCACAAGAAAAGGCTGAGGCTCGTGCTGCTGCTGAGAAGGCTCGTGCCGATCAGATGGCGCGTGAGGCTGAGGCAAATCGTGTGGCTGCCGAACGCAAGGCTGATGCCGACCGTGAGCGTGCTGCTCGTGAGGCTGAAGCTGCAAGAGCATCTGCTGCTGAAAGCAATGACATGCTCAGTTCTGCCGACCGTGCGATAACAGGTAACTTTGCCAATAACCGTGGTAGATTGCCAATGCCATTGTCGGGTCAGATAGTTAGCCACTTTGGTCAGTACAATGTGGCTGGTATGTCAAATATTCGCTTGAACAATGATGGTATCAATATCAAGGGTGCTCCTGGCAGTGCTGTTCGCAGTGTCTTTATGGGCGAGGTGAGCGGTGTCTTCATGGCAGGCGGTATGAGTGTCGTGATGATTCGTCATGGTATTTATATCACTGTTTATGCTAATTTGGGTTCTGTCGGTGTCAGCAAGGGACAGAAGGTTGGTACGGGACAGACCATCGGAACCGTTGGTAGGACTGGTATTCTTCAGTTCCAGTTGCGTAAGGAGACAGCTAAACTGAATCCAGAGCAGTGGTTGCGCTAATAAGCATCCTATCTTATATATTAATAATGTGGGCTTATTGAGTTGAAAGTGACGATAATTCGCTTTGTGTTTTAGCGTCTTTCCAAGTTTAATAAGTACGTTATAACTAAATTATCTTCATGAGGAGGAATATTTCTTTTCATGAAGATAATTCTTTTTTATCATGAAGAAAAAATCTTTTTATCATGAAGAAAAACCTTCTTAGATAGCTGTTAGGTAAATCTTTTCCTTCTATTTGTTAGCTATTTGCCTCTTATTCCTCTTGTTATAATGGGTTTAATGCCCCTTTCTTCCCATCTTTAGCTGATGTGTTGATGCTTCGCACATATCGTGCGGATGGTAAACACCAATGGTGCGGAGCGCTAAACAGATTGAAATATGTTATGTAAATGGACTCAACTAATTGATGAAAATTGCATAGAAGATATTATTGTAGATTCTTATCGTTGACTTTTAGCTTTCTAATAGGTACTTATGTGGAATTTGTTTTGTTCTATAAAAGAAAATAATTGTTCTGTTCTTCTCTGTTTGGTAGAGGAAAAGCAAAAGGGTAAAATTGCAATTTAATATCTAATTTATTTTTTGCTTTGCGGATAAATGTTTATATTTGCAGAAAATAAAGTACAATCAGCTATTTGAATAAAAGACTTTCAGGCTTTTTTATATGTGCTGATTGGTCGAAGATAAATTAGGAAACAATGCAGACAATCGGACATCTCTCTGTTCTTATTCACGAACAAGCAAAAAAATACGGAGCAAAACCAGCAATCACTTTCCGTAACTTTGGCAATCTGGACTGGAAGACAGTGTCATGGAACCAGTTCTCAATGCGCGTAAAGGAAGTGTCAAATGCGCTCTTGAACCTCGGAATGAAGCCACAAGAGACTATTGCTGTGTTCTCACAAAACTGTATTCATCATCTCTATACAGATTATGGTGCATACGGAGTACGCGTGATTAGTATTCCGTTCTATGCGACAAGTTCTGAACAGCAGATACAGTATATGATTCAAGATGCCAATGTAAAGTTTCTTTTCGTTGGCGAACAGGAGCAATATGACAAGGCGCGTCGTATTCAATCCCTTTGCCCTACATTGGAACGTATAATTGTCTTTGACTCAAGTGTACGCCTCAGTCAGCATGATCCAAACTCTATTTATTTCGCAGACTTCTTAAAGTTAGGTGAAGGTTTCCCACGTGAAGCAGAGGTAGAAGAGCGTTGGGCGCAGGCTAACTATGATGATATTTGTAATATTCTTTACACAAGTGGTACTACAGGTGAGAGCAAGGGAGTTATCTTGACTTATAAGATGTATCAGGCTGCTATGGATGCCAATAGAAAGAGTGTGCCTGTAAATGAAAAAGACCGTGTTATCAACTTCCTGCCGTTTAGTCATGTCTTCGAGCGTGGTTGGGCTTGTTTGTCTCTCGCTGCGGGTGCTGAATTGATTGTTAACACTTATCCAAAGGAGATTCAGCAGAGTATGCGTGAAACGCATCCAACAAGTATGGCTTCCGTACCTCGTTTCTGGGAGAAGGTTTATGTGGCTGTAAAGGAGCGCATGGATAAGTCAAGCATCGTTCAGCGTAAGCTTTTCTACCATGCTTTGAATGTTGGAAGAAAGCGTAATATACAGTATCTTGCACGTGGCAAGCGTGTTCCTTTGACGTTGGAGATGGAGTATAAGTTTGTTAATAAGACAGTTTTGAGTCTTGTTCGCAAACAGTTAGGCTTGGAAAATCCACATATCTTCCCGACAGCTGGAGCCTATGTATCTCCAGAGGTAGAGGAGTTTGTACATAGCATCGGTATTACCATGATTGTTGGTTATGGCTTGACTGAGAGTTTGGCAACCGTTACCTGCGACCATGTAGGACAGCCTTATACCGTTGGTTCTGTGGGAAGACCGCTTGAGGGTATTGATATAAAGATTAGCGATGAGGGTGAAGTAATGCTGAAAGGTCCAACGATTATGCCAGGTTACTTCCGTCGTGATACTGCTAATGCAGAGGCTTTTGATAAGGATGGTTACTTCCATACTGGTGATGCCGGTTATATGAAGGACGGTGAGTTATTCTTAAAAGAGCGTATCAAGGACCTCTTCAAGACTTCTAATGGTAAGTATATTGCACCACAGATGGTGGAGGCGATGCTGTTAGTAGATAAGTTTATTGAGCAGGTTTCAGTGATTGCTGACCAGCGTAAGTTTGTTTCTGCTCTGATTGTTCCAGAGTATTCTGTATTGGAAGAGTGGGCAAGAGAGAATCACATAGAGTTCAAAGATCGTGAGGAGTTATGCCAAGATAAGCGTGTAAACGAGATGATGCGTGAGCGTATCGAAACCTTACAGCAGCGTTTGGCATCATACGAGAAGATTAAACGTTTCACCCTTCTCGCTCACCATTTCTCAATGGAAAACGGAGAGCTAACGAATACGTTGAAGCTAAAGCGTTCGGTTGTAAACCGCCGCTATCATGATGTGATAGAAAAGATGTACGAGGAGTAGGGAAGTAAATGAGTTGATGAGTAGACGTGTTGACGTGTAGACAGGTTAGTTGTTAAGACGAATTAGGCTGGGTTTTATCAGCTTTAATAGTTTCACTCGGCTTGCTATTTTTGATAGTCTTACTCGTTCTACCAGTTCTCCTAACCCCATTCCAACGATAAAAGAATAAAGATGATAACAGCAGATCAGCTAAAGGATATCCAAGAACGCACTGAAGCGTTGCACCGTTATCTTGATATTGACAAGAAACGAATAGAGTTTGAGGAGGAACAACTCCGTACACAAGCCCCAGACTTTTGGGATGACCCAGCTCGTGCGCAGGAGCAGATGAAGAAGGTTAAGGATATCGAGAAATGGGTTAAAGACTATGATAAGGCACGTGCGTTGGCTGATGAAGTACAGTTGGCGTTCGATTTCTATAAAGATGAACTTGTCACTGAGGAGGAAGTTGATACCGCATACACTAAGGTTCTTAAGGTAATCGAAGGATTAGAACTTAAGAATATGCTACGTCAGGAGGAGGATCCGATGGAGTGTGTGATGAAGATTAACTCTGGTGCGGGCGGTACGGAGAGTCAAGACTGGGCTTCTATGCTGATGCGTATGTATATGCGTTGGGGTGAAGCACAGGGATATAGAGTTACTATCTCTGATATACAGGAAGGCGATGAGGCAGGTATTAAGAGTGTGACGATGAAGTTCGAGGGTGGAGAATATGCTTATGGCTACTTGAAGAGTGAGAATGGTGTGCACCGTTTAGTACGTGTTAGTCCGTTCAATGCCCAAGGTAAGCGTATGACAAGTTTTGCCAGCGTCTTTGTTACGCCATTGGTTGATGATACGATAGAGGTCTATGTTGACCCTGCTTGCGTTAGTTGGGATACCTTCCGTTCGAGTGGTGCGGGTGGACAGAACGTCAACAAGGTGGAATCGGGTGTACGTTTGCGCTATCAATATGAAGACCCTGACACTGGAGAACAGGAGGAAATCCTCATTGAGAATACGGAAACTCGCGACCAACCAAAGAACCGTGCTAAGGCTATGCAGCTCTTGAAGTCGCAGTTGTATGACCGTGCAATGAAGAAACGCATGGAAGAACAGGCTAAGATTGAGGCTGGTAAGAAGAAGATTGAGTGGGGAAGTCAGATTCGAAGTTACGTCTTTGATGACCGTCGTGTGAAGGATCACCGCACTAATTATCAGACTTCTGATGTGGATGGTGTGATGGATGGTAAGATAGATGACTTTATCAAGGCTTATCTGATGGAGTTTCCAACGGAGGAATAAATAGCCGTTTTCGTCCTCTCTGAGGGGAGGAAAGAGCCTAATGGGGAATGATTTGGATAAAGGTTATCAAAGGAAAAACCTGCAATTATCCCACTGCTATCCAATACATCCGCTCCTTTTGCGGAACTTGGGGAGGTTTCTTCCCTTGTTATTAATGATATACAACCTTTTAAAATAATATAACTATGAGTGAAAGAAGTAAAGTAAATCGTAAGGAAAGAGAGCTTAAACAAGAAAAGCAGGCTAATCGTGTCGTTGCTTGGTTGGCTGTGATTTTAGTCGCTTTGGGCGTTCTTACAATCATTATAGCATCAAATAGCTAATAGTAAACAGGACATAGATGATACGCGACTGTTATCTCTTAGATCGTGACAGTCGCTTATTATATTAACAATAGGAGTCTCATGAGTGGATTAGAGATTGAAAGAAAGTTCTTAGTTCATAAGAATATGGACTGGAAAAAGCATGCAAGTAGTTGTAGTCACATACAACAAGGATATTTTGCAGCTGTTAATACCGTTCGTGTTCGTATCAGGGACGATAAGGGATATCTGACAATCAAAGGTCCATCACGTACAGGTGGGCTATCACGTTATGAGTTTGAAAAAGAGATTACACTGGAAGAAGCACAGCAATTAATGCTTTTATGCGAGCCAGGTGTGATTGATAAGCATCGCTATCTTGTACCTTTTGGCGGTCATACCTTCGAGATTGACGAGTTTCATGGTGATAATGATGGACTCGTCTTGGCTGAAGTGGAGTTAGGAAGTGAGGATGAATCGTTTGATAAGCCAGAATTTATTGGCTTAGAAGTTACGGGTAATCGCCACTTCTATAATTCCCAGATGCGTCGCAATCCATTTAAGCTTTGGCGCGATATCGTACCAGAAGAATACCGATAAGCACAGCTATTGTCGAGCCAATAGCATCTGCGAAGAAGTCGAGCCATTCACCACTTCGATTCCCATTTGTACAGTAGGACTGAAGAATTTCAATGAGTCCTCCCATGATGATAGGTATCAACCAGACCCATACAACGATGAATTGGGGGCTGGCGTGCTTTGTATTGCGTAAGTATTCGAGGCTTATACTTATGCCTAAAACTAAGTAAATAAGACTATGTGTCCACTTATCAATAAACCGAACAGAGCTCAGTGGCGTTTCTGGAATAGTCATAAAACACAATATCCAAGTTCCGATTACAATAATACAACTAAATGGGTATTTAGTTAAGATGTGTTTTGTTATGCTCATATTTTACTTCTAATTTGACACAAAAGTAGATATTTTTTCGTAAATTTGCGCATATATTCAAATCAAATTTCTATGAGTGAACAAAAAAGAGCAAAGTTTGGAAGCAAGTTAGGTATGATTCTTGCCACTGCAGGCGGTGCTGTTGGTTTGGGTAATGTATGGCGTTTCCCTTATATGACAGGTCAGAATGGTGGTGCTGCTTTCATTCTTATTTATATTGGTTGTATCTTGTTATTGGGCTTGCCTTGTATGATTAGCGAGTTCATTATCGGTCGTCATGCAGCCTCAAATACGGCACGAGCCTATACAAAGTTATCTAATGGGAGTGCTTGGAAGTGGGTTGGTTACTTAGGAGTGCTCACTGGTTTCCTCATTACGGGCTATTACGCTGTTGTTTCGGGTTGGTGTTTGCAATATGGAGTAGCCTCCGTAATGAATCATCTGCACGGTACACCAGATTATTTCAAGTCTTATTTTACAGACTTCTCTACCAATCCTTGGAAGCCTGTTTTATGGACCATAGCTATTCTGTTTCTCACCCACTACATTATTATTCATGGTGTTAGGAATGGTATTGAGCGTGCATCAAAGATTATGATGCCAGCCCTCTTTGTGCTTTTGGTGGCTATTGTCGTTGCATCTTGCCTTCTTCCAGGCGCAAGTAAGGGCATAGAATTCCTATTGAAGCCCGACTTCAGTAAGGTAACAGGCGATGTATTCTTGGGCGCTTTAGGGCAATCATTCTATTCGATGAGTATTGCGATGGGGTGTATCTGTACATACGCCTCTTATTATAGTCGTCATACAAAGTTGTTGAACTCAGCAGTACAGATTGGTATCATTGACACCTGCGTTGCTATTCTTGCAGGTTTGATGATTTTCCCAGCTGCATTCTCTGTGGGAGTAAGTCCTGATAGTGGACCATCTCTTATCTTCATTACCCTTCCAAATGTCTTTGAGCAGGCCTTTGAGAGTATGCCTATAGTTGGCTATATCATTTCAATGGCATTCTATCTGTTGCTTTCAATGGCAGCGTTGACCTCATTGATATCCCTACACGAAGTGAGTACAGCCTTTTTCCAAGAGGAGTTGCACATCAGCCGTCCACGCGCTGCAATGATTGTTACGGCAGGATGTTCGCTTATTGGTGCAGTCTGCTCGCTGTCATTGGGCGAGTGGAGTTTCCTCAAGGTGGCAGGTGTCGACCTCTTCGATGTCTTCGACTTTGTGACAGGACAAATCTTCCTACCTATAGGAGGACTTCTCACCTGCCTATTCATAGGCTGGTATGTACCAAAGAAACTGGTGAAGGACGAGTTTACCAACTGGGGAACCACACGTGGTATCTTCTTTGGTGCCTATTACTTCCTCATCCGCTTTGTCTGTCCATTGGCTATCCTCGCAATCTTCCTACATCAGTTAGGTGTGTTCTAAGCCATTAGGTACGCAATTTTCCTCTATCTTCTCTATTCTTGAAAAGTATGAGAAGAAATCCTATACCAACCCTTCTCCAATAAGAGAGGGGATGGGTAAGAAAAAACGAAGTATTAACTTCCAACATTAATTTACAACCTATTATCACCAACTAATACTTAATAATCCTCTAACCCTCCCTTATATATATAATGATTTCTTCTTTTGAAGGATTCATCAGAGTTTAAACACTGTATACTATGAACCTAAAATCAATTTTCTATCTTCATCGTTCCGATCGAAAAGTGCTGTTGCTACTCTTGCTGTTTATCGTTGGTAGCATTGGTTTGATTATCTTTGTTGGCAATCAAACAACGGAAACTTCTGCTGTGAAAAGCAATAGTATAAGTAAGAATAAACCCACTTCTTTCTCCCGTAAAGAGCAACTTCCTATAGTTGAAACAGCTGAAGGTAAACACCTATTTCCTTTCGATCCAAATACAGCTACAGCCGAGCAGCTGCAACAATTAGGTTTAGCTCCTTTCCAAGTACGTAATATCATCAAGTATCGTTCTAAAGGAGGAGTCTATCGCTCACCGATGGATTTCGCCCGCCTTTATGGTCTTACGCGCAAACAGTATCGAGCGTTAGAACCCTATATAACGATTGGCGATGATTACGAACCAGCCTCCACCCTTGCCTCTGTACAAGCTTATATTGCTCAAAAAGAAGCTGACAAACAGGCTGCTCATGCTGCTTATGAAGCTTATAAGGCGCAAAACACGTATAAACCTAATAAAGGTAATGACCGTGACACCCTCCGCTACCCATTGAAACTGAAAGCAGGTGAACATATCAACCTCGTTACGGCTGACACAACCCAGCTAAAGAAGATTCCGGGTATTGGCTCAGGGTGGGCGCGTGCCATTCTTAACTATGGTAAACGATTAGGTGGATATGTGGCTGTGGGACAACTGCAAGAGATTGAAGGATTCCCAGAAGAAACCCTACCTTACTTCTCTATCGCTAACCCACAGACGGAGAAGATAAACCTAAATACTGCAACTCTCGCACAACTTCGTAAGCATCCTTATGTGAATTTCTATCAGGCTAAGGCTATTTGTGACTATAGACGACTGAAAGGAAAACTAACCAATCTCTCACAACTCCACTTATTAAAAGACTTTACGCCCGAAGCAATCGAACGTCTGCGTCCGTATGTCGCGTTTTAAGTAGTCATGTTTTATAAGCGATTATAGGGTTCTGATAGAAACTCTTTACTATCTTTTTTCGTTGTGTTGATGCTCCGCACCATTGGTGTTTACCATCCGCACCAATGGTGTGGGGCGTTAATTCGCTTGCTATATGTTGTTGGACCGAGTCTAATCGTAATCCTCCTAACTGCTTGAACATTATTTCTGATAATAAAAAAAGACATTCATTGCTTTGCATTGTCTTTCATTTAGCTTACCTTTGCACAAAGAATAAAGTAAACGCAATGGATATACAGGAGATTTACAAGATTTACCAAGCGCACCCTGTTGTGACCACAGACAGCCGTAACTGTCCTGAAGGAAGTATTTTCGTGGCATTGAAGGGAGTATCATTCGATGGTAATAAGTTTGCTGAAGCAGCCTTAGAAAAGGGCTGTAGCTATGCAATCATTGACGAAAAAGAATATGCAAAGGCAGGCGATGAGCGTTATATCCTCGTTGATGACGCCCTTGTAACTTATAAAGAATTGGCACGCGAGCATCGTCGTCAGTTTTCAATCCCTGTGATTGGTATTACAGGAACAAACGGAAAGACGACAAGCAAAGAACTTATCTCTGCCGTATTGGCTGAGAAGTTTAATGTACATCATACGGAGGCGAATTATAACAACGACGTGGGTGTGCCTCGTACGTTGTTGGGTATTCGTCCAGAACATGAGATTGCGGTTATCGAGATGGGTGCTTCTCACCCTGGTGACATTGAGAAGTTGGTTACATACGTAGAGCCAACTTGCGGTTTGATTACTAATGTTGGTCGTGCACATCTTCAGGGTTTTGGTAGTTTTGAGGGAGTAAAGAAAACAAAGGGTGAGCTTTATGATTTCCTAAAAGCGCATGGTTGTTTACTGTTCCTCAACGAGAGCAATCCCGATTTGACGGAAATGGCAGAGCAGCGAGCGTTTGATCGTATCATAACTTATGGACAAGATGAGACTGCTGATGTGCAAGGATATGTTGTTAGCTGTGCTCCGTGTTTGAAGTTTGAGTGGCAGTCATCAAGCCTTAACACCCATCACCCATCACCCACCATCTACGAAGTCCAGACCCATCTCATTGGTTCTTACAACTTAGATAATATGCTGGCAGCCATTGCTATTGGTCTTCACTTTGGTGTTACGCCACAGCAAATCAACTATGCTCTGGAGAATTATGTGCCTCATAACAATCGTTCTCAGCTCACTGAGACAGCACATAACAAACTTATTGTGGATGCTTACAACGCTAATCCATCCAGTATGGCTGCTGCGATAGAGAACTTCCAACTGATGGAGGTAGAGAATAAGATGGCTATCCTCGGTGATATGCGTGAGCTTGGAGATGCGTCTGCAGAAGAACATCAGAAGGTTGTAGAGTTGCTTAAGGCTACAGACATCCGTAATGTGTGGCTTGTTGGAGAGGAGTTTGGAAAGACACAAACCGATTTCCGCAAGTTCCGCGACATTGATGAGGTGAAAAAGGAGATAGCTCTTCATCGTCCAGAGGATCATTATATCTTGATAAAAGGTAGTAATGGTATCAAGCTTTTTGAGCTTCCAGCCTTGCTATAACAAGAAAGAAAAACGGCGAGAAAGTTTGTGTTAGTTCCGATAAAATAGTTAACTTTGCACTTGCTTTTAAGCTATCGGGATGTAGCGCAGTTGGTAGCGCACTACGTTCGGGACGTAGGGGTCGCCAGTTCGACTCTGGTCATCCCGACAGAAAAAGGGAAGAAACCAGACGGCTTCTTCCCTTTTTGGTTTTATTAGGCTTATTGGGTTTATTAGCCTAATTAGGCCTATAAGCCTTATTAATTATCATTCCCTTAGTTTTCCTCTGCAATCTTCAAGGATTGCCATCAACTCATCCATCTTTGTTGTGCGCAACATAGCGATGCGTGTCTTCTTAAAATCAGGGATTCCTTTGAAGATTGGCGATGCAGCTAAGTGTCGGCGGGTATGTAGAATACCACGATGCTCGTCGATACGTTCCACATTAATGCGTAGCATTTCTTCAAGTATATCAATCTTGTCATCGATAGTCAACTGCTTCTCACCTTGATTAAAGAGCCACGGACAACCGAAGGTTGCACGACCAATCATCACCGCATCAACACCATAACGGTCGAACTTCTCGTGCGCTTCTTCAATACTTGTAACATCACCATTGCCAATGATGGGGATATGAATGCGTGGATTGTTCTTCACCTCACCAATCAATGTCCAGTCAGCTTCGCCTGTGTACATCTGCGAACGGGTACGTCCATGAATCGTCAATGCCTGTATACCGCAGTCTTGCAGTTGTTCAGCAAGGTCGGTAATAATCAAGTTGTCGTTGTCCCAACCTAATCGAGTCTTCACTGTGACAGGTGTGTTGACAGCCTTTACGACCTCTCTTGTGATGTCAAGTAGCAGTGGGATGTTCTTCAACATACCAGAACCAGCACCCTTGTTTGCCACTTTTTTCACTGGACAACCAAAGTTAATGTCAATCACATCGGGCTTTACCTGTTCTACAATCTTAGCTGCTTCAACCATTGAAGCTACATCCCTGCCATATATCTGTATTCCTACAGGACGCTCACTATCGTCAATGACTAATTTTGAAAGTGTCGACTTGATACTACGGATGACGGCATCAGCCGACACAAACTCCGTATATACCATGGCTGCACCGAAGCGTTTACACATCTTTCGGAAGCCAATATCCGTCACATCTTCCATTGGAGCCAAGAATAGTGGGCGTTCCCCCAAATCTATTGTTCCTATTTTCATAGGTGCAAAGGTAACGAAAAGGCTTTGAATAGTAAAGGAGTAAGAAGGCAAAAAAGCAGAAGGAGGGAATGTTTTAATATCCTTCCGTTAAATGTATGGACGCTTTTCGTATTGCTTTAACGTAAGAGCCGAGGTTGCTCATTAGACAAAAATATGGCTAAGACAGTCAGCATTCTATCCCATTATCATCCTCTGATATTGAAAATCATTTCTTTTTGGACTTCGAAAATAGGCAGACAGTGGTTTGAAAAATCATTACATAAGTCCAAAGAAAATATCTATAAATAACGGCAAAACCACATACAAAAAGCAGGTTTGCAATTAACAGAGAATCAGGTAGTTATCAAGTAGTAAAATAAAAGGTGCTTAATTGGACTT